>ERZ808044.1462-NODE-1462-length-12752-cov-13.208521_pt1 | contig 12752 bp, 15 predicted proteins | sample MGYA00380195_ERZ808044 | MGnify/ENA primary metagenome ERZ808044 (study PRJEB31490, sample SAMN06133423) | mouse gut metagenome | isolation source: Z7_2 | host: mice | place: China: Chengdu | collected 2015-05 ...
ACCTAATGGGTGGGGAAATAAACGACAGGAAAAACTCTGCAAATGCTGATCAAATATGCAGTTGTCAAGGTTCAAAGTACTTGAGTTTCACTGATTCAGGTTAGAGATTCTGCTGTTATGATCAAATAAAATAAAAAAACAGAGGGAATCAAGATGAAAAATCAATCGAAAAAAATACTGTTGCTGGCAGGTGCATTGTGGATGGCTTTAACAGTGTGGGGATGCGGAGACAGCAGGGAAACATCTGCACAGGCGGACGCTGCACAAGAGCAGGCAAGTGAAGTCAGTGTAAGCGGAAAAATTTTGAAGCTTGGCGATATGCAGTTTAATGTGAAAGCCGATAACAAGGTGGTGAAGGAAGACGGTACAATTGAAAGCAGGGGAAACGGGCATAAGCTGACGATCCTGTATGATGAAGATACTATATTTTATATTAGGACTATCCGTGACAACGGCAACAGCTACGAAGACGCAGACGCGGCGGCCGGGGATATGGCAAAAGATATGCGGGTGGACATTACCGGAAGCTATGAGGGCAAGAAATTCCATGCGGCACAGGTGCAGATGATGAAGTTTGAATAATGCAAATGTAACCAAACAAAAGTAGAAATATCCGCCCGGCTATGCTATACTGATAGCAATAGGAAAGTGTACCATAGCAGGAGGTGATACAGTGACCGAAAAAGAAATGTTGAAAGTATCTGTTGAAGAATTTGTGCAGTTGCAATCATATATGTTGTTAGTTGAAAAAGAATCTGAAGCATATAAGGTTATGAAGATTAGATATAACGCATTAAAAGTCATACTCACTTCATCTGGCGTTAATTTGACAGAAATTGACCGGATCAAGGAATAAGAACAGAACGGAATAGCGGTAAAACACAAATGACACAAGGCAAACAAGGCTGTGCTCTTTTTGCGTGGAAGGCCAAGGGGCAGATGGCCCTGGCCGCTGGGAGTGTAAGGATGAGAGAAGAGAAGGGAACACGGTTTCGATTTTTGGAAGTGGCAAAAAATGTCTATGCGGCCATTGCACCTGCAGAAAAACTGGATATCACCGATGCCGGGATGATGGATAATTTCTCCAATGCGGGCCTGATTCTGCGCGGCGGCGGTCTGGTCTGTGACACTTGTTTTGACTTACCGCATGCACAGGAACTGAAAGCTTTCTGTATCGAAAAGCTGGGCCATGCCCCACAGACGGTGGTAAACACCCATGGCCATTGGGATCATTATTGGGGAAATCAGGTCTTTGCGGATGCGCGGATCATGGGACATCGGGACATGCTTGGGGATTGTTTGGGAGATAAGAAGAAGGTACCGGTGTTTAAGCTGTTGCATGGCTCTAAGTTTGTGCAGGGCCTTTTGAATCGTATGATGGGGGGCCAGTTCAAGGGGTACCTGCCCGCAGGCAAGCCCTTTCAGATGGTAGTAAAGCAGACGGAACATGATTTTGATCTGACCGGCGTTGTTCCTACACCGCCCACAGATCTGTTTGAGGAAAAAACGGTACTGGATTTGGACGGCATGCGAGTGGAGCTGATTCCGGTGGGCGCAGTGCATTCCGGATCAGATACAATCGTCTGGATGCCGGAAGAGAGTGTGTTGTTTGCGGGAGATATATTTGCCGACTGCAGTCTGCCGATGAATATGGAAGCAGCCCGCCGTTGGCTGAAAGTGCTGGACTATATCCTGGACGAACTGCGGCCTGTAACTATTGTTCCCGGCCACGGCGAGGTGTATGATGCCGCCCGCGCCGAGAGCCAGCGGGCGTATTTCCGCGCACTGGTCGAGCGTTTTGAACTGTATTATACCGATAGCATTACCGAAAAGGAGCTGATTGATAAGATTGACCTGAGCGATCATATTAAGCACAGGCCCCGGCTGGCATGGATCATGGCGGTGAAAATGATGCTGAAAGAAAGGCGGAAGGCGTCCGGCAGCAGCTAACCCTGCCGGACGTTTCATATTGCCTGATTTACTGAATTTTCATCTTTACCACCATCTTAAAATCCCCTTCATAGGCCCTGTCTGAGGACACACCTGCAAAGTTCTCCCCGAAAATATCATAAATATTTCCCGAGACATTAAATTCCGGCAGCTTTCCCACCAGCTTTCCGCCGCGGTAGAGGTAGGCTGTCTGCACCGGGGAGGCAAAATTCCCCTCGCTGGTAAAATCACCGCCGCTCATGACGGAAATGTAGATGCCATCCTTTTCACCCATCAGCTCTTTCAGAGTCTGAGAGGAGGATTCCATGGAAAAGCAGATATCCGTATTGGAGGGAACGCTGTCATAGGCTCCTCCTGCAGTGGCTGTATTTTCAAAGCCAAATTCCTTACCCAACTTTTTATCTGCAAAGGGTCTGACCAGCACTCCGTTTTGAATTAAGTAACAGCGGTCATTTTCACAAGTGCTTCCCTCCGCGTCAAAAAATGCGGTACCAAAAGCCTCGGGCCCTCTATCCACATAGAAAGAGAATTTTTCATCAAACAGCTTCTGTCCCAGCTTCCCATTGAAAAAGGATGTACCGCGTCCCATGGCCAGGGCATCCAGATTTTGGAACAGAAATTCGCCAAAGGCTGAAGGCATTACGATCATGGGAAGCACATTTTCTTTTGGCAGGGGGAGGGAATTTAAAAAGGCATCCAAACGCTCCCTTGCTTCTTTCAGAAACGTTTCCCGATCTGGATTGCGGGTTACATAGACCAGCGTGTCGTCAAAGACGTTGACTGATTCTGCATGCTTTACCAGCAGCTCAAAACTCATAAGCCGGTCGCTGAAATGGAGATCTGTTCCGGCATCGTTGCGGAGCTGTTTACTGATTTCCGATAAGCGGATTTTGTTGCTGAAAATAAACTGTGGATATTCCTTTTTCAGAATGTCCAGCACTTCTTCGGCTTCTTTTAAAAAGCCGCTGTTGTTTTCCACGGTAAAAGCTTCCTCGTTCGAAGAGAGGTTATTCAAAGGGCGGCTTTGCCAGTCCTCCTGACGCACCATGCCGGAGGTGGCTTCCGGTTCATAAGGGATTTGCAGCTTTAGATTCCGGACGGCCTGCGCCATCAGCTCTTCGTCGGCCTCGCCCAATTTTCCGGCCACACCGATACAGCCGTTGTCATAGGCCCGGCAGGCGCTTTGCGTGATGCTTTTCTTTATGACTGAGTTGATTTCCCCGGCGGATATGCTGAGGTTGATTTCCCGGTTTCGCACAATATATGTTTCCTTTACCATGATTACTCCTGTCTGCGCATGTGTGGTGCGCTTGATATTGATTTGCAGGGAACGACAAATGATTTGCTATCCGTTCTTCAACATAAGGGCCGTTCGCGGAGCATGCCGCCCAATGTTAAGAAATAACGGCAGCAGGTTACTGCACAGTGAGATGCTTCACCCGCATATAGGGGCCGCCGAGACCCACACGCAGGGGAAACTGTTCCATCTTGCCGCATCCGCCTAGTGCAAAAGAGCAGAGCTCAAATTCTTTGGAGAGGCCGTCAATTTCGTGAAGGGTATGCATGACATTGCCTGTTATTACTGAAATCCTGACCGGTTCCGCCAGGCGGCCGTCCCGTATCATGTAGGCCTTATTGGGGGCGATGGTAAAGGTGCTCATGCCGGAGCCGTGGTTATAATCGGAGATGTAGATTCCTTTTTTCACACCGGCAATCAGCTCTTCCTTCGTGCTCTCACCCGCGGCCACATAGGTGGCAGTCATCCGCACAATCGGCTCAAACTGGAAGTTAACAGCCCGGGCGTTTCCGGTCAGCTCTTCATCCAGGGCGGCGGCTGTCATGGCGCTGTGCAGCCGTCCGGATAAAATGCCGTCTTTGATCAGATAAGTCTTTTTGGCCCGGGTTCCCTCATCGTCAAAGGGAACATAGCCGGAACCTTCCTCCAGGCCTGTGTCTACGATATTTAAGAGTTCGGCGCCAACTCTGGTACCGATGGCCCATTCCCGTTTCATGTTCTCGTCACCCACCATAAAATCCGATTCGCTCTTGTGGCCGAAGCTTTCATGGGCAAACACGCCGGTTACAGCAGGAGAGAAGATACAGGTGTATTCTCCCGGTTCTACAGGAACGGCATTTTCATTGTATAAGATATCCTCCTTAATGACGGCGTGAAGCTCTTCCTCATGGCCGGAAAGCTCATCGAACTTCATCCGGTAAATGTCCTTTCTGCCGTAAAAGGGTTTGTCATCCTTCATCAGGACATAGCGGGGAGAAACGCAGCAGTTCTGGGTATCAAAGGACACATCACAGCCCTTGCTGGAGACGATATGCTTCTGGGTGTGATTGTCCACATAATATACCTTCCACTGCTGAATTTCTTTGTAATCCTGAAAGCATTTACAGTACTGCTCCGCCACAGACAATTTCTTTTCATTGGAAATCTGGCTGACATCACAGTCGGTATATTTAAGCTGGATTTCTCTGTTTACCTCATATTTTCTGACAATCGGGTCTTCCTCAATATCAGGGCAGGGAAGAGCCATCCCCGCCAGGGAATCAATTTCCTCCTGAACCTGATCGAGATCTGTGGTGGAACTGATATACCAGCGATTGCCGTCGTAGAGGCGGATGATAACACCCTGTTCTTTTTTGGTTTTGTTTTCCTTCAGTACGCCGTTTTCAATGGTGATCGAAGTGGCATGTACTGTCTCTTCTCTTACATCTGTGTAAAATCCCTTTGGAAACTGATACATAATATCCCTCTTTTCGCTTTTGGGTTTATTATATTCTGAAAGAAGACTCTTTTCAATGGATTTTTGTATGAGCCGGATTTTGCGGTTTACGAACCTCATAAAAGGATTTCTTGACATTTAAATCTTACAGGTGTAATATTGATGTCGCAAAGGAAATGAATCAGAATGCAGGTTTTTCGTTCGTTTCCTGTCAATCAAAAAGACGCGTACTGCGCAGAAATGAGGAAAAATGGCAAATAGAAGAAGGAGAAGAACAGTTGTTTCGTTTCAAAGAAGAAAGAAAAAGCACAGATTTCTTAAAGTGGCGGCAATGATAGTTGCCTTTTTGATAACAGGAGCGGCTGTTGTGGCAGCAGTTTTTCTGTGGAGGAGACAGGAGTGGGAATCTCCGCAGGAATTGCTCACCGCTTATATGAATCATATTCCCCAAAAGGAGTATGAGGAAATGTATGACATGATTGCGCCGGAGCTCTCAGGCGGCATCGTCTGTGAGGACTTCGTGACACGCAATTCGGCAATTTATGAGGGGATAGAAGCCCGGAATCTGCAGATAGAGGTGACAGATTATGATAAAGAGCAGCTTGCAGTGACCTATCAGACCTCTCTTGATACGGCGGCAGGAAATATAAGTTTTGAGAATAAGGCTTATTTTGTGAAGGGAGAGGGAAGGTATCTTCTGGTGTGGGAGGATGCCCTGATCTTTCCGGAGCTGGAGCCGGAGGATAAGGTACGGGTAAGTACTACGGCTGCGGAGCGGGGGCGGATTCTGGACAGAAACGGACATGTCCTTGCAGGAAAAGGCACAGCTTCCTCGGTGGGGATTGTTCCCGGAAGGTTGGAAGACAGGGAGGAAGCCGTCTCTCAGGCAGCAGAGCTTTTGGGGCTGGAGCCGGAGGATATTGAGAAAAAGCTCTCGGCAAAGTGGGTGAGGGATGATTATTTTGTTCCCATAAAGACCCTTCCCAAAGTGGCGGAGATTGCCCTCATGAGCTGGGAACCGGAGGAAGAGCTGGTCAGGGAAAAGGAGAGACAGGAGATGCTGCTTGCCATCCCTGGAGTGATGCTCTCTGATACGGAGATTCGAATCTATCCCTACGGGGAAGCGGCGGCTCACCTGATCGGCTATGTCCAGAACGTAACCGCAGAGGATCTGGAGAAGCATGCGGGGGAAGGCTATAGGGCAGACAGTGTGATTGGCAGAGTGGGCATGGAAGGCCTGTTTGAGAAGGAGCTTAAGGGGCAGGATGGCTGCCGGATTTATATTTCCGATGCGGAGGGCAATGAAAAAAAGGAGCTGGCAGGCAGATTGGTTCAGCATGGCAGGGACATACAGCTTACCATAGACGGGGAGCTGCAGAAGGCATTATACGGGCAGTTCTGGGAGGATAAAGGGTGCTGCGTGGCAATGGATCCCTGCACAGGGGAAGTGCTGGCTCTGGTCAGTACGCCCTCCTATGATAACAATGATTTTATTTTCGGTCTTTCCAATGAAAAATGGACGGCGCTGAATGAGGATGAAAAAAATCCCCTCTACAACCGTTTCCGACAGACCTGGTGCCCGGGCTCTACCTTTAAACCGGTGACGGCGGCAATCGGCCTTAAGTCGGGGGCAGTAGACCCTGCGGAGGACTACGGGCAGGAGGGAAAAAGCTGGCAGAAGGATGCTTCCTGGGGCTCTTATTATGTCACAACCCTTCACACCTATGAGCCGGTGATTTTGGAAAATGCCCTGATTTATTCGGACAATATTTACTTTGCAAAGGCGGCCCTTAAGATCGGCTTGGAGGAACTGGAAAGTTCTTTGAAGGAAGTGGGATTTGGCAGCGAGGTGCCCTTTGAGATGAAAATGGCAGTGTCGCAGTATTCCAACACAGAACATATTGAGACGGAGGTTCAACTGGCGGACAGCGGCTATGGGCAGGGGCAGATGCTGGTCAATCCGCTGCATCTGGCATGTATTTACTCTGCCTTCTGCAATGAAGGAAACATGCTCAGGCCCCGTCTTTTATATCAGAAGGATGCAAAGGCCGGGTACTGGATACCGGAGGCTTTTCCGGCGGATGTGGCAGGGCAGGTGCTGGATGCTCTCATTAAAGTGGTAAATAATGTGAATGGCACCGGATATGGAGCTCACCGGGAGGATGTGCTTCTGGCAGGAAAAACCGGAACGGCAGAGATCAAAGTCTCCAAGGATGACCGCACGGGAACAGAGCTTGGGTGGTTTGCCATTTTTACAGTGCAGAAAGACGCGCAGCGCCCCATCCTTATGGTCAGCATGGTGGAGGATGTAAAGGAAAGGGGCGGAAGCGGCTATGTGGTGGGAAAACAAAAGCAGGTGCTTGATGAGTGGTTTGAGGGAAATTGAAAATGACAGGAGAGTTTTTGCAGGGGGAAAAGTGATTAACTGCTGGTCGGGCTGTTATGGACGATGCGGAGAGGAGGAAAATAGAATTGAAACGGCAGAAGAGATTGCGTATAATAGGTGACATCAGGTTAGAGAAAAGGAGAACAGAATTATGAGAAGTGTAGATCAGAAGGAATTTCTGGGAGGTCAGGGGACAGTTCACTTTGACCATATACTTGAGGCGGAGGAAATGCACGGGATGAACCGTGTGTATGCTAAGGTGACGCTGCAGAAGGGATGCTCTGTGGGATATCATGTGCATAACGGCGATGGGGAGGACTATTATGTGATTAAGGGAACCGCTACCATCGATGACAACCACGAGAGGACAATTACCCTCAAGGAGGGCGAGCACTATTTTACGCCTTCAGGAAAAGGGCACAGCCTGACGAATCTTGAGGAAGAGGAACTGCAGGTTATGGCGCTGATTATTTATGATCATGAACGTCAATAAATCTGGGAACCGTTCTAAATTTATGGTTCCACAGAAAAGAGCCTTGAATTTTTTTGTGGAACCAAAGTGATTTCGAAAGAATATCAATTTTTGTCGGTCATTGCCTTTTTTATCACACCGGAATTTTCAAATTAATTACACGGGAATTTTCAGCATCTGACCGATATTGATTAAGTTACTATTTAGTCCATTGAGATTTTTGATGGCATCTACCGTTGTGTTGTAGCGGTTGGCAATGAGCCAGAGAGAATCTCCGGGCTGAACGGTGTATTCGATATAGGGCAGAGCCTGACTTGCCGGGATATTTAAGATTTGGCCGATGTTTAACATATCACTGGTAAGCCCGTTCAGATTTTTGATTGCCTCCACCGTGGTATTATATTTTTGTGCAATGAGCCAGAGAGAGTCTCCGGCCTTGACTACGTACCGGATGACAGAGGAATCCGGGCCGGGGGAAGGTGTATTTTGATGGATGCCATGGTATACGTCATAAAGCGCCTGCCAGGTCAGAGGGCCTACCACTCCGTCAGGATTGAGGGACATGGTTTGCTGGAAAGCAATCACTGCTTGTCGGGTGCCATTGCCGAAGATGCCGTCCTGGGTAGGGGCCGGGATACCGGGATAGTATTCGGCAGCTACATTTAAAAGATACTGTAAGGTGATTACATCCTGGTTGGCGGAACCCTGGCGGAGCACGGCGGAGGGAGGAACAGAGCCGATGCCAAGGGAAGTTCCTTCGCTGTCCAGCTCTGCCAGCCGCGTGACAGCAGTATAAAGCTGTGAGATTTTATACCATGTGGATTTGCCCACAATTCCATCGGGAGACAGATTGAAAATGCGCTGGAAACTGGTCACAGCATTCATGGTGCTGTTGCCAAAAGTGCCTTCCGGATCAGTGATTGCGGGGATGGCAGGATAATTTCTGCGAATACGGTTTAAGTAGGTTTGAATGGTTTGTACATCCAGCCCGGTACTTCCTATTCTGAGGGGCGTGCCGGGGTAGGAAGAAAGGACATTGGATATGATATTGGTCTCTGCGATCTCCACATCCCTGGGATAGTAGGAGCGCAGGATTTCTAAAGGACTTAAGCCCTGATTAGCCAGAGTTACGGTTCCCCACTGAGACAATCCCTGGCAGGTAACTGTGGTGCCATTGCAGAAGGATGTAAAGTAAGGCACGTTTTGCCCCTGTCTGCGCACATATTGATTGAAAATATTATCAACAATCCGGCTGATGGATTCGTAAATTGGACGTCCGTAGACAAAGTTCTGGTCATAGGCAGTGCTGTTTGTGATGTCGAAGCCATAGCCGCGACTTTTATACCATTCAGTGTAAATTCGATTTAAGGCAAAAGTAATGATGGCATAGATGTTGGCAGTCAGTGATGCTGCAGGCCATGTGGGGTATATCTCGCTGCTTGCCACGTTTTTTACATAGTCGGGAAAACTTACCTGTACATTGGCAGCAGATGAGGCGGGAGGGCCAAGATGCACCGTGATGGGGTTGGGAATAGCTACCTGGCGCAAGATACGGGGAGAATTTACAGTTCCTTCCTGACTGTGGGGATTGCCGGATGATACGGCGGGACCTCCCACAAAAATTTCTGCCTGCATGGGAGAGGTTTGTCTTTCCTGCATGGGAATGAGAGCTAAGGGCAGAACGGCCGTCTCCCCGTCAAAAATCGGAATTTGAGACACATAGAGAGAGTTATAGCCGGGGACCAGCGCTAATACGTTGTAGCTGACATAGGGAGTTCCCGAATAATTGGGATTTTGAGAAAAGCTTTTATCGACGGTTTCTAAGGAGACGGTTTGGGTTTCTCCGTTTTCATCTGTGATTAACTCATAGACGCTGCCGCCCCGTGTATTCATGATGCGGACGAATACTCCACTTATAGGAAGCGCATCATGGGCAGTCCGCGCCTGGATAGTCAAATAACCGATAGCCATAGAGTTGGTTTCTCCGTGGGTCTTTTTATATAAATATGAAAAAACAGGGCAATAGTTACAATTTCGCAGAAAATCCAATTTTCTTTGGGAAGAAAAGATGGTAGAATCTTTATAATTAACAGAGCATAAGGAGCAAGTGAATGAATTCATATCTTTTAGAATGCTGTGTGGACAGCGTAGAGTCAGCGCTGGCTGCCGCCGAGGGCGGAGCGGACAGGTTAGAACTTTGTGCCGGACTTGTGATCGGCGGAATTTCCCCAAGCATTGCCTTGTTTGAAGAAGTCAGGGAACAGACCGGGCTCCCCGTTCGTGTGCTGCTCAGGCCCCGTTTTGGAGATTTCCTCTATACGGCGCATGAACTTGCGGTGATGATAAAGGAGGCAGAACTGTTTCGGAAAGCCGGTGCGGAAGGGATTGTGATTGGGTGTCTTAAAAAGGATGGCAGCCTTTGCAGGGAGCAGATGGAAGAGCTGATAACAGCGGCGCAGGGCATAAAGGTGACTCTGCACAGGGCCTTTGACTTATGCATAAACCCCATGGAAGCTTACATGCAGGCGAAAGAGATGGGGATTGATGCCATTCTGACTTCCGGACAGGAGCAGGACTGCCTGAAAGGGATGCCTCTTTTAAAGGAACTTTCCGAGCTTCAAAGGAAAACCAAAGGGCCAAAGATTATGGCGGGGGCAGGAGTAACTCCTGAGATCATCCGTCAGTTTTTGACGGAAACAGAAATTACGAATTTTCATTTATCTGCCAAAGAGGTTTTGGATAGCGGCATGGAATACCGCAAGCAAGGAGTTCCTATGGGAATTCCGGGGATGGATGAGTACAGTATTTTCAGAACGGATGCCAAGGTGGTGGCGGAGGCGAGAAGGCTGTTGGTTTAAAAGGCAGACTTTTTTATAGGAGTGAGTCATATCAAGCATTGCTTTAGCTAAGAAAAGCAGGAATTCAAGCACAGATTGATTGAAGCAGCGGTTTTTATCGATTATAGTGGTCTTGCATGAAAGCGGGCCGGCCGCAGAGAGGGATGATTGATATTTTCCCTGCACAATTCGACAAAAGCAATGAAGGAGAGTGAAAGAATGTTTGATATTATGAAGGTGGCCAGAAATATCAAGGAAGCAAGAATTGCCCGGGATATGACGCAGATGAATTTAGCCGATGCCATGGAGGTCAGTTATCAGGCTGTTTCCAATTGGGAAAGAGGTTTATGTTTCAAATAAAGATTATGATGATTTGGTATATGGCAGAAAGACTATTGACGATATTGAAATTAATCAAGAATATTATGAATATCCAAACAAAGCCAGAAGTCGGGCATATGCTGTTTATCAGGGTATATACAATAGATGTTATAAGAGGGATAAGTATACGAATTACCATGATTGTTACGATGGAGCAACCATATGTAAAGAATGGCTTGAAAATCCGGAATTGTTTATTGACTGGTATTTAGAAAATTATTATCCAGTAAAAGATGAAATAATGGTGGTGGATAAGGATCTATTTGGCAATGGGAGCAAAGAATATTCTCCTGATAATTGCTGTATTGTTCCAGTAACAATAAATGCAATGCTGGCTAACTGTAAGAAACATGATAATCCTGATCATACGGCTGCTTCTGATTTGCCTCTTGGAGTACGATACGATCCAGATACTCATATGTATTATGGAGAAATCACGCCATTTGGTCATGATGAACCAGCTAAACTTGAAGAGTGGAATACACCAGAGGAAGCATTTGAGGAATATAGAATTATCAAAAAGGCAGATATTATGGTAATGGCTGTAAAGTATAAAAATTATATTCCGCAAAGAGTTTTTGATGCTCTTATGCGTTATGAAGTAAGGCCGTATGTGGAAGAGTAGGAAGAAAATATAATTAAATATGTTAGGGTGAAAAAATACTGTATTTTCCATATATTTTGTGTTATACTTTCATTAAAACAAAAGAGTAGTATTATTCTGATAGAGGACAAAAGAAGTGAGACATTATGAAATTGAAATTATAATTGATGAAATCACACCATGCTTAAGAGATAACCGAAATAATATATATGTTGATACAAAGTATGACAAAATAGAGCATATAACATCTGTAACAGCTTCACAAATGCAAAAATATGAGAAGTGGAATTTTAATTGGAGCGATCCAGATTTAAATGATTGTTCTATTTATGCATTATATGTTGAAGGCTCCAAGCAGACACAAGGTCTTATTGCATGTAGAGAATATAAAGATCAAAATCAAACTAAAGGCTATATAGAGGTTGCATTAGCGGAAGCTAATCCAAAGAATGTCGGCTCAGAGGGCAGATATAAAGGTGTCGGAGCACATTTGTTTTCTATAGCAAGTAGATTAAGCTTAAAATTAGGATATGATGGCTATGTTACTTTTATTAGCAAAACAGATTTAGTACAACATTATATTAACGAGTTGCATGCAGAAGTATTATTTGGTTCTAATATGCAGTTAAATCCAGAAGCATCTAAACGTTTGGTAGATATATATGACAAGAAAGCGAGGGAAATGTACGATGAAAAATGATAACATTTATAATTTTGAGAATCATTTATCAGATGGTAGAATGGTAGAGAAACCTGTTGCCAGAGTCATGTATGATATTCGCAAAATGTCAGAGTATATAAAAGAGTTAGGAAGGCCATTAACTGAAGTAGAAGCAAATCAGTTCATTATTTGTTAGTTTCTGTAAAGAGTTATAAGGCATATCGGATAGGGGAACTTATCTGGTATGCCTTCTTATCTCTATATTTTGTATGAAACATATTAGCTTGACACAAAATATTGGGAATAATTTAGGAGTTTTTGTCAAATCATAAAGAAAATAGTGGAAATTGTCGAAAAACTGTTATATAATAGGAACAAGCTAAGTGAAAAATGTGAGAAACAGTGGAAAGTTGCTTGCATAAAATATATTGGTTGTGCTATAATAGTAGATGCATTTTGTACAACTGATATACTAGGTTAATTGTATTCAGAGACGATAGAGTATTATACTTTTTAATAAAAGGAATTTAGGTTACAAGAAGAGAAGGAAATGAAAAATGTAAAAGAAACTATGGCTGTTGCGGATGAAGTATTGGCAAAGGCAGAGCGAAAACAGAATTTAGATGATTTGAAAAGTGCAAAAATAAAATTAAATGATTATATACCAAGCTCAGCTACTGTCTTATAAGGTGACCATACACTACATTCCAGCAAGTGATCGAACACAGG
>ERZ808044.1470-NODE-1470-length-12688-cov-5.371184_pt1 | contig 12688 bp, 5 predicted proteins | sample MGYA00380195_ERZ808044 | MGnify/ENA primary metagenome ERZ808044 (study PRJEB31490, sample SAMN06133423) | mouse gut metagenome | isolation source: Z7_2 | host: mice | place: China: Chengdu | collected 2015-05 ...
TTTCCCATGACGATGAAGCGGCTCGCGCCTCCGGGCGTACAGGTGGAAAGGGTCAGCACCTTATCACTGGAAGTCACCGTAACATCGGTTTCAATGACAGAACGGCCCGCCATTTCAGAAAGCCATGTGGTGTAGGCCCCGTCATCCTTGAAGCTAAGCCTCCAGGGAGAAGTGTCGCTGCAGGACTCGCTGGGTTTTGCCACAAACGCCGTGAAAATTTCCACGACATAGCCGCCGCCAGGGGTGACAAGGTACATCTGCGGGTGTCCGTCAAAATAGCTCTGTTCGTCATACTCATTCAGCGCAGCGAACATGGAGCCATCCCGCATATTGTGGCCGTAGATAATGGTATTGCGGTCCGAAAAATCCTCCTTATTTTCATAGTCTGCAAACAGGCAGCCCGTCTTATTATAGGTGCCGTCATACAGGTGGTGCAGGTAATACTCGTTGTCGTCTGTCTGTGTCACAGGATAATTGATAGCCGTATCAGGGAGAGTGAGCCAGCCGATAATGTCCGGCCCGGTTTCCCTAAGAGCTTCAAAATCCACTGTGGGGAGAACCACAGAAGGGTCCTCCCCGGCAGGTTCCATTTCCGTAGTATCATCCTCCGGCGCTTCGGTCTGCTCCGGCAGCTCTACATGGGAAGCAATGTCCTCATAGGCTCCGGCGCTCTCTGAATACTGGTTAAGGTCGCGGACCATCAGGAATCCGCTGCCAAGTGCCAGCAACCCGCAGAGGGAAACCACCGCAATGCCGACAGCCTTTGTCTTTGGGGTATTTCTGCTGTACTTGCCCTTTTTGAAATAGACTGCGGCAAACAGCCCGCCGCCAATTACAGCCAGCGCCAGAAGCCCGCCATACAGGAAAATGAAATTGTCATCCCCGGTCTGCGGTACTGCTTTATCAGGGTTAGACGGTGTGGATGGATTGGAAGGTGTTTTCGGATTATCCGGGTTATCCGGGGTAGTCGGTTTCTCCGGCTTTTCATTGAAGAACTGGACCGTTGCGGTTTCATCCACCTTGATCTCCACGGTGGCAGCGTCAGGAATGATATAGTCCCTGCTGGCCCGGTTGGAGATTTCTGTTACAGTATAAATGCCGACACGCAGCCCTTCGACTTCGATCACGCCAGATTTGGGGCTGGTAAAGGTTTCACAGTAGGAGCCGTCCGCACTTTTCACCTCAAAAGCAAATCCATCCTTGCGCCCGTCACTGGAATCCTTTGTAATCTTCAAATTTCCGCGGTATGCCTCATTGGTAAAACCGCGCCCAGCCTCGCCGTTTTCTACAACCGCCACCTGGCCGTCCTCTGTGATGGCAAAGTAGTAGGCGTTTTCGTCAAGCTGATAGCCCTCCGGCGCCTTGCTTTCCTTCACAAAGTAGCCCTTTGCCAGAAGACCCTCCGCGGTGTGATAGCCCGCATCCGATTCTTTCAGTGTGCCAATCTTCGTATCTTCGGAATCAAATTCCTTATTGCCGTTGGTGTCCTCATACAGATCAAATACCGCGCCGGAGAGGAAGCGCAGGAAGGTGTTGTTATCCCCGTCCTCTTTCTTCACAGAAGAAGGCTCGTCCACCGCTTCGGTTTTCATCACCTGCACGCTGCCGCGGATCAGGGTATTTTCTACTTTGATTTCAATGCTCTGGCCGTCCACCCCGATATAGATATGGTGTTGCTGCGGGCTTATCGTATAAAGTGCCGGAGAAGAAATTTCCTTTACGATCCAGTGGCCGTAAGGGATATTCTCAAAGGCAAAGCTGCCATCCTCACCAGTAGTAACGGTAATCAGGGCGTTTTCCCCGGTAAATTCTTCCGTGTCCGGCCTGAATAATCCCATCAGGACCCCGGCCAGCTTTACATCTTCGCCGCCCTCCGGGTTTTCACCGATTTTCACGCCGTCCACACGCCCGCGCAGCAGATCATTGGAAATGGCCTCCCCCTCGTTGACAAGAATCTGCACCAGCGCCATGTCCTGGCCGGCATATTCAAAGACAACCGGATATTCCGTATCAGAGAGGATATAGGCGCTGTTTGTGGTGCGTTCCTTCACATAGTAGCTGCCAAAAGGCAGATCGGAGGCAAAGGATGCGTCATAACCGCCCGCCTCATTCGGGTCAATGGAAACCACTTCCAGGAGCCCGCCTGCCGGGATCACGCTGCCGTCAAGGGCCGTCAGGTCAGCGGAAGCATACAGCCCGAAAGAAATATCTTTGTATTCCTCATTCATGCCAAGCCCAAAAAGATTGTCCGTTTCCAGTGCTTTGAACAGGCTGACGCTGACTTTCTGGCGCTCGTCATACAGGCCAACCGCTGCCTGCGTCACTTCCACGGTTTCCCCAGCGTAGGTAAGCTCGGCATATTCCGGTTGGGTGTTTAAGACCATCCCCTCCGGCGCCTGGCGTTCCTCCAGACGATAGCTCCCCAGATAAAGAAGCCCGCTCTGGGCGGTTCCGTCCTCTCCTGTGGTAAGGGTTTCCACAATGGTATCTTTTTCCGCCCTGAGCGTACCGTCACCAGTGTAAATATCTTCATCCGCGATCACATCATAGACCGCGCCCGGCAGCCCCATAACCTCATACACCGGCTGGTACAGCCCATCGTTCTCCTGGACGGAAGCGAATACCTCGCCGGTCTTGGTGATGGTAAGCTGACCCTTCTGCGGCATATTGTACTGTGTGACCGTGACAACGGCCTCGCTGCCGTCAATGGTAAACGGCACCGGCTCATTGGAAAGCACATACCCGTATGGCGCCGCCACCTCGTAAAGCTCATAATCCCCGGTGTGCAGAGGTTCCGGCAGCATCAGCCAGCCTTCATCCGATACATAGAAAGTATCAAGAGTTTCCGGGTTCGGATAATAGATTTCCTGGGTGACAAATTCCCCGGTAGACAAATCCCTGATCTGGAAACCGGTGCCCGTCATGGGGATAATATTGCCGGTCTCCGCGTCGCATTTTTCCACACGCAGCCTTGCGGTAATGGTACGGTTATTCAGGATATAGCTGTAGGTCTGACCGTTGGAGGAAATAAAGACCGTAAAGTCCGGGATAAATGCTTTCCCTTCTTCGCCGGCTGCCTGGTGGACCGTATAACGGCCATAAGGCAGCATTTTGGAAGCTGCAAAACCATCATTATCCGTTGTCAGCAGGTCGCGCTCGCTTTCCTTCGCCGCATCATAGCTGCCCGCCGCCTTCAAGTAAACCTCAAAGACCGCACCGGCCTCTGCGCGCTCAATGACGCCCTCATTCGGTTCGTCCGTATTTTCATCCCCGGACACATCCGGGTTCAGGTCGTCCGTATGTTTCACAAGCTGGATATTGCCGTAAATGACCGTTTCCGTAACCTGGTTCTCGGTAGTATTCAGTTCCACTTCATACAGGGTCGGGGAAGCCCCCACCTCATAGACCGTATCATTTAAGAGATAGCCAGTGCTCGGCTCGATTTCCCTCACCGTCCAGTTATCGCCGCAGACATAGTACCGGGTCATAAAGCTGCCGTCCGGCCCGGTGGTGTAGGTGTCCACCAGCTCGCCATTGTTATAGATTCCGTAGGTCGCCCCGGCAAGGGTGGCATCGCCCTGTGCGGTGCCGGTATCTGCGTCGCTCTTTACCACATGGACGCGGAATTTTTTCAGGATATTGCTGAAATGCACCGTGGAAGTCTGTCCGCTTTCAATGGTGACGTACTGCGCGGAAGGGGTCACATAGCGGTCCACCGGCAGCTCCTTCACCAGATAGGTGCCGGGCAGCAGCTTTTCCTTGATCTGCCCGTTTTCTTCGGTAGTGACGGTTTCATCCACTTTATTTCCCAAAATGTCCGTGCCGGAGATTTGGAAAGGAATCCCGGACACAATGCCGTCCTCGCTGGTTTTGACGAGCTTTGCGGTGCCGTAGGTTTCCGTCTTGATCTTCACAAAGAAGGAAACCGGGTCGCTGGCGCCGGTCATCATGGTCTGGTAGCCCGGCCTGCCCCAGATCAGCATATCGTTGGCAACCGGAATATCCTTTCGGAATTCAAAGGTCACAGGGTCCATAATCATGTTCTTACTGGTGAAGGTGTACTTGTTCCCACTTCTTGTTACAGAAACACCGCTGCCCTTCAAAGTTTCCAGGTCGATCTTCAGGTTATTGGTGTCCGTGACCGTCAGGGTATAAATCTTCTTTTCCGTGTCCCATTTCAGTTCCAGCTCCGGTGCCTCGCTTTTCTTCGTGGAAGTAAAAGAGGGAACCGTGGAATGGGAGGCAACCTGTGACAAAATCCAGTTGTAGGCTTTTTCCGCAGGACGTCCGGCAATCACGCTGAAATACTGGTTGGCATCTGCATGGCCGTTCCCGTGCCGGCTGTATGGGTCGCTGCGAAGCTGCTGCTGGTATTCCCAAAGGATGATCTGCGTCGCCATTTTGTAATCGTCCTCGTTAATGCCGGACACAGGGAGGGAGGCGCCGGGTTTCCAGCCGTAGATTGCCGTGAGGGTGATCCCCCGTCTTGCCTCGGAAGGGAGCAGGTTTAAGTAATTGCTGTTGGTGCCGCTTTCCGATGTATAGGTATTGTCGGAAGTGTTATAGGCAATGCCGCTTTCCACGCAATATACCTGCTGGCTGCTCCCGTCCGAAGCTGTCAGCATATAGTGCCGATAAGCGTTACCCCCGGAACTGCTGCGCACATCCATCGTTCCATCAGAATTGTAAACAAGGTAGGTGTAAGGCGCCGGCGCATAATAATGCTGCCCGTCAGCCCCCACATATTGATCGCCCAGCCAGGAGCTTGCTTTCTGTCCCGGTGAAAACGCAAACGCCTGAGTAGGGATCAGCCCAAAGACGCATACTATGCAGAGAAGAAATACCAGCAGCCGCCTTATGCCGCTACGGTAATGGATTGTTGTTTTCTCCATGTAATATCCTCGCTTTCCTAAAATAGTAAAGGACAGCTTTATTCGCTGTCCTTGTCGTCAAAATCGTCCTCGGAGAGATATTTCAGCTCTCCATAGGCTTCATCCGGGTCAAAGCCTTCGCCGTACCCATCATCCTCGAAATCTTCGTCATCCTCCGCCTGCTGTTTCGGACGGACGATCTTCACATAATAACCAACGCCGCCTACCGCAAGCAGGGCAATGATAAGAAAGATAATCGTGCCGGCGCTGCCATTGTCTTTTTTCGGCTGTTCGGCCTGTGCAGGTTCCTCCGTTTCCGTGGGTTTTTCCTTTCCGATGCAACCTTTCAGGTCGTTCTTGCAGACCGGGCAGGAAATATTGACTTCTCCGGCTTCGCATTTTACTGTACAAATGCAGATGTCCTCCGCAGGGATCACGCTCATGCTGCCGTTCCCCTTTTCTGCCAGAGCAATCAGGTCAGCCTCGGTAACACCGTTCAGGAAGTAGACGTTGTTGTCGTCCCGTTTGCTGTCAATAATCAGATAGAACACATTCCCTGCCTCGGTGGTGATGGTGTAAAACTGTTTATCCCCATCCGCGCCGGTGGCCGTATCTAACACCGTGCCGGTGCCCTCCGGGGTAAACGCGCCGTCCGGGATAGCGGAAGCGGTTTCCGTTTCCTCCTGGGAATCGGAGCTACCTCCATTTGTGCCGGTGGCTGTATTGCTGCCGCCATTGGCTCCCGTAGCTGCACCCGCATTAGAGCCGTTCCCGGAACTGTTACTGCCGGCATTGCTACTCCCAGCGTTACTGTTTGTGCTGCCAGGGGAAGCGGCCTGGGCCTGCGCCGGTTTTACCGCCGTGCCGCCCTGGTTCTGCTGTGCCGCAGCCGCAGGTTTTTCCGTGGGCACCGGTTCCTCATAATAGGGGTTCTCAAACTTCACGGCCTTTGAGCGATTCCCGGCATAGTCCTGAGCGTACACGCTTACCTGCTTTTCCGTGCCGGCATAATCCTTCAAGGTAACGGAAGCCGCCCCGTTCGTCAGGGTGCCGATCCGGTTCCCGTCCACAAAGACCGCCTCCACGCCGGAATGATCGTCGCTGCTTTCTATTTTCAGCGTGTCGCCGTCCAGGGAAGCCGTAAGTTCAGGCGGCGTGGTATCTTTGTCCCCGGCGGCATAGGCTGTCAGGGGTAAGGCTATGGCGCTTACGGCAAGTATAAGCGCCAACAGCAGAGAGATTTTTTTAGTCCTCATTCCTATCCTCCTTCTGCAGCGTGCTGTTCCCGGAAGGGGCGGGCTGCTGCGATTTCAGAAATTCGGCCAACTGCTGGGGTGTCAGATGGAAGCTGCGGGCAATCGCCACATAATCGGTATTCTCCAGCTCCGTTTTCTGCTTCTCCAGGTCGCGGAGCTTGGCCTGCATCTCCGCGATCTTTGTTTTGGTCTTGTCGATTTCTTTCTCCAGTTTCTCAATCTTAGGGTTCAATTTATTACCTCCAATCTGTCAGGGCAGACGCCCAAATGTATAAAAATGCTGCTGCCAGTAGCTTGTGTTGATATTTGCGTAGGAGATCGGGTCCCCGCAATGGATCATCATCCCGTTACCCACATAGATTCCCACATGGCTTGCGCCGCTGGTATTGTAAGTCCCCTGGAAGAAGATCAGGTCGCCAGGCCTTGCATCGGCGCTTGATACAGGCGTACACACGCTTAAAAGCCCGTCTGCGGTCAGGCGTCCGAAATTCCAGCCCACGCCGCAATGATTGACTACCCAGGAAACATAGCCGGAACAGTCAAAGGAAGTGGAAGGGCTTGCGCCGCCCCACACATACGGATAGCCTAAATACTTCTCGGCCTCTGCGAGCATAGCGGCAAATTTTTCATCCGCAAGGGCCTCCGGCGGGACATCATAATCAAAATAATTCCCTCCGCCGCCTGCACCTGCTGCCGGCAGGTGCCGCTCGCTGGTATCGCCGGTATCGGCAAAATACAACGGGTTCATATACTGGCCGTCAACCAGCACCTCCAGGTGCAGGTGCTGGCCGGTGGAATTTCCGGTGCTGCCGACCTTCGCGATCACATCCCCGGCCCTTACTTCCTGCCCGGCAGATACAAGGACCTGCGAACAGTGGCCGTATTTGGTGGTAAGGGAGTGCCCCTCATAAGCCTCGCCTTCAACGGCAACGCACAGGCCGTATCCTCCGGCTTCACCGGTCAGCGTAACCGTGCCGTCATGCCCGGCCAGAATCTCCGTGCCCTGAGGCATCCCGATGTCAACGCCGGTATGGTAGTTCTTTCCCCCGCTGACCGGGTGTACCCGGTAGCCGTAGTAGCTGGTGACATAGGGCAGCCAGTTTGTGCCAAATACATTTTTCACATACTGCCGGTTGCCTTTGGTCTGCAATAGAATCTCGCAGATTTCCTTCTGGTCCGCGTTCATGCGTGAAACCACCAGGTTTTCAAGCGGCACGGAAGTAAGCGTTACATTCAGGATGTGCCACTCATAAGGCACTTCTTCCTCCGTTTCCTCGCCGGTCTCCGGGTCAGTGCTTGTTTCTGTCCGGTAGCGGATTTCCGTTTCTTCTGAAAAAGACAGGGAATACTGCCCGTTAAAAAGCTCCCGGAGGACGCCCTCAATCTGCACATAGGTAAAATTCTGATAGGCAGAAGTGAGGTACCCCATCAAGACATAGGGATCGTGCTCAATGGGACCGATATTATAGCGGTACTCGTCATAGCCGGGCCGGTCTGTTTCCACACGGTTGACCTGAATCTGCAGGTCCGTTTCCCACTCGGTATAAGCAAGCTCCGCATTGTTGATGTCCGCATCGTCCGCCAGATAGGTAGAAGCTGCAAGGCTCCCCAGCCCTCCGCTCCCCAGGTTGGAAAAGGAAGAAATCAGGGACGCAATCAGGAAAAATACCAGAAGGAGCAGGAGCACGATCCCGCATATGACCGGGTGGCGCCTGACGGCATGGACCACACCGGCAGCAATCTTTTCCGTGGTAACGGCGGTGTCCTTTGCACGCTTTCCCGCTTTTTTCGCTTCTCTGGCTGCTTTGGCATACTGGCGTTTTATCTTCTGTTTCTGCCACATCCGGGCAAGAAGGTTTTTCTTCAGCTCCGGGCTGTCATGCAAAGTCTGCCGGTAGGCAAGCCGGGCATTGGCCCTGGCTGACCTCTGCTGCAATTTTGCCACCCTGCGGTACGGCGCCGTCTTATGCCTGTGATATGCCATGCGCAGCCCCGATTCGCCTACAAGTTCGGTGCGGTGGGCCGCTTTAATGCCGACGTTCTCATTCTCCGCCTGGTATATCTTTTTATGGGCGTAACCGATTGCCGTATTTGCACCGGCCTTTACCGGGCGCATCGGAACGGGCCCCTTGACATGGGCCCGCTGGGATTTCACCTCCTTTTCAAATTTTAGGCGCTTTTGGGCCTTGCCCGTATCAGGGTCAGAAGCTGTTTCCAACCGCGGCCTGCGGCGGGCAGGAAGGCGGCTTTCTACCTGTTCCAGCTTTTCCGCTGTCCGTTCTGCCTTCCGCCTGGCTTTCGTGAGTTTCTTATCAGCCGTTTCCGGTGGGAGCTCGTCAGCGGTAAATTCCAGCTTGGAAGTTTTTTTCTGCCCGTCCCCGGCGGTCCCTTCTGCCTGCGCCGCCTGTTCCCCGGCCTGTGCCGTTTCCCGGAAGCGCTGCTGGTATTTATTGCCATGCTGCCGCGTCCGGTTCCGGCGTCCTGCCTGTCCGGATTTTTCTTCCCCTTTCTGTGCCCCGGCGCTTTCCTGAAATAGTTTCCCATACCGGGAATCCGTACTTTTCGGACCGTGTTCTGCAAAAACTGTCTGTCCGGGATTTTCCTGGCTGGAATCCGCCTGTCTTGATTCTTCCTGCCTCAAATTCCGGTAAGCGGCATTGCGCCTCCCTGGGCTCTCCTGACCGGAATCCATCTGCCTGGGTTCTTCCTGCCTGAAATTCTGGTAAGCGGCATTGCGCCTCCCTGGGCTCCCCTGGCTGAAATCCTCCTGCCTGGAATCCCTATAAGCAGCATTGCCCTGTCCTTGGCTGCCCAGCCCGGTTTCCGGCACATATGGCTCTGATCCGGTTGGTTCCTGTCCGGGAAAAACCTGAGAAGGGAAATCCTGTGCTGCCGTATCACTGTCTCCGCATCCGGCAGATATATCTGATTCATAAGTTTCCGCCTGCACTGACGCCGCCTGCCTGCGGTTTCTTGAAGTGCCGGAAGAAGGGTCCTCCCTTGCCCGGCGCAGGTCAAAATCCGGCTCTCCCTGCCGGGCCGCCATGCGGTCCTCCCCGTGGGAATCCCGCGCCGGCATCCGGGCGTCTTTCTGTTTCCTCTGAAAATTCCTGTCACGCGCCATTGCCCTCACCTCCAATCGCTTTCAGGGTATTTTCGTTTCCTTACGCCTTCGTCCCCGCCACTTCATCAGGCCGTGTTGTAAGTACGCTGTATAGTAAGGTGTCTTTCGGAAAATGATCGACAAAGGGGATGATCACATTCCCAAAGAACAGAAGCCCCTCGCCGGGGCCGGAATGGGTCACATAGGAAAGCTGGTGCGGGGAAATCCCCAACTGCTTCGCCAAAATCTGCCGGTCTCCCTGGGCCTGGTTCAGCATGTAGATAAAATCCGAGTTCTCAAAAATATTCTCAATCTCACGGGAGGCCAGCAGATCCTTTACATTCTGCGTCAAGCCGCTCGGTATGCCGCCCCATTTACGGAACCTTTTCCAGATTTCCACGCTGAAACTTCCGGTCTGGCCTTTCAAAAGGAGGTGGAATTCGTCGATATAGAACCAGGTCGTCTTGTGCTTCGAGCGGTTGGCGGTGACACGGTTCCACACGGCATCCTGCATAATGAGAAGCCCGATCTCTTTCAGGGCCTTGCCCAGAGATTTGAGCTGGAAACAGAGTACCCGGTGGTTGTCCATGTCAATGTTGGACCTGTGGTTAAATACATTCAGGGAACCATTGACGTAGATTTCCAGCGCTGTAGCGATATTCTGTGCCTCCGGCTCCGCCTGTTTCAAAAGCAGCTCGTACAGGTCGCCCAGAACCGGCATATTCTCCGGGCGGGGGTCCTGCAAATAATCCCGGTACACAAGCCTTGTGCAGCGGTCAATAATGGTCCGCTCAATCGGGGAAAGCCCCTCCTTGCCGCCGATAATCAGGTCACACAGCGACAGGATAAAATCGCTTTTCAGGGTGATGGGGTTTTCATCGTCCGAATAGTCCAGGTTAATGTCCATCGGATTGATATAGTTGGTGGAAGTCGGGGAAATGTCAATGACCTGCCCCTGGGCGCCGAACTGCTGTACCAGAGGCCCGTAGTCGGCTAAGTCGGGGCGATTACTCGCCCTTTCTCGCCTAAGAACCGTACGTGAGCGTTTCCACTCATACGGCTCAAGCATTTCATCACTCTTTCGAGCGGCTCTCAAGATAGATTCGTTGACAATCGGCGTGTACATACGCCATATTTGCCACTTCTTCCTTACCGCCACAGGACTTTGGTACTTTGAAGAAAATTTCCCTCTCGTCCGAAATATCCAGCGGCATACCACAGTGATAGCAACAGCCGTTTTGATTCTTCCAGATTAACTTGAATCTTCCTGAAAGTTTCTTCATTCCCTGATTAAACTTACGCTGTCTGAAATATTCCGTATCAAGGAATGGGTTGGCTGTTTCCCTTACTTTTGTGTGTCTGACAATCGGTGTATGGTCTACCCGTATCAGCTCTTTTGTTTCCGTAGAGAATACCCAGTTCTGATTTCCTCTGCGGTGCCAATACTTCGTAGAAATCCACCATTGTCCTTTCTTCGGATGTCGTCTTTTTGCCCATCTCCACAATAGTTCATAGAGAATATAATCTAAATGTGCGAACGCTTCATTTGCACACACAGACTGGTGGTAGTTCGTCCATCCTCGGATTTGTTGGTTTAGCTTCATAATCAATACGTCCTGATTCCACGATTTTCCACGTTTCAGTATCGTGTCTGATAATTTACGCACGATTGCCTGTATGGATTTCTTTGACGGTTTTACAATCAACTTTCCATTCCATTTTCGGAATGTCCATCCTAACATATCAAATCCGTCATTGATGTGGGTGACTACCGTTTTCTCGTCCGATAATTCCAAACCTCTTGTTTTCAGGAAGTCCTTTATCAGTTCTTTTGCCTCTAAGGCGATTTCTTCCGTTGCCGCCGTAATGATAAAATCATCAGCATAACGTACCAGATTGACCTTATGGGCATTCTTGAACCGCAAGTCCACCTTTCCAAGCCTGTTGGTGTGGAATCTGTCCGATAACACTTTCTGCATACCGTCCAACGCCATATTTGCCAGAATCGGCGATATAACGCCGCCCTGTGGGGTTCCGTCCTCTGTCGGGAACAGTTCCCCTTTGAAGATAAATCCCGCTTTAAGGAATTGTTTCAGAACAGATTTGTCCATAGGGATATTTTCCACTAACCATTCATGGCTGATGTTATCAAAACAGCCTTTAATGTCGCCCTCTAAAATCCATTCAGGCGATACTTTGCGTGACAGCGCCGTAAAGATATATTCGCAAGCGTCCTGACAGCATCGTCCTTTTCTGAAACCAAATGATTTCGTGTCGGCGGTTGTTTCTGCCACTGGCTCCAATGCAATAGCATATAACGCCTGCATTGCCCTGTCATACATGGTTGGAATCCCTAACGGACGTTTCTTTTTCTTATCTTTCTTCTCGATATAGACACGTCTTAACGGTTTTGCTTTGTAGTTTTTGTCTGTCAATGATAGGACAGCCCTCATCTTCATTGCAGGCGTTGACCAGATTTCTCCGTCTACTCCTGCGGTTTTCTTACCTTTGTTTGTGGTCACTCGCCTTACGGCAAGTGCTTTTGCATGAAATGAATGTGTCAACAAGTATTGAAGCCGCTTCACTGTGTTCCATTTCTTTTCCTGAGTTGCCTTGACAATCCTGACTTGCAGCCTATTAACTTCCTGCTCCGCTTTCTTCCAGTCGATAGTTTTCCACTGCATGGAAAGCCGCTTGCTGTCCGATAATCTCTCAGAAACTGACGTTTCCGTCGTTGAATTATTACCGTTCATAGGTTTACCCCCATTCTTTGCCATGAAATACCGTGGGATAAGTCTGCACCCTTTCGGGTCAGGGCAAATCTTGAACCCCTATGCCCCGCCATTACAGCAGAGCCGTTCGCTTTTTTATCCCGTTCCTCTACCCTCTGTGCCATTTCTCTGCCTTACGGCTTCGATACCTTAAATATAAGGAACACATAGGGCTTACCAAGTTCCGCATAATAAATAATTGTGAATGCCTTAGACGCCATCTTTGAGCCGGGAGGAATCACGTCCATTTGTTACGGTGTTGAGAAAGTCACCGCAACCACCTCCGCACCTTTTGGTGTAAGTGTATCAGCCTTATTTCACTTATTCCCTGTAACGACTCTTACAATGGTTCACATTACATTCGTCATAGCACTCTTATCCTAACAGTACGCCCGACTTAGGCTGTCAGGTTTCCCATATTGTCCCACAAGCTTCCCACCTGAACGTTACCATTCACGCAGATTGTGGTAGGATTACCCCAAATGGATAGGGTAGCTGACGACCAGCAATTTATTATGCGACTTCTTGTCGCACCTCTCGTTCGGGGTCTATTACCAAGACATCGGCGTTGGGGTCGGTCAGGATGATGTTCGTCATTTCCTCCTTTGCCGTGAACGACTTGCCCGCACCAGACACGCCGAGGATAAAGGAATTGCCGTTCAAAAGATGGCGGCGGTTGGCGATTAT
>ERZ808044.1471-NODE-1471-length-12675-cov-3.804175_pt1 | contig 12675 bp, 11 predicted proteins | sample MGYA00380195_ERZ808044 | MGnify/ENA primary metagenome ERZ808044 (study PRJEB31490, sample SAMN06133423) | mouse gut metagenome | isolation source: Z7_2 | host: mice | place: China: Chengdu | collected 2015-05 ...
TTTAGAAAGAAAAATAGGTAGTAAATTTGACACTACCTATCCAGAGATGGAGGAATCATTATGAAAGCAAAAAAAGTAATTAGCTGCCTGGCAGCAATAGCAATCACATTGTCTTCTCTTGCAGGCTGTAGCGCTGATAATGCGCAGGAGAATGTATCAGACCAGGGAGAAGCGTCAAAAACATCTGAAAGCAGCACGAAAGAAGAAGAAGGTGTTGTACTGACTGTGTACCAGGGTACCGCACAATATTCTGACATGGTGGAACAAATCTGCAAAGACTATAAGGAAGAAACCGGTGTAACTTTGGAATGGGAAATTCCCGGTGATGAACCTTATACGGTACTGAAAGCACGTTTTGCTTCTGGAGAAGCGCCGGATATTATTGATTTGCAGTGCGGTGATTACGATACATGGTATGAAAGATGCATGGATCTTTCGGATGAGGCATGGGTGGAGCATGTTTATGAGGACTCTTTAAATGGAGGCTCCTGGAACGGAAAAGTGTATGGTCTTCCTTATGCAATGGAAGGCAGCGGTATTATATATAATAAAGAACTGTTTGAGCAGGCGGGGATTGAAAAAGTACCTGAAACGATTAGTGAACTAAAGGAAGTTTGCGAAAAACTGCAGTCAGCAGGGATTCAGCCATTTGGAGAGGCGTGGGGAGACTGGGGATTTTTAATGCATATTTTAGGGATTCCTTTTACTTATGAAGGTGCATCAGAAACTGCAGCAAGGCTTTCCGGGCAGGAAGAGACGTTTTCTAATATGCAGTATATGGATAATTTCTTTGATTTTTATGATTTAACTTTGGATTATGGATGGGGAGCTGAATCGGTTGGACATCATTATGATGATCAGGCTAATTCCTTTGCCAAGGGTGAGATTGCCATGATTAAACAGGGAACCTGGCACACTGATACAATTGCCAGTATAAATCCTGATATGAATGTTGGTTTGTTTGCAGTTCCGCTTACAGATGATCCTGAGCAGACAAAACTGCAGGTTTCCACTACCAGATTTTTAAGTATTTCAAATACCTCAAAGCATGAGGAGGAGGCGAAAGCTTTTCTGCAGTGGTTTGTGGATCATGCACAGGAATATATGATCGAAAAGATGAGTATTGTAGCTCCCTATGATACGTTAGACGTATCAGAACTGGGTGCGTTGAATGTAGATATGAATCGTTATGTATCTGAAGGTATGTCCTACGACGGATTTGGTATTGAGGAATGGCCTTCCGGATTTAATACAGACCAGGCAGAGCCTTTACAGGCTTATGCGGCAGGCGCAGCAGACAGAGAGGCAACCTGCAAGGCCCTGCAGGAGTTGTGGAACAGCAGAGTGGCATCCTCTTCTGTAACAGAATAAGGAGGAATAAAACGGAGCTGTTTACAATTTTTGTAACAGCTTCGTTTTTATATGGAGCCCAAAGAAAAACAATCCGTAAACGTGGCAGGAAAGGAGAGAAAAAATGAGGCCTGAAAAAACAACTTTAAAGGCAAAGAATAATCTGATATATGCAATATTTGTGACACCGGCAGTTTTACTCAGCGTTCTTTTTGTTTTTGTACCGTTAATTATTGGAGTATATTATTCCTTCCGCGATTGGAATGGGATCAGTATCAGCTCTCATTTTATAGGAATAAAAAATTATATTAACGCGTTGGGAGACAAAGGGTTTTTAGGAACAATTGGCTTTACATTAAAATACGCATTTGTTATGGTGGCAGGCTATAACATTCTCGGGCTTGCACTGGCAATGTTTTTAAATATGAAATTAAAATTAAAAAGTATTTTGAGAGCGGTATATTTTATGCCTATTGTAATAGGTACTGCGACAGTAGGATATTTATGGAACTTTATTATTGGAACATTTCTTCCATTTTTGGGAAAAACCTTCGGGCTGGGAGTTTTTGAAAAGAACTGGCTTGCATATCCGGCAACAGCATTTCTTTCTCTGGTGATTGTCAGTCTTTGGCAGGGAACAGGTTATTACATGATAATTTATTTAGCCGGACTGCAGGGAGTTCCAAGCGATATTCTGGAAGCTGCGGAAATTGATGGAGCAGGACTTAAGGATCGTTTTTTTAAAATTATACTTCCATTAATCCGGCCTTCCATAACAATTTGTCTGTTTTTAAGCATTGTAAACAGTTTAAAGGCGTTTGATTTGAATTATTCCCTTACAAGTGGAGGACCTTACGGTACAACAAAAACAATTGCCTATCAGATTTTTTTGGATGCATTTAATGCTGATCAATTATCTTATGCCTCTGCAAAGGCTGTTATCTTTTCTATTGTTATTGGAATTGTGGCAATAATTCAAGTAAAGGTGACAAGAAGGAAGGAGGTTGAAATGTAATGAAAAATCAAAAAAACAAATATAATCTTGGACTATTCAGCATAGAAGTGATTCTCACTTTAATAGCCTGCCTGGTGGTATTTCCAATGATTCTTATATTTATTAACAGTTTTAAAAGCAATGGAGAAATTTTATCGGATATGCTTGCCCTGCCTGCCGGATGGAGTTTGGGTAATTATAAAGAAGCAATTGCAAAAATGAATTTCTTTAAAAAATTTGCGAATACAGTTATGGTATCTGTTTTATCCGTTGCAGGAATCATTTTGTTTGGCTCTATGGCGGCCTATAAAGTGACAAGAGTAAAAAGCAAGGTAAGTAATGCAATATATTATGGGATTTTATTTACCATGGCAATTCCTTTTCAGGTATTGATGGTGCCAATAGTAATCGTAGCGAGAAATCTGCATATTGTAAATACGCTGCATGGTATGATTATCATGTATTGGGGATTTTTACTTCCGATGGCAATGTTTTTATACTGCGGTTTTATTAAGGGAGTTCCAAGAGACCTGGAAGAAGCTGCCATGATTGATGGATGCGGTCAGTTTCGTGCGTTCTTTTATGTGGTGTTTCCAATATTAAAGCCAATAACGGCAACGGTGGCAATTATTAATGTGTTGGGAGTGTTTAACGATTTTATGCTGCCATTAATCATGATTAATTCAGAAAAGCTTAAGACGATCCAATTATCCATGAGTGTATTTTATGGTACATATCTAAACCGGTGGGATCTGATTATGGCAGCTTTGATGTTGTCTATTTTACCAGCGCTTATATTCTTTTTATTATTTCAAAAACAGATCATAAAAGGTATGGCAGACGGTGCAGTAAAGGGCTGATGCGTAATATATGGAGGAGAGTATGAAAGCACTTATAACAAGAGCAGATGATTGTGGTTCTTCCCACGCAGCAAATGAAGCAATTTTGGAGGCAGCAGAAACAGGATTTATTAAAAATATATCAGTAATGGCGTGTGGAAATTTTTTAGAAGAAGCGGCAGAAATGCTGTCAGATAGGAAGGATATTTGTTTCGGACTGCATGCCTGTATTAATTCGGAATGGACGCAGGTGACATGGGGACCGGTTGCGCCTAAGGAAAAGGTGCCAAGTCTGATTGATGACAGAGGGATATTTTATCAGTCGCCTGAAAAATTAAAAATGCATTTTCCTGTCCTGGAAGAAATAATTACAGAATACAAATATCAACTGGAATATGCAAGGAAAGCAGGATTCAATATTCTGTATATGGATTCCCATATGTTTCCTGAAGTGTACCTTCCGGGATTGGGCGAAGCAATGAGCCGACTGATAGAGACAGAAGGGTTAGTGGATCATAAATGGTATAACCGTATAATACCGGGAAATGATCTTTTTACATCGAATTCAAGTTTAATAGAAAAGACACTTGCGGAAATAGAGGGACAATATCTGTTCGTTATGCATCCGGCAAAGTACGGTGAAGAAATGCGGATGACAGGAAACGAAACTATCAGCGGGGAGGAGATTGCAGGAGCACGTGAATTGGATTACCGTTTTCTGACTGACCGGAAAAATATAGCTTTATGTGAAAAATATAAGGTAAAACTGTTACGCTATGATGAGGCAGTCAAAGAGCAGGAACCGAAAAATGAATAAAGCAAAGGAGTTTTCATAGAATATGAAATTTTATAATACGGTTCAAATAAGTGCAGATACCTGGTTAATTGAAGACTGCTTTAAAAGTTATATGTACTTGCTGGAAGGAGAAAGAGAAGCGGTTTTAATTGATTCAGGCATGGGGATGCCGGGACTTTCAGATTGTGTAAAAGGGCTTACTCAAAAGCCGGTTATGGTGATTAATTCTCATGGGCATCTGGATCATGTGGGGGGAAACTGCCAATTGAAAACGCGTTATATGATGGAAGAGGATTATGAGGTTTTGCAGGAACACACAGATGCGGAGTTTCGTAAAAGGCTGATAGACGGTTTTGCACAGGAATTTCATATGCAGTTTACGGAAAAAGAACTGAAAGAAATTGCACAGGCAGGATATAAGGTGCCCTTTTGTCCGCTTGCCCAGGGGCAGGTATTTGATCTGGGAAAACGCACATTGGAAATTATAGCGACACCGGGGCATACAAGAGGAAGCATATGTATTCTGGATAGAGAAAGAAGAAATTTATTTTCTGCAGATATGGTATGCGACCAGGGAATATTGCTTTTCTTTTCTCATTCGGCATCTGTCAGTGATTTTTTACATAGCATTCAGTCATTAATAGAGCGAAAAAACAGTTTTGAAAAGATCTGGCCGGGACATCATAAATACCCGCTGGACCAGGATTATCTGGAAGAATATGAGGAATGCGCAAAACAGATTTTAAAAATGCCGCAGGCCGGAGAAGATATAAGTACCAATCTGGGAAAAGGAAAAATATGGAGTAAAGGACGCATTTCTATTACCTATCGGCCTGAAAATCTGTGATTAACTTAATTTTGCATATATATTACATGAACTGTGTAAGAAAGGAAGGAATGAAAGTTGGAAAAGCAGTTTTTTTACGAAATAGATGGAAACACGCAAAACCAGGAAGAACTTTTATTGGGAGAGACTATTTTTCATAATGCCAATGGCTATATTGGAGTAAGGGGCGCTTACGAGGAGGGATATCCGGAAGACTACACCAGTATCAGAGGACAGTATATTAATGCATTCTATGACATTACAGATATGAAGCAGGCAGAGGCTCTTTGCGGCCTAATAGAAAAAAAGCAGACCATGATTAACGTTGCAGATACCCAAAGCGTGGAAATCTGGCTGGGAAATGAGCGTTTTTCTTTGTTTCATGGAACAGTAAAAGAAATGAAAAGATCAGTAGATTTAAAGAAGGGAGTGACACTGCGAAAAATAGAATGGATTTCGCCGGAGGGAAAAGAAATTACATTACAGTTTCGCAGAATGACATCTTTTGTAAGACTTCCCCTTTTTTTGCAGGAAATTACACTCACCTGCCACAATTACGAAGGACAGGTATGTCTGATATCGACACATTGCGGAGAAGTACAGAATTTTTGTGATCCTTCGGATCCGCGGGTGGCGGGAGAAAGAGCACAGTATCTGTTTGCCGATACGCCCCTGTGCAGGGAAAATGTTTCTTTGATTTCGGCCCAAACGTCACGTTCCGGGCTTAGAGTGTGCAGTGGAACAGGGCATAAAGTTCCGGCCTGTTTTGAAAGGCAGATAGATTTAAAAGCCAGGGAAGCAGTACATAAAATAACAGGAAAAGCTGTAAAAGGAGAATCCCTGCAGTTTTATAAATACAGTTGGTTTTCCGATTCAGTCAGATGTGAAAATCCGGAAGAAGAGACGGAAAAAGAACTGAAAAAAGTTATTTTGCAGCCGGTAGAGGAACTATACCATGAACAGGAGGAATACCTGGCTGATTTCTGGGAGAAAAGCAATCTGGAAATCGAGGGTGACGAGGAGTTGAACTGTGCTGTTCATTATAACCAGTATGCGCTTTTACAGTCTGTAGGAAAAGACTGCAAAAGCAATATGGCGGCAAAAGGTTTAAGCGGAGAAGGGTATGAAGGTCATTTTTTCTGGGATACGGAAATGTATGCGCTTCCCTGTTTTATCATTACACAGCCAGAGATTGCAAAGATGCTGATTTCTTTTCGGTATGAAACATTGGACCGGGCAAGGGAAAATGCAAAAAAACTGGGACATAAAAAAGGAGCGTTATATCCCTGGAGAACGATAAATGGAGAAGAATGTTCCGGTTATTTTCCATCCGGAACAGCAGCTTATCATATCAGCGGTGATATCGCTTATTCAGTAGTATCTTATTATCTGGCAACCAATGATATTACCTTTTTGTGTGAACAGGGCGCTGAAATTTTGCTGGAAACAGCCCGGCTCTGGGCAGATACCGGAAACTTTGTAAATGGACAGTTTCACATTCAGGATGTAACCGGGCCGGATGAGTATACCTGTATGGTGGATAATAATTATTATACAAATCTACTTGCGAAGTATAATCTGGAATGGGCAGTGAAATGTGAAAATTTGTTGATGGCAGAAGGAAAATGGGAGGCGCTGTGTAAAAAAATAGACCTGCAGCCGGAAGAACTTTATGAGTTTAAGAAGGCGGCAGATGAAATGTATCTTCCTTATGATAAGGAGCTGGATATTAATCCCCAGGATGATTCCTTTTTAAAGAAAAAGAAATGGGATTTTGCCAATACGCCGGAGGAGAATTATCCTCTTTTACTTCACTATCATCCCCTTGCACTTTATCGGAGGCAGGTATGCAAGCAGGCGGACACAGTATTGGCACATTTTATTCTGGAGGATTATCAAAAGCCATCCACAATCCGCAATTCCTTTTTATATTATGAGAAAGTGACAACCCATGACTCTTCCTTATCCACTTGCATTTTCAGTATTATGGCAGCGAAGCTGGGAATGACTGAAAAGGCTTACGAGTATTTTGGAGAGTCGGCAAAGCTGGATCTGTTTAATACACACAAAAATACAAAGGACGGAATCCACACAGCAAACATGGCAGGCAATTATATGGCGATTATCTATGGATTTGCCGGTCTTCGTATAAAGGAATCAGGACTGTATTTATCTCCCTGCATACCGGAAAAGTGGAAAGGCTATCAATTCCGTTTTCAGTATCAGGGAACAAGGCTGGAAGTAAAAGTAAACAAACGGGGCTGCCTGATCCGCAGGCTGGAAGGCAGACCGGTAAAAGTTAACTTATATGGCGGAATGGTGCTGGTGGAGGATAAGATAGAAATACAATTAGATTGATCACGTACATTTAAGAGGAATAAATATATGAAATATGAAGGAGTAATTTTTGATCTGGACGGAGTAATCTGTCATACGGACAAATATCATTATATAGCCTGGAAGCAGATTGCCGACGAAATAGGAGTATACTTTGACGAAGCAGTCAATAACAGGCTCAAGGGTGTGAGCAGGATGGAAAGCCTTGAGATCATATTAGAGAGATATCAGGGAGATATGACAGAGGAAGAAAAGCAACAGTTGGCGGAAAAGAAAAATAATATTTATAAAAAGCTGCTATGTCAGATGTCACCAGAGGATGTCTCCCGGGAGGTAACAGAGACTTTAAATGAACTGAAAAAAAGAAAGATACAGATAGCGATTGGATCTTCCAGTAAAAATGCGCGTTTTATTTTAGAAAATATTGGGCTGCTGGACACATTTCATGAAATTTCTGATGGAAATAATATCAGCAGATCAAAGCCTGACCCGGAGGTTTTTTTAAAGGCAGCAGAATATCTGGGACTGGATGCCGGAAAGTGCCTTGTGGTGGAAGATGCCAGAGCCGGAATAGATGCGGCAATTGCAGGCGGATTTACATGTGCGGGATTTGGCGATGCGGCAGCTTATGAAAAGACGAATTATCCATTAAACAGATTTTCTGAAATTTTAACTCTCTTTGCGGATAGCAGCAGATAGATACTGTCTGACAGACAGTGAAAAGGTGATTTTTAAATTAAATAGCAGGAGGAAAGCCAAAATGGCAGTTTATGAATTTAATTTTTATTCTACAAAATTGGGACGTTATGTGCCTGCAACAGGGATTTTGCCTACAGATGGAGGGGAGGTTCATCCAGAGTGCATTCCCGAATGCTATGAAAGACCAATGAAAACAATTTATCTTTTATCCGGTTACTCAGGAGGACATACGGATTGGCTTCACTATACACAGATTGTACTTTTTTGCCTTAAATATAATGTGGCGGCATTTATGCCGGCAGGCGAAAATTCCTTTTATCTTGACAGCGGAAAGAGGGAAGCCTATTACGAACAGTTTGTGGCTGAGGAATTTGTAAATTATACAAGAGAAACTTTTAAGCCGGTATCGGATAAAAGAGAAGATACGTTTATCGGAGGAATCTCTATGGGAGGCTTTGGCGCCCTGTATTTGGGAATGCGGCATCATAAAACATTCAGTAAAATCTTGTCTATGGCGCCTGGAATTGTATGCTATGGTTATAATGAGAATAGTAATTTCTTTTTGGATGCAGGAATGACAAGAGATTACTGTGACACCATGTTTGGAGATCCAAAAGAACTACTAAAGTCCGAAGCCAATCTGGAAGTACTTTATCAAAGATTAAAGAGGGATAAGGAAGAAATTCCCGATATTTATCTGACTTGTGGAACAGAGGATTTTGTGTTGGATCACAGCAGGCAGCTATGTGAGTTTTTAAAAAAGGAAAAGGCTTCTTTCTATTACGAAGAAACCTCCGGCAGGCATGAATGGGATATATGGAATGGGCATATAGACAAGGCGCTTGGATGGGCAGTCGGATGTAAATAACCAGCAAGTAGAAAATTCTGCTTATAAAATAATTCATATAATAGCTGTTCAAAACAAAATTATTTATATATAATGAAAGGAGGAAAAAGAGCCAGGGAGAAAAGTACATGAAAATTGTCATTTTGGAAAGAAATAGTGTGGGGCTGGATACATCTGTAGATGAGATAAGTGCATTTGGAGAGGTAACCTCATATCCAAATACGACAGCCGCCGATGTAAAGGAAAAAATAAAGGATGCGGAAATTGTTATTGCAAACAAAGCGCCCTTAAATGAAGAGACTTTAAAAGACGCACTTCATGTAAAGCTGATTTGCGAATTTGCAACAGGCTATGATAATGTGGACCTTGCTTATTGCAGGAGCAGAGGAATTAAGGTAGCCAATGTGGTAAATTATTCAACGGATGCGGTGGCACAGCATACCTTTGCATTATGCTTTTATGTACTGGAAAAACTTCGTCATTATGACGAATATGTAAAATCCGGAGCATATGCGGCACAGGATCGGTTTTCAAATTTTGACCTTCCCTTTACGGAACTTTCCGGAAAAACATGGGGAATTGTCGGGATGGGAAATATTGGAAGAAAGGTAGCCGGGATTGCCCGGGCTTTTGGATGCAGGGTTATATTTTATTCTGCATCCGGTCAAAGTACCTGTACAGAATATGAGAGAGTTGATTTTGATACGCTTCTTAAAGAATCGGATTTTCTGTCGCTTCATTGTCCTTTAAGTGACAAGACCAGGAATCTGATTAATTTAGAAGCATTGAAAAAAATGAAAAGAAGTGCCATTTTAGTGAATGTAGCAAGAGGTCCTGTTGTGAATGACGGGGACCTCTATACTGCGTTAATGGAAGAGTTTATTGCCGGGGCAGGTCTGGATGTGACCGGTACGGAGCCTATGAAGGATACAAATCCGTTAAGTAAAATAAAAGACAGCAGCAGGCTTATCATTACGCCTCATCTGGCATGGGCAAGTACAGAGGCAAGGAGAAGATGCGTGTCGGAAACCTGTAAAAATATCGAAGCTTTTTTAAATGGAAGGGAAAGAAATCTTGTTAATTGATAGCAGAGGATGCTTTTTAAACAGGCGTGCAGTACTGCTATGGGATATATATTATATAGAATGGAGAGATAGCTATGGGAATCTTATTAAAAAATGTTCTGGCAGTTCTGCCGGAGGGTGAAAAGGATGTTGTAAAGGAAACAGACATTTATATCGAGGGAGACAAAATTACCGGTATTGGGACAGAGCCGGAAAATTTTTCACCGGATAAGGTGATTGACGGTAAGGACAGGCTTGCCATTCCCGGATTGATTAATTGCCATACCCATTCTTATATGTCTTTTATGAGAAATGTGGCGGACGACCTCAGTTTTATGGACTGGCTGTTTGGAACCATTGATCCCATTGAACAGCAGATGACAGACGAAGATACCTACTGGGGGGCCTGCCTTGCAATTATTGAAATGATGAAAAGCGGTACTACCTGCTTTAATGATATGCAGATGAATATTCATCAGACTACCAGAGCAGTGAAAGAGTCCGGTATGCGTGCAGTAATCTGCCGCGGACTGGTAGGAAGCGGAAATGACGAGGCAGGACAGATCAGGCTGAAACAGGCTTATGAGGAGAGGGATGCCGCAAAGGACTGCGACAGGTTAACCTTTATGCTCGGGCCTCATGCCCCTTATACCTGTGATGATGCTTTTATGCGCATTGTTTCAGAGGAAGCAAAAAAGAATCATATGGGAATTCACGTGCATCTTTCCGAAAGTGAAAGCGAAATAGAGCAGATTAAAGAAAAATACGGTTGTTCTCCCATTGAGATGGCAGATAAAAACGGTTTGTTTGATGTGCCGGCAATTGCGGCGCACTGCGTACAGATTACAGAAAGCGATATGGACATTTTAAAAGCAAAGAATGTGAGTGTTGTAACCAATCCTGCCAGCAATATGAAACTGGGAAATGGATTTGCTCCGGTGCCTGCTATGCTTGAAAAGGGAATTAATGTATGTCTTGGAACAGACGGGGCAGCCAGCAACAACAGCCTGAATCTGTTCCACGAATTAAGCCTTTTGACACTGATCCACAAGGGAGTTAAGAAAACACCTCAGTGCATCAGCGCTGCGGAAGGGTTCCGCATTGCAACCATTAACGGGGCGAAAGCGCTTGGCCTTTCTGAGGTGACAGGCTCTTTAGAAACAGGTAAAAAGGCTGACATTGCAATTCTTAATCTGAATACACCTTCCTTAACACCCAGAAATAATCTGCTTGCAGGTTTATCCTACTCTGCAAACGGTTCTGAGGTGGAAACAGTTATTATTGATGGAAAAATTACTATGGAAGACAGGAAGGTCTTGACGCTGGATGAGGATTTAGTGTATAAAAAAGTCAATGAAATTATTGTCCGCATGGGACTGGATAAAAAGGAATACTAAAGAGCTTTTATCAAGTATATAACTGCTTTGCAGTTATCATAAAAGTGATGATAGGACAGACGACCATCACTATAATAAAAATTCGGCTGACTATCTTAATTTTATTGGAGGAAATAGAAATGAGCAGTGAAATCAGAGACATTAATTTAGCCGAATCAGGAGAGCGCAAGATCGAGTGGGTGAAAAGAAATTGTGATCTTCTCCGGACTTTGGAGGAAGAGTTTGGTAAGTCGAAGCCCTTTGAAGGAAAAAAGATTGCACTTTCCGTACATCTGGAGGCAAAAACAGCTTATTTGTGCCTGGTGTTAAAGGCAGGCGGAGCACAGATGTTTGTAACAGGCTCCAATCCTCTTTCCACTCAGGATGATGTGGCAGCAGCGCTGGTAAAAGCTGGTCTCGAGGTTCATGCCTGGTACGACTGCACCCCGGAAGAATATGAAACCCATATCCGTCACGTGTTAGAGGCAGGCCCCAACATTATTATTGATGATGGAGGAGATCTGGTTAATATGGTACATACACATATGCCGGAACTGATTCCCAATATTATAGGCGGCTGTGAGGAAACTACTACAGGAATTATCAGACTGGAGGCAATGAACAAGGCCGGAGAACTGAAATTCCCGATGGTTCGCGTAAACAATGCAGACTGCAAACACTTATTTGACAACCGATATGGTACCGGACAATCCGTATGGGATGGCATTAACCGCACCACGAACCTTATTGTAGCAGGCAAAATCGTAGTAGTGGCAGGTTACGGATGGTGTGGCAAGGGTACTGCCATGAGAGCCAAGGGACTTGGCGCCAGAGTGATCGTAACAGAAATTGATCCTATTAAGGCAATTGAGGCTGTAATGGATGGATTTGATGTAATGCCTATGAATGAAGCAGCAAAAGTGGGTGATTTCTTTGTGACAGTTACCGGATGCGACAAGGTAATTGATGAGGAAGATTTTAAGGTAATGAAGGATGGAGCAATCCTTTGTAATGCAGGTCATTTTGACTGCGAAATTGATATGGCAAGACTGCGCGAAATCGCAGTGGAAACCAGAGAGCAGAGGAAAAATATTATGGGATATAAGCTGCCTTCTGGACAGTGGATCTTTGTTCTTGCAGAAGGCAGACTTGTGAATCTTGCAGCAGGCGATGGACATCCGGCAGAAATTATGGACATGAGCTTTGCAATTCAGGCACTGTCTGCAAAGTATCTGGTTGAGCATGGAAGTGAACTTGAGGAAAAGCTAATTGATGTGCCCAGATCAGTTGACCAGGATGTGGCCAAAAGAAAGCTTGCATTTTTGGGAAAAGAAATCGACGTACTTACACCTGAACAGGAGAAATATCTGAATAGCTACACATTAGGATAAATCCTTTTTATTTATAGTCTGTTCCTTAAACGCAAATAAGGAACAGACTATTTTTTGGTGGAAACTGATAAGAGGCTATAGATTTATTGATGAAAATTTGTTAAAATATAACAAGGTATTTAAATGCAGATGGATGGGAATAAAGGCTGGAAGAAA
>ERZ808044.1476-NODE-1476-length-12615-cov-12.703461_pt1 | contig 12615 bp, 14 predicted proteins | sample MGYA00380195_ERZ808044 | MGnify/ENA primary metagenome ERZ808044 (study PRJEB31490, sample SAMN06133423) | mouse gut metagenome | isolation source: Z7_2 | host: mice | place: China: Chengdu | collected 2015-05 ...
GCCTCATTCCTCCGCCTTGCAGGCTGAAAATTTATCCTGCGTGAAACGTATCGGTAATTAGTGTGGGTTATACTAGACGGAAACTTATGCAAAATGGTTTACAGGTTACGCAAGCTATCCCCTATTTGCGGTAGAGGATAGCTTTTTCTGCCTATTTACGGTTGTTGTGATTATCTATGTAAGTTAAGGCGGCAAATACCACCAGAAGTAATGTTAGAATTTCTAACGTGTTCATGATAACCCCCTTTCCGTTTCGAAGAGGGCAACCAGGGAACTATCCCCTACTGTCTATGCTGATTAAAGAAAATGCAACACATAATGACAGAAATCGCCACAACATTAGAATAGATTTTTAATATACTAATATGCTATTTTGCAAGAAAGCTGCCTTGGCTGTAATGCCTGTCGATACGGGAAACCCTGTATTCAAAAGGATTCTTTTAATGATATGGTTCCCAAGATCAAAAGTGCAGACTGCATTGTTTTTGCATCTCCTTTATATTTCTGGACGGTTTCATCTAAGCTTAAGGCTTTTATTGAAAGATTTTACTGTATTGCAGAAGAAGACCCGAACCCGCCGCTTGGCAGATATGAGAAATATCCTGTCAGGGATTGCGCGTTGCTGATGACTTCGGCAGATAATTTTTTCTGGACATTTGAGCAGGCTATATCTTATTATAAATTTGCGTTGGTAAATTATATTGGATTTCAGGATAAAGGTATGCTTCTTGCCGGGGGATGCGGTGATACGAAGGGCAAGGCAAAGATAGATCAAACAGAGAATTTGAAAAAGGCATATGAATTCGGAAAAGAACTTTATACAATATAAATTGAATGGAAGTTATGAAGGAGTGTACTATGGATATAACATGTTTTAAGTGGATACGGCAGCCGAAGAGCTATCATATTGACAGTAATAAGGTGGAAATTGTTACAGCACCGCATACTGACCTGTGGCAGAGAACCTATTACCATTTTCAAAATGACAATGCGCCAGTTCTGCAGATGGAGACTGATGAAAAGTTTTTCAGCTTTATAGTGAAAACGGAATTCTCCGAAAGCCATCATCGGTTTGACCAATGCGGCATTGTTATGTATCTGGATAGTGAAAACTGGCTGAAAGGTTCCATTGAATATGAGAACGAGGATTTTCAGCATTTGGGAAGCGTTGTAACCAACGGCGGATATTCTGACTGGGCAACGACTGCTATTTCTGCCGCTGTAAAATCTATGTGGTATCGTTTTAGCCGGAGGGAAGACGATTACTGTATTGAATGTTCGGAGGATGGCGTGAATTTTAGCCAGATGCGTATTTGCCATATGGTAAAAGGGAATGGTAAGATCCAGTTTGGTATCTATGCCTGTTCACCAGAAGATTCTTCGTTTAAAGCTGTTTTTACCGATATGAATTTTACGGAATGCCAATGGAAAGCGCATGATGGACAGCAACCTGATTAAGGTTAACATTTAATATACAAAGGGAAAATATGAGAAAAGATATTATTATACGACCAGAAACACATAAAGATTATAAGGATATCATATCGTTAATATTACGTTCTTTTCGTGAAGGAACAGATTATTCGGACGGCATAGACGTTGTTGCGTTGGTTGAGGAAATAAGGGATTCAAAATATTATATTCCAGAATTGTCCTTTGTTGCTGAATTGAATGGAAAAATTGTAGGGCATTTCTTATTTTCACGATTTCCATTGTCCAGAACGAAAACGGGAGGCCATATCGAGAACGATAGTATAGCAATGTTGGCACCCGTTGCGGTTCATGCAGATTATCTACATGAGCATATTGGATTAACAATGCTCTCCATGGGCATTCGAAGAGTGAGAGAATATGGTTTTAAAGGGATTACTGTGGAAGGGGATTATCATTTCTATCATCGTGTGGGATTTCGGACATCGGCTGAGTTCGGAATATATCCGACACAAGGGATTCCTCTGAAGGAACCAAGGTGTATGATGTGTCAGGAGGTATATGAGGGCTCATTAAATGATATAAGTGGATATGTAGTCTATGATATGTATTACAATGCATAATGTCGGAAAATGTTTATTAAGAAAATGTATTAGAATAGCTTTCCGCAAAAAGCCGTGTGAAATTCCTGATACAAGTTCCGGATAATACCCGAAAAGCTCCATTGTGGAGCATGCGGTAAGTAAATATAGGATACCAGTCATTGCGAACCATGTACTGCAGTCAGCATACAGCGAGGTCAAGGTGATTGGAGCCGGTGCAGATGCAGTGGACTTTGCACTGGTCGGTTTATGTCTGAAGGGAGATCTGGTGGTAACGCAGGATTATGGGGCGGCAGCCGGATTAGAATTAGTCCTGTTATGAGTGATGGAAAGGAAGATGATAAGATATGCAATATACAACAACTTATCAGTCCCCGCTGGGAAAGCTCCTTCTTGCAGCAGATAAGACCGGTCTTACCGGTCTTTGGTTCGAGGGGGAGAAGTTCTACGCAGACGGCCTCGGCCCGGAGCATGAGGAGAGGGATATTCCGGTATTTGACGATGTAAGAAGATGGCTGGATATTTACTTCTCAGGGCGGGAGCCGGATTTCACGCCGCCCATACATATGATTGGTTCGGATTTCCGCCGGAGTGTATGGAAGCTTCTGCAGGATATTCCCTATGGGGAAACGATTACTTACGGCGCTTTGGCGAAGCAGATTGCCAGGGAGCGGGGATTAAAACGAATGTCGGCCCAGGCAGTGGGCGGTGCGGTAGGACATAATGAGATTTCGATTATTGTGCCGTGCCACCGTGTAGTGGGTTCGGACGGGAGTCTGACCGGATATGCAGGAGGTATACAGAGGAAGATCAGGCTGCTTACATTGGAGGGAGCAGACATGGAGAGGTTATATGTTCCCACAAAAGGGACTGCGCTTTGAAGGAAAAGGCTGTTTATGAACAGTTCCTTATTTGCCTGTCATGGTGCACTTGTGATTTTGCAGAGAGAAGAGGATAATCGGTAATGGAATGGAAAGACGGCAGGACAAGGTGTAAATGGGCGAATCCCAATAACAGCACATATCTGCACTACCATGACGAAGAATGGGGAGTTCCCGTACATGATGATCACAAATTATTTGAGATGTTGATTCTGGAATGTTTTCAGGCGGGACTGTCATGGGAATGCGTCCTGAACAAGCGGGAGGCGTTTCGGCAGGCATTTGACGGGTTTGATCTGGAAAAGGTCTGTGCGTACGGAGAAGAAAAAATAGAAGAATTGCGTAACAATAAGGAGATTATCAGAAACCGCCTGAAGATCAATGCTGCGATCAATAATGCCCGTGTATTCAGGGAGATACAAAAGGAATACGGGAGCTTTTCTGATTATCTCTGGCACTGGACCGGGGAGAAAGTAGTCTATGAAAATGATAAGGTCAGTTCCCCCCTTTCCGACCGTGTGTCGAAGGATCTTAAGAAGCGTGGGATGAAGTTCGTAGGGACTGTGATCATCTATTCCTATCTGCAGGCAGTAGGGGTGATTTACTCCCATGAAAAAGAATGCTTTTTATATGAAAAATAATATTGACAATCATTTATCAGTGTGCTATTGTGAATACAAACAAATTGGTAATATATTATGATACCAATTATATAAAGGCGTGCAGAATACGCATATTTTTTTGCTCGAATTGGTATTATACATGAATGCCAATTATTCGAGGGACTGCATGAAGCTGTGAAAGATGTAAGAAAAGAATTCCGAAAGGCAGAGAGGAGAGAAACTTATGGAACTGACATTGAATGGCGTAAAGAATCAGGAAGAATGGAAGAAGGCCGGTATAGAGCTTCCAGGTTATGATGTGGAGAATATCCGGGAAATTAGCAGAAAATCGCCCAGATGGGTTCATGTTGGAATCGGCAACATATTCCGGGGGTTCATCGGAGGGATTGCGGATACTTTACTGGAGCAGGGGGAGAGTGACCATGGTATCACATGCGTGGAGACATTTGACTATGATGTGGTGGATAAGATCTACCAGCCCTACGATAATCTGGTATTAAGCGTAATTCTCCATGGAGACGGCTCACAGGAAAGAAAGGTTCTGGGATCACTGACAGAGGCAATCCGGGCGCAGCACAGTGACGCTGCCTCATGGGAACGGTTAAAAGAAGTATTCCGGACACCAGAGCTTCAGATGGTATCCTTTACGATCACAGAGAAAGGTTACGCGTTACAGAGAGCGGATGGAACGTTCCTTGGAAATGTCAGTAAGGATATCGAAGAAGGGCCGGAGAAGGCCGGGAGCGCGATGGCAATCGTCACGGCAATGCTGCTGGAGCGCTGGCGCAGCGGCGGGGCTCCGATCGCGCTGGTATCCATGGATAATTGCTCGAAGAACGGCGAGAAGCTCAGGGAATCGGTTCTTACTATGGCAGAAGAGTGGAAGAAACGAGGATTCGTGGACGATGCGTTTCTGACTTATGTAAGTGACGAAAACAAAGTGTCATTCCCATGGTCTATGATAGATAAGATCACCCCAAGGCCCAGTGAGAGGATCGTGAAGGAGCTTGAGGAGGACGGAGTAGAGAATATGCAGCCGGTTGTCACATCCAGACAGACCTACATTGCACCTTTTGTCAATGCGGAAGGGCCGCAGTATCTGGTTATAGAAGATCATTTTCCTAATGGCAGGCCGAAGCTTGAAAAAGCAGGAGTATACATGACGGACAGGGAGACTGTGAATAAGTCAGAGAGGATGAAAGTGACGGTATGTCTGAATCCGATCCATACGGCGCTTGGACCTTATGGCTGTGTTCTGGGATATGAGCTCTTCTCAGATGAGATGAAGGACCCGGATATGATAAAGCTTGCAGAGGCGGTAGGTTATAAAGAGGGGATGGATGTTGTCCCGGATCCGGGAATTCTCTCGCCGAAAGCATTTCTCGATGAGTGTATGAATGAGAGATTCCCCAACCCTTACCTTGGGGACACCTGTCTGAGACTGTGTACAGATTCTTCACAGGGGCTGGGCGTCCGCTTTGGAGTGACTGTGAAGTCTTATATGGAGAAATACGGAGACGCGAAGAAGTTGATTGGGATACCGCTTGCAATTGCAGGCTGGCTTCGGTATCTGCTGGGCGTGGATGATGAAGGGAGAGCTTATGAGCTGGCACCGGACCCAATGGCAGGAGAGATTAAGGAGAGACTTGCAGATATTGTGATCGGAGATCCTTCCAGCCTGAAGGGGCAGCTGAGATGGATTCTTTCTAATAAGAATATTTTCTTTGTCGATCTCTATGAGGCCGGTATCGGGGAGCGGATTGAAGATATGTTCCGGGAGGAGATTGAAGGTCCTGGCGCCGCCCGGGCAACTGTCCGCAGATATCTCGGCGCATAAGGAAATAGAGCGTCTGGAGAGGGATAGGATGAATCAGGCAGAGGAAAACTTGTATAAAAAAGTAAAAAGTGATATATGCAGGATGATTTTCAGAGGCATCTATCAGGAAGGTGACCTGATCCCGCCGGAGCGCAGGCTTTCAGAAGAGCTTAAGGTCAGCCGGGTCACGGTGAGAAAGGCTTTGAAATTATTAGAAGAGGAGCGGATTATTTCCCGGATACAGGGAAGCGGCACACGGGTCTCCATGCATTATGGAGCCCGTGAAGGGAATATGGAGATCATTACACTTGTCGCGTCCGCGCAGAATGAATTTTTCGCCAGGTTCATGGATGTATTCCAGACGGAAGCAGATCGGCGGGATTCACTCGTATTGTTCAAGCAAAAGCCGGGGAACATCTCGCTTAGAAGGTGTCTCTATCAGATCTATGAGAAGGGGATACGCAATGTTGTGCTGTGGCCTGAGAGTATGCAGCCGGATGAAGAGATGTTCCGTGTGCTTAAAGGGCTGGGACTGAATATGGTCCTGTTCGACACGGTAGAAGGCGGACGGTATGCGGATGCCGTGTGTCTGGATAATGCGGATGCGATCAGGAAGCTCCACACACAGCTTAGCCGGTCGGGGTGCAGAAAGATAGGATATATTGGATGGGATGAGATGAGTATCGGAAGCCAGCGTGTAAGAGAAGAGACTTTCCGGACATTGGAACCAGAGGGACGGATCTGTTCCATTCCTTATCAGTATCGTAGCCGTCTGCATATGCTGCCGGAGGAGTTGATCTTAAGTACGCTTGAGTTTGTCCGAAGTTGTGACGGAATCATCTATGCGGTAGGTGAGATAGGAGCTGTATTCGAGGGGTATCTGAAGAAGAAACGGCCGTATGGCTGTAAGCAGGCAGAGGAAGTTTTTGCAGAAGAAAATGAAGAAGAAAGCCATATGATGCATAAAGCAGGTATGATCGATACGGTGCCCGGCATTGAGGACCTGGGGATATATACGGTCGAACAGGATTTTGAACAGATGGCAGAAAGGATTTTTCATTGTCTGCATCTGCAGAACCGGGCAGGCAGCGGATGGAAGGCAGCAGACTATCATATAGAAGGCAGGCGGCTGTTTCAGGAATTGTAGGAAGAAAGGACAGGCAGACTCATGAATATAATGGGAATTGATATTGGGACTACGAGCATCAGTATGGTGCTTCTTGATCAGGATACGAAAGAATTGGTTGCCCATGAGACGGTGAATCACGGGTCATTCCTTCCTGGAGAGACACCGGAGGATAAGATACAGAATCCGGAGAGAATCTGGGGATTTGTAAAAGAAAAGGCGGATGTGCTGATCGATTCGTACGGGCTTCCGGCAGGTATCGGCCTGACAGGCCAGATGCATGGGATGCTGTATGTGGATGCGGATGGAGAAGCGGTCAGCCCTCTGTATACCTGGCAGGACGGAAACGGTAATAAACCCTTGCACGGGCAAAAAGGCAGGGAGGGCAGTAAGCCGCCGTATGATAACTTGAACAGTGTGCAGTTCCTGAGAAAATATGTGGGAGCCGCGGCATCCGGATATGGACTGACTACTCATTATTATCTGCAGGATGCGGGGAAGATCCCGGAAAATGCCGTGAAGATGACGACCATCAGTGATTACATCGCTATGAAGCTCTGCGGGAACAAGACGCCCGTGATCGGTACGGATATGGCGGCAAGCTGGGGGTGTTTTGATCTTAAGAAGAGAGAATTCAGGCTCGAAGCACTGGAACAGGCCAAAGTAGATGTCTCATATTTGCCAAGAGTCCAAAGAGGGAATTTCATCGTGGGAAAGACGGAGCGCGGTATCCCGGTCATGGGATCGGTTGGGGATAATCAGGCGAGCTTTATGGGTTCGGTGGACAGTCTCTATGACACGGTCCTCATCAATGTGGGAACAGGCAGCCAGGTGACTTTCGCTTCCGAAAGGTATGTAGACTGCGAGGGAATCCTGGAGCTTCGTCCGTTCACGGCGGACAGCTATATCCTGGCGGGTTCTCCGCTGTGCGGCGGCAGGGCGTATGCCATGCTTGAACAGTTCTACCGGGAAGTTTCCGGGCAGATGGACAGGAGTTATTATGATATCATGCAGGAGCAGGCGCAGGCCTTCATCCGGCAGTACGGAGTACAGTCGGCCTGGAAGGTGGCAACCACATTCTCCGGAACCAGGAACGATCCCGGGGAAAGGGGAAGGATTACCAGAATCGGTACGGAGAATTTCTGCCCGGGAGCCATGACTGTGGGAGTAATCACGGGTATCCTGGATGAGCTGTACCAGCAGTATCAGAAGATGTGTGAGCTCACGGGCAAGAAGGCGAAGCGGATGGTGGGCTCAGGCAACGGGCTTCGCCAGAATCCGCTGATGCAGAAGCTGGTACAGGAGATGTTCGGGCTTGAGCTTAAGCTTTCGAGGTACCAGGAGGAAGCAGCCTGCGGAGCGGCCCTGTGCTGTCTACAGGCTTTTCAGCGGAATTGAGACGATAAAAACACTCCCTTTGCCGGATTGGCTTTTAACAGTAACCTTTCCTTTATGCAACTCCAGAATTCTTTTTACAAGGGGCAGCCCAAGTCCGTTGCCCTCCATATGGTGTGAGGTGTCGCCCTGGTAGAATTTATCAAAGATATATTTTTTTACCTTGTCATCCATACCAGCTCCCTGATCTTTCACAGTGAAAACTGCGTTTTCACTGTCAGAATGCAGGGTTATGGCAATACATCCTGCTGCAGGGGAAAACTTGACTGCATTGTCCAGAAGATTCATCCAGACTTGTTTTAAGAGCGGTTCATTTGCCCGTATCATGACTTCTTCCATATCGATATCAAAGTCAATCTGCTTTTTCGACCATTTACTTTCCAGCAGCAGGATGGATTCCCGGATCTGTTCGCTTAAGGAGTAGATGGTTTTGTCTGTTAAGAGGGTAAGACTTTCAACCTTTGACAGTTCTAATACTGTTGCGGACAGCTCGGACAGGCGTCTGGATTCCTCGATGATAATGTCCAGATATTCCTGGCTTTGGGCGGTATTAAGCTCCTGGCCCTTTAAAAGCCTTGCAAAGCCAAGGATGGATACGATCGGCGTCTTGAATTCATGGGAAAAGTTATTAATAAAATCAGATCGGAACATCTCTGTCCCGGCCAGTTCCTCTGTCATCTGGTTAAAACAGTCTGAAAGCTCCTGAAATTCTTTCGGATGCTCCAGATGAATCTTCACATCATAATTCCCTGCAGAAACTTCATGAATTGCCTTAATCAGCGTATGAAGGGGACGCAAAGGCAGATGGCTCATAAAAAAAGTGAGGGCCGTACCGATAATAATACTGATAACTCCGCTCTGGAACAAAAAAGGTATGACAGGCTCTCCGGGCCTGGCCGTGGTCCATCCGTGCTTTATAGCGAAGATAATGACAGTATTGCTGGCAAACATAGTCAGGACCAGTAATAGAAAGACGAAACCGGTTGTTAATAAAGTGATCTTAATACGGACGCCTGCATGTTCTCTCATACCAGTTCCTCCTCTACCTGTGCCTTATAGCCAAGCCCCCTTATCGTGACAATTGAAAAATCCTTGCAGTCTTCGAAACGTTTCCTGAGTCGGTTGATATGGACGCTGACCGTGGCGTCCGTGGAATCGGAGGCAGGCCCCCAGATATCCTCCATAAGCTGCATTCGGGTAAATATTTTATTAGGATAGGACAGAAGCTTATATAGAAGCTGGAATTCCTTCTGGGGAAGCAATTGACTGCTTTCACTGCTTTTTACAGTCAAAGTATCGTAATCCAGTATGGTTGATCCGATCGTGAGCCTGCGGTCGGAGATGATCTTCGCCCTTCTAAGCAAAGCCCTGATCCGAAGAAGCATAACTGCTTCGTCTACGGGCTTGGTCATATAGTCGTCTGTTCCCGACAGGAACCCCTTCTTTATATCGTCCGGAAGCTGCCTTGCGGAAAGCATCAGGATAGGAATATCATTGTTGCAGTCCCTCAAAAGCTCCGTAAAGGCATAGCCGTCTATACCGGGCATCATGATATCCAGCACAATCAGGTCAATCTTCACATTTTCCAGAATGTCCAGCGCCTTTTGTGCACAGTCCGCACAGGAGACGGAATATCCGGCCCCCGATAACACAGCGGTCAGATAACGCCGTATGTTTTTATCATCATCTACAATTAAGATCTGAATCATAGAGAGTCCTCCTTTTAAACCTTCCTTTTCGAAAAAAATTGTAGCATAGAAAATTAAACAGAATCTAAAGGATTAGAATTTTTCACATATTTTTCACATTTAGAAGCAGAGAGTTTAGATATAGTTTAACATACCCTTTTAAAATAAAAATCGAACCGGAATACTTGCAGACAATAGAAGAGTTATGTTAATGCTGCAAATTTGCATAAAAGGCAGGAATAAAAGAGGAAGGAGAATTTCAGATGGGAAGTAATCATATTGCAAATCCTTCGCCGGATATCAGGAAGACGAAGTTTACGGTATTGAAAGACCAGCAGTGTTCTCTTAATATGCAGATCCGTCTGGCGATGCAGCTTCATGATATGCGTGCGCAGGCAGATCTGGAGGAGAAATTAAAAGAAGTTACAGAACAGATTGATCATATTGTCTGGTAATATGGCTGAAAATTTTGAAAGGAGTCTTGGAAATGAGTATGAGTGTTTATGCGATGAATTACAGTAATCAGCAGCAAAATGACGCAAAGTCTGCGGTACAGAAAACAGACAGGGAAGAGATGAAACAGGCTGAACTTCAGCAAAATGTGGGGTCAGTGCGGTTGACACAGGAAAAGTACCGTGAGGATGGTACGATATCGATCGTACAGCGTATGCAGGGAACGGAAGCTTACCGGCAGGTGAAAGAAGGTCAGGAAAATGCCGGAAGTTCGGATGAGCTGGAGAGCGGACAGACATATTCAGGTACTGTGAGGAGAGATACAGCTATAATCAGTGAGGAAGGCCGGCGTGCATATTCCCAGATGAGCCAGCAGAAAGAGGAGATTCATGGAAGGCAGGACACAGTACAGGCGGGAGCGAATGAAAAGCAAAATACAGTGTCAGAAGAGGCAGGAATGAATGAGAAACAGAATATTACGCTGGAAGAAGAAGAGAATACAATAGAGGATCTCTCGGAGTATACGGATACAGAATTAAAACAGATGTATTACCGGGGAGAGATCACGCTACAGGAATATGAAGATGAGACAGGAGAAGTAATAGAATAGAGAGAGGTATGAAAGGGGCTGCCGGGAACGGCAGCCCTTGTGTTATTCCAGATTCGCATGGTTTAGATTGATTTTCAACGGTTGAATGCTTATAATATATGTGGGTATATTTTGCCGTTTTTAAACAAATATGAAGAGAAAATGTATGGAATTTATGAGTATATTAAGTTCTGAGTTTTGGACGTCAATAATAAGATAATTCGATTAGGATAGATAAACTAAAATATAAAACACAGGGAGTATGATTATGTTACCAGCAGTGGTAAAAAATAAAATTGAACAGATATGGCTTGATGTTATAGCCGGAGGAGTATCACAACCAACAGAGGTTATCGAGCAGTTAACATATCTCATGTTTGCAAAACAAATGGATGAACGCGAGGCTGATATAGAAACAGCAGAATTACTTTCAGGTCAGAAACAGACATATATATTTGGACAATCAAAAGAGAAACAAGCCCTTCGTTGGAGAAACTTTAAGGGGATGGAGGCTAGAGAACTTCATAAACATTTTGTTGAGCATGTATTTGTTTTTCTCATTAATTTGAATTCAGATGAAAATTCTGCATTCTCTAGATATTTGAAGCATGCGACATTTAAGATTAATGAACCATTAGCTCTTCAGAAGGTAATAACGGGGCTGGAGGATTTGTTTGAAAATGATATAAAAGATTTGGATATGCAGGGTGATTTATATGAGCATATGCTTGGCAAATTGAATTCTGCTGGTAGACTTGGCGCGTTCAGAACACCAAAGCATATTAGGGATATGATGGTCGAGCTTATGGAACCTACTCCAGATACAAAGATATGCGATCCAGCCTGTGGTACAGCAGGATTCCTTATTTCAAGTGCCGAGTATATTAGAAGTCATTATGGAAGTAAGATGTCCGATGAACAGTGGAAGAAGTATGCGGCTGAAACATTTACAGGATTTGATACCGACGAGACTATGTGCAGATTATCTTGTATGAATCTTATGCTTCACTCTGTAACAAATCCGAAGCTTAATAAACAAGATAGCGTGTCAAAGGATTATCAGGTAAAAGATACATATGATCTTGTTCTTGCGAATCCACCATTTAAGGGAACATTAAATAAAGAGAACATTAGTGAATCTTTATCTGCGATTACAAATACTACAAAAACAGAATTGTTATTCGTAGCTTTATTTGTGCGTTTGCTTCGAGTGGGTGGAAGATGTGCTTGTATCGTACCGGATGGAGTTTTATTTGGTTCATCAAATGCTCATAAGAATCTTCGCAAAGAACTAATTGAGAATCAGTATTTGGAGGGTGTAATTTCAATGCCTTCCGGTGTGTTCAAACCATATGCAGGAGTATCAACGGCGATTCTTATTTTTACAAAGACGAATGCGGGGGGCACTGATAAGGTATGGTTCTATGATATGAAATCGGATGGACATACGCTCGATGATAAGCGCCAGCCCATTGATGACAACGATATTCCCGATATTATTGAGAGATTTCATAATAAGGAAAAGGAAGAATCTCGTGAAAGAACAGAGCAGAGCTTCTTAGTTGATAAACAGGAAATTGTGGATAACGATTATGATCTTTCGATTAATAAATATAAGAAAATAGAATATGTAGCAATTGAGTATCCGCCTACAGAAGAAATCCTTGATGAAATTGACAAACTGAATGCACAAATTGTGGAAGAAACTGCAAAACTTAGAACATTACTTGGAAAATAAAAAGAAAGGGTCTCATAAATTCGGATTTGTGGGGTAGAAGGAGGGGAATATTGGATAGTGAGATTGTATTATTTGTAACAGAAGATAAAAAAGTATCCCTGAATGTAACAATGAAACAAAATGATGTATGGCTAACAAGGAATCAGATTGCTGAATTATTTGATAGAGATGTTAAGACAATAGGCAAACATATTAACTATAATTCCGCATAAATTTTCTACTTACACCTCAATAGTAGTAAGTGGGATTTTATAAGGCACCTGTACCTTGAAA
>ERZ808044.1478-NODE-1478-length-12608-cov-3.050036_pt1 | contig 12608 bp, 12 predicted proteins | sample MGYA00380195_ERZ808044 | MGnify/ENA primary metagenome ERZ808044 (study PRJEB31490, sample SAMN06133423) | mouse gut metagenome | isolation source: Z7_2 | host: mice | place: China: Chengdu | collected 2015-05 ...
CGCCGCAATGCCGGCAATTTTGATTATGATGAATTAAAAACGGCGGTTGACTACTGCCATAAAAGAGGGGTTAAGGTTTACTTAACCTTAAATATTTTAATCAGTGATAATGAATGGGAGCTTGCCTACGATACTGTTAAAAAATCGTTAGAGGCAGGTGTTGATGCATTTATTATTCAAGACATCGGCATTGCAAAAATGATAAGGGAGCATTTTCCGCAGGCAAGGCTGCACGGCTCAACGCAAATGAGCATTATGACTCCTGCAGGTGCAAAAGCGGCAGAGGCAATGGGCTTTTCGCGCATTGTTCTGCCGAGAGAAATGAGCCTTGATGAAATTAAGGAAATCAGACAGAACACAAATTTGGAGCTTGAAATGTTTGTGCACGGTGCACTTTGTATGTGCGTTTCGGGTCAATGCTATCTATCGTCTGTTATCGGCTCACGAAGTGGCAACAGAGGTCTGTGCGCCCAGCCCTGCCGTCTGCCCTTCACTGCTAAGGGAGATAAAAATGAATGTGCGCTTTCTCTCAAGGATTTGAGTTTGATTGAACATCTCAGCGAACTTGACGGAATTGTATCACTGAAAATTGAGGGCAGGATGAAACGCCCTGAATATGTAAGTGCGGCAGTAACGGCAGTTAAAAATGCCATTGACGGCAATTACTCAAATAATGACAGCCATAGGCTTAAAAGTGTTTTTTCACGCAGCGGCTTTACTGACGGCTATTTTACAGCTAAGCTCGGTGCCGATATGTTCGGTACAAGGCAGAAGGAGGATGTTGTTTCTGCCAGGGATGTACTTAAAGACATTAGCCATAATTATGATAATGAAAATCCGCTTTTGCCAATGGATATTAAATTCACCTGTCTTGACGATAAGCCTTGTCAGTTAACCGCATCAGCTATGGGCAAAACCGTTACCATTATCGGTGATATACCTGAAACGGCAATCCATAAGCCTATGACGGAGGACGCGCTTTTATCAAGACTGTCCAAGCTTGGCGGTACACAGTTCTATGCAAATCATATTGAGATTATCCTTGATGACGGTTTAATTCTGCCTGTGTCGAAAATCAATGAATTAAGACGAAAAGCTGTTGAAGAAATAGAAAAGCAGGATGAAATTGTTATTGAGGCGAAGCCTTTGGCAAAGCCTGTGCCTGCAGATAAAAATGAGGTGCTTTATGCTAACGCATCCTTCAAATCGGCAGAGCAGATTCCCGACAGGCATCCCTTTAAAACTGTTTTTATACCGCTTGACAGCAGTCTTGAGGATTTTATTGACAATCGTGCAGGTGTTGTTCTGCCGAGGGGCTTGTTTGGTATTGAGGATGAGATAAAAAAACAGCTAACCAAACTGAAAAAAGCAGGCGTTACAAAAGCGCTTTGTGGGAATATCGGCAGCTATACTCTTGCAAAAGAAATGGGCTTTGAAGTGTTCGGTGACTTTGGTCTGAATATTTATAACAGTGAAAGTGCAAAGCTGATTAATCATCCGATATTGTCATTTGAGTTGACCTTAGAGCAGGCGAATAAAATCAATGCTGAAAATACGGGCATAATTGTTTATGGCAAAATGCCGTTAATGCTAACAAGAAACTGCCCCATAAAAAACAGTATCGGCTGTTATGAGTGTGCAAAGCAGGGTAAGCTGACCGACAGAAAGGGATATGAATTTGAGGTGCTTTGCTCAAAATACCCTTGTGTTGAAATGCTGAACACACATCCGATTTATATGCTTGACAGACTCAGAGAGGTTAAAACGGATTTCGTTCATTTTTATTTTTCAACCGAAACGGCTGATGAGGTCAGTCATATTATTGATTTGTATAAAAAAGGCGGAAAGCCTGATTTTAAATATACAAGAGGACTATATCAGAGAGGTACATTGTAATGCTGATTCTTGCATCCAAATCGCCAAGACGCAGGGAGCTTTTATCCTTGATTACAGCAGATTTTGAAATAAAAAGTGCAGATGTTGACGAAACTCTGCCTGAGGGAATATCACCGCAGGAGGCTGTCCTGCACCTGTCAAAAATTAAGGCAGAGCCGTTTGATAATGGTATAGATACCATTATTGGTGCTGATACAGTTGTTGCGGTTGACGGCAAAATTCTCGGCAAACCTGCCGACAGACAGCAGGCGGCTGAAATGCTTAAAAGCCTTAGCGGAAAATACCACAGTGTGTTCACAGGCGTAACGGTTATCAAGCCTGAACAGAGCGTTACCTTCTCTGTCGAAACAAAGGTTAAATTTTTTGATTTAACGGATGATGAGATTTATTCTTATATTGCAACAGGTGAATGTGACGATAAAGCAGGGGCTTACGGCATACAGGGAAAGGGCTCACTTCTTGTAGAAAAAATAGACGGTGACTATTTTAACGTGGTTGGTTTGCCGATTAGCAAATTGAATAAATATTTGTAGAAAAATAATATTTATTCATCTTTATTGGACATTTTTTTATACAATGTACTAAAATGTACTTTTTTCTCTTGAAAAAGTTGGTTTTTAATGCTATTATTAATATGGTATTTATTTTTAGTGAGTGACGGCTCACTGATGAAATTTAAGCATAATCCCACCGATTTTTGAAAGGAGATAACAAAATTATGGCAGCAGATTTACATTGTCATACCAAACTCAGCGACGGTTCAGTCGGAATTGAGGATTTAATCGTTATTGCTCAGAAAAGCGGAATTAATACTATTGCCATAACAGACCATGACTGCCTTGCAGGTACAGTAAGGGGTCAGGTTATCGGTAAAAGATACGGCATTACTGTTATTCCGGGAGTTGAAATTTCAGCTTTTGACAATGAGGCAGGTAAAAGAGTACATATTATCAGCTATTTGGCTGAAAAGCCTGACAGGCTTGAGGGCATCTGCAAGCGCACCTCTGTTGCAAGAAAAAGAGCAGGACAGATTATGATGCTGAAGGTTGCAGCACGTTTTCCTGTATCAAATGATTTTATAGTGGGTCACGCTTCAGGCTCTACAAATCTTTTTAAACAGCATATTATGCATGCGCTTATGGATGCAGGCTATACCAATGAGATTTATGGCGAGCTTTATGACGCACTGTTTTCGCCTGAAAGCTCAACCAATCTTCTCGCACCAATCAAGTATCCATCTGTTGAAGAGGTTATTGATGAAATCCATGGTGCCGGCGGTATAGCTGTTCTGGCACATCCGTATAAATATAACAATATCCCCGAGCTTGAAAAATATATTGAAATGGGTCTTGACGGTGTTGAGGTTTGGCATCCGTCTGCCACTGATGAAAATATTGAGGAAATCAGCATGCTTTGCAAAAAGCATAAGCTCCTTTTAACAGGCGGCTCGGATTTCCACGGAATTTACGGCAGGAACACAGTTACACTCGGTACTTGTGTAACACCTGACGAGCATCTTGATAAGCTTATGGGCTATAAGGCTAAAAAGAAAAGAGCAGCCCGCAGAGCAGAAAAAGAGGCGGCTGCAAAGGCTGCTGAATAAAATAAAAAAGTAACACCCGATGATTTTTGTAAAAATCATCGGGTGTTTTATGTTACATCATATCAGCTAAAATGTCGCTGAATTCTGTCGGATTGTCAAGGTCAAGACCTGCAATCAGTCTTGCGGATGAATAAAGCAGGGTAACATATTTCTTTAACTGCTCATCGTCTGCCTTTTCAAGCTTTTCAGCAACAGGATGGTTTGAATTGATTTCAAGCACTAACTGTGCCTTGACGCCCTGACCGCCGTTCGGCATCTGATTAAGCACCTTTTCCATTTCCAGTGAAACATATCCCTCTGCTGAAAGTGAAACAGGGTGACTGCCAAGCTTGTTTGAGAATTTAACGGATGAAACCTTGTCGCCGAGTGCTTCCTTCATTCTCTCAAGCAAATCTTTTGCATCCTCATTCTTTTTGTTGATAGCCTCTTTTTCAGCATCGGTTGAAAGGTCAAGATCGTCCTTGCAGATGTTTGCAAAGTGCTTGCCGTCATATTCCATCAGCATCTGAATTGCAAATTCGTCAACCTCGTCTGTGAAATAAAGTACCTCGTAGCCCTTTTCCTTAACAGCATCAAGCTGTGGCAGCAGTGCAATCTTTTCAGCACTTTCACCGCAGGCATAGTAAATGCTTTCCTGTGACTCTGCCATTCTGCCTACATATTCCTTAAGTGTTGCGTAGCCGTCACCGTTTGAGGTTTCAAACATAAGGAAGTCCTTAAGTCCATCCTTCTCCATGCCGTAGTTCGCATATACGCCGTATTTCAACTGCAAACCGAAGGTCTTGAAGAACTTGTTATATTTTTCTCGGTCATTATTGAGCATTTTCTTGAGCTCGTTTTTCAGCTTTTTATCAATTGCCTTTGCAATGATTTTGAGCTGATGATCGTGCTGCAGCATTTCACGGCTGATGTTAAGGCTGAGGTCGGCACTGTCAACAAGACCTTTAACAAAGCTGAAATAATCAGGGAGCAAATCACCGCATTTGTCCATAATCAATACGCCGTTTGAATAAAGCTGCAAGCCCTTTTCATATTCCTTTGAATAGAAATCATAAGGCGGATTTTCAGGAATGAACATTAACGCATCAAAGGTAGCCTGTCCCTCTGTCTTGGAATGAATAACGAGCTGAGGGTCGGTGTAATCCATAAATTTCTCTTTATAGAAGCTGTTATAATCCTCAGGCTTGATTTCACTTTTTGATTTTCTCCATAACGGAACCATAGAGTTGAGGGTTTCAACTGCGATTTCTGTAATGTATTCGCCCTCCTTGTCAGGGTCAGGTACCTGGTGACTCATTTCCATCTGGATTGGATAACGGATGTAATCACTGTATTTCTTAACAAGCTCATCAATCCTGTACTGCTCAAGGAAGTCGCTGTAGCTTTCGTTCTCATTATCCTCTTTGATGTAAAGGGTGATAACTGTTCCTGCATCCTCTTTTTCGCATTCTTCAATGGTGTAGCCGTCAGCACCTGTGGACGTCCACTTGTTTGCGGTGCTTTCGCCGAATGCCTTTGACACAACCTCAACCTTGTCTGCAACCATAAAGGAAGAGTAGAAGCCTACACCAAACTGACCGATTACGGAAATATCCTGTGCATTTTCATTGTCGGCATTTTCCTTTTTAAAGTTCAGTGAACCGCTTTTTGCGATTGTACCGAGATTGTTTTCTAACTCCTCAGCGGTCATACCGATACCGTTGTCGGTGAGGGTCAGTGTTCTGTTATCTTTATCAATGTCTATTGTAATTTTAAAATCATCACGTGCAAGCTTAACGCTGTCGTCAGTCAGCGATCTGAAATACAGCTTGTCAATAGCGTCGCTGGCGTTTGAAATCAGCTCACGAAGAAAAATTTCCTTGTGCGTATAAATTGAATTGATCATCATATCAAGGAGCTTTTTTGATTCTGCTTTAAATTGCTTTTTTCTCATATTTATCATTTCCCTTCTAACTATTAGCACTCTTTAATCACGAGTGCTAATTCTAATTATAGCCTTTATTTTCCAAAAGTCAAGCCATAGTTAAAAATTATTTGACATTTGTCTGTTTATCCAATAATATAGTAATTAGGAATAATTTGTTAAGGGGTGGTTTTTATGGCAACAGAAACAAAAACAAAAAGCAAAAAAGCGATTAAGGCAGTGGTGATTATTGCTGCGGTCATTGCGGCAATAGCGATTCTTATGACGGTGTCAGGCAAGCACAAATCAGACCCTTCACTGGTCAAACAGTATGACACACAAAATCCTTATATCCTTGCCGAAACTGATATTTCTGCCCACAGAAGCGGCGGCGGTATCGCACCGGAGGAGTCGTTGATGGCATTTAAAAACTGTGCCGAAAATGACAGCTTCAGCATTGATGTTTTTGAGTTTGACCTGCATATCACCAAGGACAATGTTTTGGTTCTGCTGCACGATGATACCCTTGACAGAACTTCAAATGTTGAAGAGGTTTTCGGTGAAACAGATGTCAGACCGGAAACCAAAACCTATGAGGAGTTAAGACAGCTCAATATCGGTGCAAAATTTGTTGACCCTGACGGCAAAATGCCTTTTGCAGATATGAGCGAGCCTACTGACGATTTAAGGATTTTAAGAGTCGAGGATGTTCTCGATTACCTGAACTCCAAGGGTGATTACAAATATATTATTGAAATCAAGAACAGTGATGATTTAGGTAAAAAGGGTGTGGATATTCTCTATCAGATTCTTGTTGATAAAAATCTGCTTGACCGTGTTATCTTTGGTACTTTCCACGCAGAGGTCAGCGAATATGTTGATGAAAACTATCCCGATATGGCAAGAAGCACAGGTATAACCGAGGTGCTCAAGTTCTATTTTGCAGCAATCACAAACAGCAAAAGCTATGAGCCGCCCTGCAATGTTCTGCAGATCCCTTATGGTGCACCGTATAATACTTTTGGACTTAATACAGGAACTGCACAGGTTGTCAACTATGCACACGAGCATGATATGGCTGTGCAGTATTGGACCATTAATGATGAAGAGGATATGGAATACTTAATCAGCATAGGTGCTGACTGTATTATGAGCGACTATCCCGATGTGCTTTATGATGTAAAAAATAAGTAATACAAATAATATGCCCCTTGCAGATGTTTATCTGCAAGGGGCTGAATTTTTTATTCCTTTGGCAGGGACTGATAAGTATCGGTAAAGCCTAATAAGTAATCTGCTGAAACATTATAATATTTACATAATGTTATTATATGATGCAGTGGAATTTCCCTGATACCTAATTCGTATTTGCTATAATAACCTTGCGATGTATTTAATACTTTCGCAATGGTTTCCTGTGTTATATCTCTATCTTCTCTTAAGTCACGTAGCCTTTGAGTATAATCCATATTATCACCTCTATTTTATTTACAATAATTATACCATAAGTAACAAATTACTTGTTGACATTAAGTAACAAGTTACCTATAATGGTATATGAAAGGAGGAATATTATGAATGTTTTACAAATAGGGGAAGATGTGTTGATTAATGAAGAAGAATATGAACACTATCAAAAATTAAAGCGTTCCCACAGAAGGTCAATTGATAGCTTTGCGAAAGTGAATGCCCTGACATATCGGCTGAGTCTGTTTATCAATTTGGTTATTGATAATAATGAGGACAAGCCTGAGGAAATTTTCTTTAATCTTCAGGATGCCATAGAGGACCTTCGCACGTATTGCAAGGAATATGAGCACTTGATGAATCATTATTTTGAAGATGAAGATTAAAATAAAACACCCATAGCTAAGCTGTGGGTGTTAAGCATAATATTTGTCCTCCTGCCATTTTGCAGGGTTGTTTTCAATGTATTGTGCCTTTGTTATGTAATCCTCGTTATCACGTATAATGTGGTCGTAGAAGCCTTTTTGCCATATTGAAAAACCAACTGTTTTTGTAACATATCGTTTAAATTGTCCAATCACCGTAGGGGCGGATATTATCCGCCCGTCTGAATGATTGACTGACAAAATCAAATGTATGTGGTTGGGCATTATAACATATTTATCAACACGGCAGTTTGGGTATATTGTTGGTATATTATGAATTGCATTTTCAACAATTTTACCGTACATTGTTAATTTTACCGTATTCGGGCGGATGGTATCCGCCCCTACGATTTGAGAGAATAAACATTTTTTATTCTCTGTACATATAGTAATAAAATATGTTCCGTCACAATAATTATGGTTTTTTAACCGATTCGCTTTTCGTTTTGGCAATTCTGACATAACATCAATTCAACGGTGAGGTTTCCTTTTGCTCATTGATTCTTACAGTTTCCTTATTCAATTTCATAATCGGAATCATAAGACCCGGCATACCTGTGTAGCCTGTAACTGTGTGCACAATCTGTCTGACAAAGGGGAAAAGCTGGTCAAAGGAGCCTGTATGAATATCGGGCTTTTCGTCCTCTGCACCATAATTAAATTCAGCCACCATTTCAATTTTGATTTCAAACGGATTGAGGTCGGCGTCGGCAACCCTGAGCTCCATAATACCAATGCAGGTTTTATTGTCATCAAGATAATTTACGTTATATTTAAGCTGATTTTGCAGCTTGAGCTGTGTGCCCGGCTTAACCTTGTTTTCGATTTCAAGCTTATTAACCTTATAGCCTTTTAATTCAATCATTTCAGTTCTCCTTCACATTCTCAAATTTGAAGTCATCAACGCTTGGGTCAACTGCGTGCCCGTCAAAGCGGATGAGTGACAGGTTTTCAACATTTGCCGCATCAATTGCGTGCTTATAGCTGTCACAGAGTCTGCCCCAGCGAGTTTTTGTTTTTTCGATTGTAACATTTTTAGCCCAGCGGATGAAGAATGCAGAGTTGTCAAAGCTTTCAACACCATAGTCAAGGCAGGGGCGCAAATCATAAAGACCGCACTGCCACTTACTTGTTTTTGTCAGTTCAACACGGCAGTTTTCAAAGGTGATGTCCTCAATGATATTATCCTCATTGCCGTGAATCAATACACCGTTTTCACCCTTTGTTGTTACGTTGAAGAAACGGACATTTTTAATGCTGCCGCTCTTTGTGTTTTCGTCACGGTTGAAGGTGGTGATGACAATCGGCTCGGCAGTGCCCCACCAGTCAGGGCAGAAACGGCGTGTTTCAATAATAATATTCTGATAGGTAACATTTTCAACATTACCGCCGTCACGAATCTGGATGGAAAGACCTCTGTTTGATTTGCTGATTACACAGTTTGAAACAATAACATTTCTGAAATCACCTACACCCTCAGTGCCGATTTTGATAGCGGCAGAGGTAGAAACAAGTGTGCAGCCGTCAATCACAATATTCTCACAGGGTCCGTATTCACTGTTGCCCTTTGAAGCCTTAAGGCAGATACAGTCATCAGCACAGGTAACATGACAGCCGAGTATTCTCACATTTGAGCAGTGGTCGGGGTCAATGCCGTCACTGTTGGCAACATCAAGGTCATTGAGTATTCTGATTCTGTCAATGAGCACATCGTCACAGCCTGCAGGGTGCAGGGTCCAGAACGGAGCATCAACAACAGTGAACTCCTTAAAGGTAATGTGATTACTCTTTTCAACATACATAACTGTGGGGCGCGGGTAAAAATCGCCTGTTACATAGTACCGGTCCTTTCTTGCCACAAATGCGTGACCATTGGCATCAATAGTGCCCTCACCGCTGATTGTACAGTGATCAGCCTCATATGCATAAATGAAAACGAAGCTTGGCTTGCCTGTGACAGGGTTGCCGATTAAAGCTGTTTTCGGGTCATTAATCAGCTTGTTGGGTCTGATGTAGCCGTCAATATTACTTGTTGCTTTAATGGTTGCACCCTTCTGAATATGCAGGTCCACATTGGTTCTAAGTCTGATTGAGTCACTGTAAAATACACGTCCGCTTGGCAGGACAACCTGACCGCCGCCGTTTTTGCAGCAGTCATCTATCGCGTGCTGAATTGCGAAAGCATCGTTTGTTTTACCGTCGCCTTTTGCACCGTATTGCATAACATTATAAATTTTCATAAAAAATCCTCTGAAAAATATTTTATTATATCTATCATATCATAAAAAAATAAGCAATACAACATCAATAATAACTAAAATTTTGTGCTTTTATGCGTTAATAATTTAATTGACAATATTTGCACTCTATAATATAATTAACTATGGACTGCTAAGTCCTATTACAAACAAATTAGGAGAATTAAAATGGTTAGAGCTATTGTAGGCGCAAACTGGGGCGATGAGGGCAAGGGCAAAATCACCGATATGTTTGCCGGTCAGAGTGACATTGTTATCAGATTTCAGGGCGGTGCTAATGCGGGGCACACCATTATCAATGAGCACGGACGTTTTGCATTTCATTTAATGCCGTCAGGTGTGTGCTATGACCACACAACCTGTATCATCGGCAACGGTGTTGCACTTGACATCAACAAATTTCTCAATGAGCTTGAGGATGTTAAAAAGGCAGGCCTTAACCCGAATCTTTTAGTCAGCGAAAGAGCACAGATTCTTATGCCTTATCATATCCTGCAGGATGTGTATGAGGAGGAAAGACTTGGCAAAAACGCTTTCGGCTCAACAAAGTCGGGTATTGCACCCTTCTTCAGTGACAAGTATGCAAAAATCGGCATTCAGGTTAATGAGCTGTTTGACGATGAAACCCTTAAAGCAAAAATCAGCAATATCTGCACATTGAAAAATCTAACCTTTAAGCATGTATATAATAAGCCTCTGCTTGATGAGGAGGAGCTTTATAACACCTGTGTAGAGTACAGGGAAAAGATTGCTCCTTATGTTTGCGATACGCAAAAATATCTTGCAGATGCACTTAAAGAGGGCAAAAATATTCTTCTTGAGGGTCAGCTCGGTACACTCAAGGATCCCGATTTCGGTATCTATCCAATGGTTACATCATCCTCAACACTTGCAGGCTATGGTGCTGTCGGTGCAGGTCTTCCGCCTCACAGCATTGAGGATATCGTTGTTGTAACAAAGGCTTATTCATCAGCAGTGGGTGCGGGTGAATTTGTCAGTGAAATCCTTGATGAGGATGAGGCGCAGGAGCTTCGTATTCACGGCGGTGACAAGGGCGAGTTCGGTGCTACCACAGGCAGACCCCGTCGTGTCGGCTGGTTTGACTGTGTGGCTACACGCTATGGTGTTGCCTGCCAGGGCGCAACCCAGGTTGTAATGACTGCTCTTGACTGTCTTTCCTATCTTGAGGAAATCAAAATTTGTGTCGGATATGAGGTTGACGGCGAGGTTATTAAAGACTTCCCTACAACTCCGACACTTAAAAAGTGCAAGCCTGTGCTTAAAACAATGAAGGGCTGGCACTGTGATATTCGCGGTATCCGTGATTACAATGAGCTTCCACAGGAAACAAGGGACTATGTTGAATTTATAGAGGGTGAGCTTGGCTACCCAATCACAATGGTTTCAAATGGACCTGAAAGAGAAGCTATTATTTACAGAAATAAATAATTTGATTATAAAGAAACAGAGGCAATCACGATTGCCTCTGTTTTTATATCCTTATAAAATCCTTGACTCTGTCAATATTATATTTTCCCTGATAGTAGCCGAGATTATAAATATCCATCTGCTGTTCAGTGGTTACATTGAGTGTTCCGCAGTGCAGTGGCTCTTCCGGGCAGATAATCAAAGCATTGCCCTGCTTTTGCTGTTCAAACACATACTCCCTCTGCGCGTTGTACATATTGTGGCGCTCAAGAATTGCCTGCGCAACAAGCGGGTATTTTTTCATAACCTTTTTTATTGCAGAGGAATGACCCATCGGCTGTTTAATATAGTTTTTATCCTGCGTGAGTATTACCACGCATTTTTCACAGCCGTCATCCAATGCACGCCTGAGCGGTATCGAGTCGGTAAGACCGCCGTCATAATAAAAATCCTTACCAATCTGCACGGGCTTTGCAGCAAAGGGCAGAGCACAGCTTGCTTTTAATTCATCACAGCCATTATGAAAATCGGTAGGGTAAAAATATTCGGGCTTGCCTGTCAGGGCATTTGTGGCAACGGCACACATTGTTGCGTTTGAGTCTTCATATGCTTCATAATCAAGGGGATAAAGGCTGTAGCTAAGCTCACCGAAAATCCAGCCCATATTCAGATATTCACCGTTTTTCAGCATTGAATTTACACTTTTATAGCGTTTGTCACCCGAGTATTTTATAGTTATATCTCGCATTCTGTGAAGATTTTTTCCAAGATAGGATACTCCGTTGCAGCTGCCTGCTGATACACCGATAACATAGGGGAACTCAATGCCATTTTCAATAAAGGCATCAAGCACACCGCTTGTGTATATTGCGCGTATTCCGCCGCCCTCTAATACCAAACCTGTTTTATACATAATATCACCACCGTATTTTACTATTATAAACAAAACAATGCAGTTTGTTACATATAGATTTAATGCTGTTGTTAATTTTGTTTTCTGACAATATCATATTCATTTCCATCAGGGCGGAAATATCTGCAGGTTTTATTTTTATCCTGCATTAAGCGGACATATTCGTCCTCATCAAGAACAAGCGAGCAAAAGGACTCATCCATTTCTTCATCATATTCGTTATACCAGCATTTTTCGCAAAAATTGTCCATTTTCTCACCTACTTTAAATTATTCTACCCACTACCAAAAAAGTAGTGGGTAGTGATGTTTAATGGTGGAACAGGCGGATGCCTGTCATTGCCATTGCCATACCAAAGCTGTCACAGCATTCAATAACCTGCTGATCTCTTACAGAGCCGCCGGGCTGAGCAATGTACTTAACGCCTGAACGTGCTGCACGCTCAATGTTATCCTCAAAGGGGAAGAATGCATCTGAGCCGAGAGCAACATCTGTCATCTTTTCGTGCCAAGCCTTTTTCTCCTCAGCAGTGAAAGGAGCAGGGCATTCAGTGAAATATCTCTGCCATACGCCGTCCTTGAGCAAATCCTCATATTCATCGCTGATGTAAAGGTCAATTGCATTATCAGCATCACATTTACGGATACCCTCAATGAATGGAAGGTTGAGCACCTTTTCATTTCTTCTTAACCAAAGCATATCTGCCTTGTTGCCT
>ERZ808044.1479-NODE-1479-length-12607-cov-14.504948_pt1 | contig 12607 bp, 18 predicted proteins | sample MGYA00380195_ERZ808044 | MGnify/ENA primary metagenome ERZ808044 (study PRJEB31490, sample SAMN06133423) | mouse gut metagenome | isolation source: Z7_2 | host: mice | place: China: Chengdu | collected 2015-05 ...
AGGTACAGGTGCCTTATAAAATCCCACTTACTACTATTGAGGTGTAAGTAGAAAATTTATGCGGAATTATAGATAAATGGTGGTATATACATTCTGTTCATCTCCTTTCACTAAAAAATGCGATCCCTTTCTACAGTTCGTCCTATACTCTTAATGGCCGACCTTCCTTTAACGCCCGAAAAATTTCTTCGGTTGTTACTCCTGCTAAGTCTGCAAGTTTATTTGGGTTCACTTCATAGCTATGGTTTCCATGCTTAGTCTTTGGAGGGATTACTTTCCCTATGTCCCAGTATCCTCGTTTCATGCGTTCGGTAACCCTCGGAGATGCGCACCCCAGCAACATTGCCGTCTGTTTTGCTGTTAAAAATGCTTTCATATCCCTTCCTTTCTATCCTACACATACTTTCACAATCAATCCCCTAAATATGCCTTTATAACCCTAAAGTAGGATAATACGTACTAAAAACCGCTTTTAATTGGTCATAACACCTCTCGAGCCTTGAAAAAATGCTGAATTTACGCTATTTTTACTTGTTTTTTATTTGAGTATGTATTACAATAATGACAGACGTAAATACACACTCAAATAAAGGAGGCTGTTATGCCAGCAAAACCATCAGGTAAGATCAAAACATCACGTGTAAATGTTAAGCAGAAGAACGGTGATATCTACGTTATGGAGCGTCAGACCCTGTATGACCCGGTTAAAAAATATAACAAAATCGTGAGCAGTAAGCTGATCGCTAAAATTCCAAAAGGAGAAAAAATTGAGGTGCCTACACGCCCAAAAAGACCAAATGGGAGCAAACTGCCAACAAAACCACTGAATGTATCTGCTTCCAGAAAACGTGTCGGAATGATGGATATCATAGAACACATAGGATCTATTTCCGGTATTGATGCAGCTATATACGCATCCACAGATACCGGGACCGCTCAGAAGATTATTTCCCTCGCAAGATATCTTCTGGCAACGAATGGACAAACGTTCCCGGGAATACAGACCTGGCAGTATACCCATCCGCTTCCCTATGTGAATGGCATATCAGAGGATGTATACCATGCCCTGTTCCATGACATCGGGCTGGATGAGTCGCTGCAGCAAAACTTCTTTCGCAAGCGCTGCTCCTTGCTTGGAGACCATGGCGCGATTGCATATGATTCCACCACTATATCGACATACTCCGGACAGCAGCCAGAAGCACGGTATGGATACAACAAAGCAAAAGACGGGATGAAGACGGTCAAACTGCTTACCTTATATTCTATTGAAAACAGACAGCCGGTCGCATTTACAAAGCAGCCGGGCAACCTGCCTGATGTATCGTCAATTGAAAACGCATTAAAACAGCTTTCTGTCCTTGGCATAGACCATGCTGAGATCGTAACAGATAACGGTTACTACTCAGAACCGAACCTCTCTGAGATGCTCCAAAAAGGATTCGGCTTTGTTACCCTGGCAAAAACAAATATCAAATGGATCCGGCCGGAAATAGAAGCACATATAGAGGAACTTTCTTCTATACACAGTGTATGTCCGTTTGACCCCGCTACCCATGGTGTCACCGTTCTGTTAATGCATGATTTTGAAAAGGTGCGCAAGTATGCCAGCCACAAAAGCGGCGCTGAAAAAGGCGCTGTTGAAACATTCAGGAGACGCGTGTATCTTCACATTTATTTTAATGCTTCACGGCAGGCAGAAGACCGGATCGCGTTTGAAACAGACCTTATGGAATTAAAATCGATTATAGAAGACGGCACACCGATAGAGGAGCTTTCCAGGAGTGCGCAGGAGAAGGTAAAAAAGTATTTGTCAATAAACACCTGGGGAAAGAAGACAACCGTCCGTTTTAAGGACAAGGCATGTCAGGAGGCATACAAATATCATGGCTATTTTACACTGGTTTCCAACCGGGAGAAGGACTGCCATGAATGCCTGAAGATCTACCGGAAAAGGGAGACCATCGAATCTTACTTTGAAGCAGAAAAAGAGCATGCGGATGGAAGCCGTATCCGAGTTTGGAGTCCCGATACATTGCGGGGCAGAATGTTTGTACAGTTCATATCGCTGTGCTATTATGAGTATTTCAGTGAGCAGTTACGTAAGATCAAGCCTACATTGGGCAAACAGAATAAGGACAATATCCGAACAAAAGAGATGATCGACCTTGAGGAGAAACTATTAAGCTGGATGGAGAATACTCCGGTCTATCTTCAGTTGCAGTGGTTTGATACAGTGGAAGAGGTAAAGGTATCGTCCGAACTGCGTAACAAACGATGGAACACGGAGGTTACTGCGCGGGATGCTCTATATCTTGAGAAATTAGGGATGTCTCTACGCACTAAACACTTTTAGTGCGTATTATACGACTTTTGAGTTTATATACCAGACAAAGAAAATGGGAGTTTATTATAGCAGCAGCGCTGTCGCCGGATAGAATGTTGGATCGGTCTGAAAAGGTGGAAGTTGCAGTATTATTATATAAGAGTGATATTGGGGATCTAATTAAGGAATACGAGAAAAAGGCAATTATCGGAAAGACACTTATTGTAGATGAGCAAGGAAGTATCATTTATGAAGGACATGCGGGGGAAGAGGGCATCTGGTATTTGAATCAGATGAACAAGAATAATTTGGGGATTTTTGAACAGAAAGTACAGTGTTATAGTAAAGAGAATCAAAAAGACAGTTATACATATTTCGTTATTCGGAAGGCTTTGAAGTGGAATACGATATTGAGGAGGAATGCATGGGATGCCTTGTTCCGCGTCTGATCCTGCAGCCATTGGTAGAAAACTCAATTGTCCATGGTTTCACAGAAGAGGAGATCGGCCATCTGAAAGTATCGGCAAAGAAGGAGCAAGGCAATCTGCTGCTCAGGGTATGGGATGATGGATGCGGTATGTCAAAGGAACAGATCGAGAGGATTTTGCAGGGAAAGGAAAGAGAGAAAAGTGATAATATCAGTATCGGGTTAGAAAATGTCCTCACGAGGATAAGGCTTAATTTTGGTGAGAACTGTAAAATTATGATTCACAGCGCAAATGAGGAATATACGGAGATTGTATTGTATCTTCCTGTTTTGACAGAAAAGCACGAAAGGGTTGGTACAGAGAATGAAAAAAGTTCTGATTGTAGATGATGAGACATTGGTGAGGGTAACACAAGTAGAGGAACAGTATTTTTTACTGCTTGATCATTGGAAACCGGATGATTTAAGAAATTCTGGTGCCAAACTGTTTCTTATAGAGATGTTGAAAGTAAGAAGGACTGAGGCAAATCTGGAGAGAGAGATTGGCAATATCCCATTTGAGATAAGGGCGTGAATAAATTTTAGAAAAAAATCAAAAAAGAGCATTGTGATAAATTTGTGAAGCTTTTGTGTTCAAAGAGAAAAAACTTGAAAAATGTATTGACACAGTGTCAGAGAGAATGTATAATACAATCACTGACGCTGTGTCAGCGCTAAAATGAGCAGGAGGTTACGGATATGAAAAAGAATATAGGACCGCAGTTAGCATTATACCCGATGCCGGCGACCGTCATCGGAGCCATGAACGGGGATAAGCCTACATGGACGCTGGTGGCGCATGTTGGCATCATCGGCCATGACCGGGTTCTGGTAAGTCTTGCAGCACCGCATTTCATCAATGGCATTATCAAGGAAAACAAAACACTTTCCATCAATATTGTGGACGAGGGCATTTTGCCGCAGGCAGATTATTCCGGTTCTGTCAGCGGGGCAAAAACGGATAAAAGCAGTCTGTTTTCGTATGAAGCTGGTGAGGCAGGAACACCGATCATTAAAAAATCACCCATTGTAATGGAATGCACAGTGGTAGATGAATATGATTCTCCGGGATTTGAAAGTTTTATCTGTACGATCAGCAATACCTATGTGGAGGAAGGGTACCTGGATGAAGCGGGGAAGATCGACTATCGTACATTGAAGCCGGTGCTGTTTGAGTTTCCCACCTACGAGTATCTGAAAACCGGTGAGGTGATAGGGAAATGTCTGTCACTTAAGAACGGGGAAAGCATATAGGAGGGCGTATTATGTCAAAGGGATCAGAAGAACTGATAGCGGCAAGGAAAGAGGAGATCATAACAGCCTGTGCGGAATTGTATAAGACTATGAGCTTTAAGGACATCACCATCAAGGAGATCGGGAATGCGACTTCTTTTACACGGACTTCTATTTACAACTATTTCCAGACGAAAGAGGAAATCTTCCTTGCCCTGCTGCAGAGGGAATATGAATTATGGAACGGCAGGCTTAAGGAGATCCGGGCAGGGCATGAAGAGATGACCAGGGAGGAATTTGCGGATGCGCTGGCTCATTCCCTTGAAGAACGAAAAAACCTGCTGAAGATTATGTCCATGAACCACTATGATATGGAGGAGAACAGCCGGATTGAACGCCTGATTGAATTCAAGGTAGTATATGGGCAGTCGCTGGCGGAGGTCAGAAACTGCCTGGATAAGTTCTTCCCGGAAATGACGGTGCAGGATAAGCAGGATTTTATCTTCTCCTTTTTTCCGTTCATGTTTGGGATTTATCCCTATACAGTAGTGACGGAAAAGCAGAGGGAGGCAATGACACAGGCAAAAGTAAACTATGTATATATGTCAATTTATGAGATCACATATGCCGAGGTTAAAAAGCTGCTGGGTGTGTGACTATGAGGAAGGATGGATCATAAAATGAAAAACTTACCGAAAATTGCAATGGGCGCATGGGCATGGGGCGACACCGATGGATATTTTGGAAACACAATGACAGGGGAAGATTTCCGCCCGATCTTTGACGCGGCAGTAAAAAATCCTTGGGGCCGATATGCTGGTATTCGTCACGCCGCTTTATTACTATGGTATGTCGGCGCAGTTGAAGATACTGATCGACAGGTTCTGTGCCATAAACGGCAGCATCCAAAGGAAGAAAATGAAATCCGCCCTGATCTCGGCGGCATGGAACAGCGACGGCTGGACGTTTGACGCATTAGAGGCGCATTATCATACACTTGTGAAATATCTGAATTTTCAGGATAAGGGTATGATCCTGGGAAAAGGTTGCGGGACGCCGTCCATGACGGCAGGCAGCGGATACCGGGAGATGGCTTACAAACTTGGAAAATCGCTGGATTGATGATAAAAAGATGGCATCCCTTCCGGGGGATGAAGGAAGGAGATTATTATCTATGAAGAAATTTTTTTCTGTTTTTATGATACTTGTCCTTGTAATGGGACTTGCCGCCTGCGGCAGTAAAAATGATGGGGAGGGAACTTCCCAGGGGACGGTGCCGGAATCCTCTGTGCAGACTGTAGGGGATGAAAGCAGTGCGGATGAGGACGCAGATGGAACAGAGGCATCATCTGATACACAGGAACCGGCACAGATGGAACCCGGTGAATCGTCACCGGAGGAAACGGAAGGGGCAAAGGCTTTGGTTGTTTACTTTTCCGCAACGGGCAATACCAAAGCGGTTGCGGAAACGCTGGCAGAACTGCAGGGCGCCGATATTTATGAGATCGTGCCGGAGCAGCCTTACTAAGAAGGGAGAAACATATGAAATATACACAGCTTGGAAATTCGGATCTGAAGGTATCCCGTATCTGTATGGGGTGCATGGGGTTTGGGGATGCGGCAAACGGGCAGCACTCCTGGACGGTTGACGAGGAGCATTCCCGTGAGATCATAAAGCGGGGGCTTGAACTTGGCATCAATTTCTTTGATACGGCCATCGGGTACCAGAGCGGCACCAGCGAGCAGTATGTGGGCAGGGCATTAAAAGATTTTGCAAAACGGGACGAGGTGGTCGTAGCGACCAAATTCCTGCCGAGGACCCCTGCCGACATCGAGGAAGGGATTACGGGGCAGCAGCACATTGAGCGCATGGTAAACAAAAGCCTTGAAAACCTCGGTATGGATTATGTGGATCTATACATTTACCATATGTGGGATTACCAGACGCCGCTTTATGACATCATGGAGGGGCTGAACAATATCGTCAAAGCGGGGAAAGCGAGGTATATCGGCATTTCCAACTGCTTTGCGTATCAGCTTGCGAAAGCGAATGCGCTGGCGGAACAGGAAGGCTTTGCAAAATTTGTCTCCATCCAGGGGCATTACAATCTGATCTTCCGGGAGGAGGAACGGGAGATGGCGAAGCTGTGCGCGGAGGACAACATTGCCATGACGCCTTACAGCGCCCTTGCGGGAGGGAGGCTTGCAAAGCATCCCGGAGAGACATCAAAGCGGTTAGAAGAAGACAGCTATGCGAAATTCAAATATGACGCTACTGCAGGGCAGGACGGCGTTATTATAAGCCGTGTGGCGGAGCTTGCCGAAAAACACGGGGTTTCCATGACGGAGGTTTCCCTTGCGTGGCTTCTGGCAAAAGTGGCATCCCCGGTTGTGGGCGCGACAAAGCTGCACCATATTGAGGGCGCGGCGAAAGCGGTAGAGTTTACGCTTTCTGAGGAAGAATGCGCGTATCTGGAAGAGGCTTACGTTCCCCACGCCCTTGTGGGCGTCATGGCGCAGAATACCAGGGCGGCATCAAAGGAGAAACATGTATGGGGTACCGGGAATCAGAAAATCTGAACTGCTGTGGGAAGTGAAAGTTTATGAGTGGAAAAACCATCCAAAATGAAAATATCATGGGAACTGAAAAAGTAAGCAGGCTTGTCATTTCCACAGGCATCCCTCTTATGCTGAGTCTGCTGATCAATTCCATGTATAATTTTGTGGATTCCGTGTTTGTATCCAGGGTATCCGAGGATGCCCTGACGGCTTTATCGCTGGCTGCGCCTGTCCAGGTCCTTGTATCAGCCATGGGGCTTGGGAATGCAGTCGGCCTTAATGCCGCAATTTCAAAGGCGCTTGGGGAGAAAAGGCCGGATAAGGTACGAAAAGCGGCAGATGCGGCTATTTTTATAGCGTTGTGTTCCTGGGTGTTCATTGCTGTTTTATGCGTGCTGTTTGTAAAGCCGTATTTTATCTGGCAGGCCGGAGGCAGTGGGGTGATTGCCGCATATGGGCAAAGTTATCTTGCCGTATGTATGTTGTTTTCATTTGGGCAGATGGGACAGTGGGTTTTTGACCGCTTTGTAATGGCAAGCGGAAAGCCGCAGCTTTTTCTGTTCACGTTATCTGCCGCTTCCCTGACGAACCTGATGCTGGACCCTGTCTTTATCTTCGGGATGTTCGGGGTGCCGCGGCTGGAGACCCTGGGAGCGGCCATAGCAACCGTTATCGGTCAGATTGTCGGGATGATTGCGGGTATCCTGATCAATCGGAGATGGAACAGGGAAATTCCTTTTTCTTTTACCCTGCAGCCGGATCAGGAGAGTATCTTTGCAATCCTCAGGGTTGGCATCCCCTCTACGATGGTCCAGATTTTAACGTCTGCTGTGAGCGTTATGATAAATTCCATTCTCCTTGCATTCTCCTCCACGGTCGTGGCGGTCTATGGTGTCTGTGTGAAGATTCAGAGTATTGTAACGGTAGGATGCCATGGAATCAACAATGGAATGATCCCGATTGTCGCCTATAATTATGGCGCACACAAACCGGACAGGATAGAAAAAGCCGTCAGGTGGGCGCTGCTGTATTCCGCATTATTATATCTGGCTTTTTTTATCGCTTTGACAGCCGCACCCGGAACAGTGTTAAAAATGTTTGATGCATCTGATTATATGCTGGAGATTGGGAAACCGGCACTCAGGATCCTTGCTGTGGCATGGTTTTTCTCTATGCCTAATCTTGTTTATGCTGCATCTTTGCAAGGACTCTCCATGGGGACAAAAAGCATGTATCTGACAATGATGAGGCAGGCAGTGTTTCCGATTCTGCTGATCTTTATATTCCGCAGAACCGGCATTCTGAATCTGATCTGGTCTGCCTTTGCTTTGGCGGAATGTCTGGCGATACCGTTCGCGCTGTATCTTTGGAGGGGTTCCAAAACCGTATATATCCGGCATGTATGAGAACAGAATAACGAAAAAACAGGCAATGAGGAAGATGACAGGAACACAGAAAACAATTAAGGAGGATAACAGAATGATGAGCAGAAAATTAGTAGCTTATTTTAGTGCAAGTGGAGTAACCCGAAAGGCAGCGGAGACACTGGCGGGAGCAGCGGGTGCGGATTTATATGAAATCAGGCCCCAAATCCCATACTCGGCGGCAGACTTAAACTGGATGGACAAAAAGAGCCGCAGCAGTGTGGAGATGAACGATTCTGCGTCCCGCCCGGCGCTGGCGGATATGGCAGCGGGCATTGAGAAATATGATGTGATTTTTATAGGTTTTCCTAAACTGGTGCAAGGGTTTTAGAGGTGTATAGAGTGTATAGAGTGAAAAATAATGGAATATAGCTACTTGATACACAAGGCATGAGGAAAAATGTGTATGAAGTAGAGGGAATAAATGTAATGACTGGCAGGAGGAATCTAATCTCCGGATGCCAGTTTTTTTGTTGGACAGAAAGCATGGCGAAGGGAGGTTATGGAGGAATAAAAAAAGATAGGAAAGGTGGTTTGATATGGGAAAAGAGATTACAGAGATAAACAAGGATACCTTCTGGCAGTTCATTGAAGAAGCAAAGGAGCAGTGCGGGAAGGATATGGATGCAATGGTTTCCTGGCTGGAAGGACAGCTGTTAGGCATGCAGCCGGAACAGATCCTGAAGTTCCATACAGTCCTGCATGGGTATCGGGATGCGGCTTACAAATATGGGCTCTGGACAGCAGCCTCGCTTTTGATGGATGGCTGCACGGATGACCTGTTTATTGATTTCAGGGCATGGCTGATCGCCCAGGGGAAAGCGGTTTATATGGCCGCTTTAGAGAACCCGGACTCGCTTGCGGAAGTAGAGCAGTATGGGGATTGTGAATTCGAAATGTTAAGCTGGATCCGGAATTCAAGGTATATTCTGACGGAGAGATGAAGCGGCTGATGGCTTGTATCACCAAATTGGACGAGCAGATCGCAAGATGCATGGTAATACACCAGATGCTTGGCACTAGGATTTCCGATACACTTACTCTGAAAATGGACTGCCTGTCAAAGACGAATGGACATGACATGGTACAGATCGAACAGGTCAAGACCAGAGTATATGAAAAGCCGGTCAGCAGAGAACTGGCAGAATTGATTGAAAAGGCGATGGAGTATACCATAGGGAAATATGGAAAAGCGGAATACATTTTTGTAGATGACCGTAATACCAGTGCCCCTTTACAGTATACGACAGTGAAGCATAAAGTCCTGCGGATGATACAGGAAGAAAACCTGAGAGATGACAAAGGACATTATTTCAAATTTAATACGCATATGTTCCGGCATTATTATGGAGTGAAACTGACAGAACTGCATCTGGATGACTGGACGATCGCGAGGCTTTTGGGACATAAGGGGCTGAACAGTGTCAGGCACTACCGGAAAATGAGCAACCAGGTCATGGCAGACGAGACACGGAAAGTACGGGAAATGATGACAGAGATCATCTACGCAAATTTAGATGGATGGGGTGCGGAATATGAGCAAATACGACAAAATGATCGAGGTAAATAGGAAGGCCAGTGAAGAGAAGGTCAGCAGGGCGAGGGCTGCAATCCTGGAGATGCTGGCGGACCAGGAACGGATCAGCGTTCCGGTCTTGATGAAAAAAACGGGTTTATCCAGAGGGTTCTTTTATAAGAATCCGATCATCAGAAAAGAAATGGACCATGCGCTGGAACAGCAGGCCGGAGTCATAGATCCCCGGCGGGGTGTTATAGACGCGGCGATGGATAAACGAATGGAATTGATGCAGAAACAGATGGAGCAGCTAAGGCGGGAAAATATGGAATTGAAAAAAGAGAACGAGAAGCTGCAGAAATCACTGGGGAAAAAGAATCTGAATATATTGAAGAATTTGTGAGTGGGGAAGAATATAATTGGACTGGGCAGACATGCTGGGGCATGTCTGTTGGTCGTTGAGATAGATGATAATATTGTTGAGAAATTATTAGTAAAGAAACAATAGATAGATGAAGCGTGAAAAAGATATATAAAATACGGTGTATGACTAACACTATACGATTTTAGTTTAAAATAGAAATTTTACTGTTTGATTAAAAAGCTCCTTTTTTAACTGGATATCTATTAGAAAGTATGTTATTTTATTCTTAGCGTATTAAATCTATTTTGTATAAATAGTAAGCAATACAATATCAAATTTGTATACTTGAATAGTGACAATACTAGAGTTAAATGTAAAAAGCACTTAATGATAAAAAATAATAGGTATAATCAGGGATATAAGGAGGAAAATTATGCGTTTCTATTGTAATCAAGTAGAAAAAAGAGATGGAGAAAAACATCGTAAAGAATTAGATTTTATGGCGGAATGGTATTTGGAGCAATTTAAAGAATTTAACGGGATTTTACAATCACAAATGATGAATCGTTTGACCGAAGTTGTGTATGATCGAACTATGGATTATAATGAGACCGATTACAAGTTTAGTTTCGATGCAGTTTTATCACCTTTCTGTGTTGCTGATTTTTTGTGTAAACATATATTAAGTACATTTTCCTATGGACCAGAAATGAATGGGAATATATCAAATTTTAAGTCTTATGAATTAAATCAATCATGGTTTGACTATCATGGAAGTGCGATAATTGTAGTGGAAATTTTACAGGATTATTTTAATCGATATAATGTTGGAAGAGATATCGATCTTAATGTTATCTTAGAAGAAAGAACTATTCGAAGCAACTTTACACATAAGGGCAGCTTAGAATTATGTATGTCGTTAATTCGATTTTACAATGTTTTAAGAAGAATGCTTGTATTTATGAATAAAGAATATATTATTCAACTTCCGGAATTTGAGTATCCAGAAAGTATTTCTTGCAATATTCAAACATTAAGTGGGCATTTTGGATTTGATAATTTTGATAATAAAACTACAGTACTAATTACCGGATCATTACATGATATTCCGAAAAATCAATTAGCTTTAATTGCCAATATGCCATGGAATATTGTTATTGATTTTGATGGTGGTACAACAGGAGGTGGTTTAAAAGATTCTGTTGAAGATAGGGTGATTCATAAGCAGTTACTTACACAATCAGTTGCAAATGAAATAACGATTAGCCATAGTATAACAGATTGGCTTACATGTGGTGAGTTTTTAACACCAACCCCTAGTGATATATTGCAAGAATTATTAGTTGCCAAAACTCCATTTTATACAGGTAAATATCACAGGTATTATAGGTATATTCATGATATCTTAAAACCTATTTTTAGCGTAATTGAAAATGAACAAAATCCAGTTTCTATTTTATTTTTGTATTATGATGATGGTATTTTGAAGCAAGTAATCGATTTATGTGAAGAATATTTTGACAGTGTGTCGTACTCATTATCTGCTGTATATTATTGGGAAAAGGAAAAATGTAGAAATATAGAGAACGATAAGTATTTGACATATATTCGTAATTCAGAAGACTATTATGATAGATTTAGAATTTTTCCTTGTGATTTGTGTAGCTTTTTTAAAGGGCTGGAAATATATAATATTCATCCTCCAATAATTCGGTCAAATTTTTATGATAAAATGTTACCGACAAATGAAGGATTAAAGCCAGTTCCAATTAATATGATTACACGTCTTGAAAAATATTTTGATGTATTATATTCTAATTGTGGGGAAGAAGATGCAGAAAGTGCTGAACAACAGATATATGATTTTCATATGGGAGCTATTGCGCCTTGGTGTGCCTTTTCTAATGGCGAAGTGATAAATTTAATCCAAAAAATTGAATATGATAAATGGATTCAGAAAATTAGGACAACACTTGGAAAATTGACAGAAAAAAATACTAGTAAAATTTTTTGCTTGATGCATAAACCGGGGATTGGTGGTTCAACAATGCTACGTTACATAGGATGGACACTGCATAGAGATTATCCGGTACTATTAGTCAACAAGTATGAGCGTTTAAAAGTCAAAAATTTATTAGAAGATTTGTATGATCAGCATTCATCGAAAGGATTTTTGATACTTGTTGATGAGGAGTTTGCTTCTCTTGAAGATTTGGAAAGAGATATAAAAGAATTACCACGCCCATGTGCTATGATTGTTTCAAAGCGAATAACAACGAAAAGTTTTTTAAAGCAGGATTTACCATTTACTGTTATAACGGGAGAAGCAGAAAGAAAATTAAGACATATTTTTCGAAAAAATTCTCCACTTGATAAGGATACCCTTGATAAAAAGGATAGGGATTATGATAGTTTTATAAGTAAGGATTCATCAATGAAGAGTCCATTTTTTATAGGTCTATATTATGTAGAACGTGATTTTAAACATTTAAATGAGTATATAAGACAAGCAGTAAATAAAATATACAATGAAAAGGAAATAAAAGTTCTTGGATTTATTGCTTTATGTGATATTTATGGTTCGGCTTATCTTCCGGCAATATTTATTAATAAATATTTAGGCATAAATCTACGAAATAATTATGGTGTTAGTCAATAAATGTGTTGGTCTCGCTTCATTACAATATCACTAACCGACAGTTGCATATATCATGGACAC
>ERZ808044.1494-NODE-1494-length-12511-cov-9.382982_pt1 | contig 12511 bp, 18 predicted proteins | sample MGYA00380195_ERZ808044 | MGnify/ENA primary metagenome ERZ808044 (study PRJEB31490, sample SAMN06133423) | mouse gut metagenome | isolation source: Z7_2 | host: mice | place: China: Chengdu | collected 2015-05 ...
TGAGGTGGCAAAGGCGGACGGAAGGCATCTGGGAAGACCAAGGGTGGAATACCCGGAGAACTGGGAGGACTGTTATGAAAGATGGAAAAGCGGCGTGATCTCGGCAAAGGAGGCAATGACGCTGACCGGACTCAAGAAGGACAGTTTTTACCGGCTGACTAAAAAATATGAGTTGCAGATGAAGGATGCAGAGGAGGAAAAGTTATGAACGAAGATAGAGCTATGAAGAAAGAAAAAATCCTGCAGGTCATGGAAAAGTACCGGGATTATTTTAAGGAGTGGAATGCGGATGTGGCGTTTGGCGTCAATAAGAGTAATATTTTTTATGTGCTGGCACCAAGAAATGAATTTGAAACCTTCCTGTTTTTTCAGACGGCGGATCAGCTTGAAAAGATCATACTGGGCACGATTGCGGAAAATGTGGAGATCATCATGGAAGCCGGCATGGAAGAAATATCCGTAGGGTTTTCGGCTGATAAGATGGATGGCGAGTATGGAAAGAGCATAGAACATTATCTGCCGGGACTTGTGCATAAGCTGGATGTGATCTGCAAGACCGGGGAGGAATGGCAGAATATGATGAGGGTAACATTTAACTCTCTGAAGAATGTCTGCGCGGAAATAACGGAAAAAGAACAGAAAAATGTGTAAAAAATTTCAAGGAAACAGGGAGAAGGGGACTCCTTATTATATGAGAATAAATTTAGAGGAGGTCTGTTTTATGAAGCAGGGTACATTATTTTATGACAGGGAAAGCGGCAGGTACAATTTCTTTTATACCGACGGGGATGGAAACAGGCGCGATTACGGCGGCATCCATTGTGGGGAAGTCTTTGAGTTCAGGCTGAATGAGGTCTGGATTCCCGCCCGCGTGGAAATGGGCGATGACAGGAAGTGGTATCTGGTGGGTTTGCCGGAGCTGAGGCTGGACGGACTGGAGGTAAGGACGGAATAGAAAGAAGCCGATATTATCTGTGAAATTATATTACCGGTATAATGACAAACGGGCTGATCGGTGATATAGTGGTTACAGTAAATAACAAATGGGACGGATAAGTCCGGAAAGGAAACGATCATGGCAACAGTTAATTTCGCTGCGAATGGTTTCGCAACAACTCCGGTTGTTTATTATCTGCATAGCGAACATTATGAGGCACTGTTCAGTAAAGAAAAAGAACAGAGTCTGGTTAAGATGCGCTCATGTAAGGTAAGAAAAAGGCGAAAAACTGTGTGATGTGAGGGTAGGTCTTATGGAGACCGCCGGAAATAGATCATAGCTTTCATGTACCGCTTATCTTAAGATGAGGAAATCTCTTCGAGATGGGCGGTATTTTTTATGCTCCATTAGCTCAGTTGGGAGAGCACTCGACTTTTAATCGAGACGTCATGGGTTCAAGTCCCATATGGGGCATATACCGCCTGGATATTTATTATGCACAGGGACACATAAGGAAATTGTTGCTGGCGCAACTGTGTCCCGCGCAGTAAGTAGAAAATCTACTTGATTTTAATAACAGGAGGTGAGGATCATGGCAAATATGCCGGTTATAGATATGGTAAGGACAGGGCAGAACATAGGCAGGCTGCGGAAGCAGGCGGGATTATCGGTAAAGGACCTGCAGGATGTTTTTGGTTTTGCAACGCCGCAGGCTATCTACAAGTGGCAGCAGGGAGCTGCCTTGCCGACACTGGACAATCTGGTGGTGCTGGCAGCGGTTCTGCAGGTGCGTATGGATGATATTCTGGTTATAACAGATCCGGCGGCGCAGGTACAGATCAGCGCATGAATGGAAGATAAAAAATAGAGATAGCAGCAAAAGAGCAGGCTGGAAATGCCTGCTGTACGGTCCCCTGGTCTAAAGGTTAGGACACCGGCCTTTCAAGCCGGAAATGCAGGGTTCAAGTCCCGTGGGGATCATTATATGGCTCCTTAGTCTAAAGGTTAGGACGCCGGCCTCTCAAGCCGGAAATGACGGGTTCAAGTCCCGCAGGAGCTACTGTGGCTATAGGACAATGGCAGTCCGGCAGATTGTGGCTCTGCTTACGGGGGCGCAAGATGTCCGGGGGACATCTGTTCTGCGCCGACCGAAGCGGAGCGTAGACCGACTCCCACTGGTCACATTATGGATGGGTATGCCTAGCGGCGAGGGCAGCGGACTGTAAATCCGTCACACAGAAACACCGCAGGTTCGAGTCCTGCCCCATCCACTTTCGTTTGCGTGTCCGAGTGGTTTATGGTGCCATCCTGCTAAGGTGGTGTGCGGCAACGCACCGAAGGTTCAAATCCTTCCGCAAACGCTCCAAAACAGGGATAAAATATGGATTGTCAGTCTATATCCTCCGGCACCATGTCTGTACGGAATCCTTTGAAGACAGCCTGACGCAGAGAGTTTTTTGTGTTCGGCATATATTCCACAGTACATACTTTGTCCGGATAAACCCAAATGGCGGATTCATTGCCTGATCCTGCAGGAATGGCGGTGAACGGGGTGATTCCGTTTTCCCTTAGCTGGCTTACTGTTTCTTTAGTGACTCCCAGTGTTACATGCCCTTTATAAAGATAGGCACCGTCATGGTATTTTCCAAGGATGATGCTGAAGGTCTTATTACTTTTTCGGATATAGCCGCATACGACAAATTCTTCATCAGCCATGCGCTTGAATTTGATCCAGTCCTTTGTACGCTTGCCGGGATAATACAGGCTGGCAGCTCTTTTGGCAACTACGCCCTCCAGTTCCTTTTCATCGGCAGCGCGGAACAATCCAATGCCATCCGTGGGGATATAGCGGGATATGGCAATAAGGCGGTTCTCGCGGATGGATGACCGCAGGATTTCCTTGCGTTCAAGGAGCGGCTGGTCCATGATACTGCGGCTGCCTTCATAAAGGCAGTCATAAGCGACAAAGGAGGCAGGGTATTTTGAGGCTGCCAGCTCAATCTTAAAACGGTCTGTCAGAAAGGTACGCCGCTGTAGTTCAAAAAAATCAGGGACACCGTTCCGAAGTACCACCAGTTCACCGTCAAGCACAGTCCGCTCCGAGACGTTGTGGTGGAGGTTTTTCAGTTCAGGGAATCTGGGGAGCAGTTCCATATTTCTCTTATTCCGTAAGCAGGTGCCGTTTAGATCAAAATAGCCGATGCATCTGCAGCCGTCCAGCTTCAGCTCATAGATCCAACTGTCATCATTGAAGGGTTCCTGCATCTGCGCGATCAGCATGGGACTGATTTTTTTATTCTCGAACAAATCCATTACGCTGTCCCCGTCTTTTTCCGCCCGCTTCCTTTGGACATCTCCAGACTTTTCTGAAGGGCTTCCATCAGGTCGATCACATTGCCCGGTTCACTGGTATCGGCGGTAACAATTTCCTGCCCTTGTATCTTTTTCATAATCGCATCCCGCAGCCTTGCCTGGTACTCATCCCTAAAGTCTTCGGGAACAAAAGGCTTAGTCATATTTTCCACCAGCATTTTTGCCATATCCAGTTCGTTCTTGTCAACCGCAACTTTGGGCATCTGTTTCGGTACGGCGGCAATTTCATCATGGTAAAACAGCGTCTTGACGATCATGCCTTCTTTGGTGGGATAGAGAACCAGAAGTTTTTCGTTGGTTCCCATGACAGTCTTTGCGATGGCTACTTTCTTTTGGGAGAGCAGCGCTTGACGTAGTAGCTCATATGCTTTTTCCGCGCCGGTATCGGGTATGGCATAGTAGTCTTTTTCATAATAAATGGAATTGATCTCTGCTATTTTGGCAAATTGGAGGATGTGGATTGTCTTGTCCTTTCTGGTTTTAATTTTCTCCAGATCGTCATCCGTCATTACCACGTATTTATCCTTCTCATATTCGTACCCCTTGATGATGTCATCCGGACCGACTTCCTTATTGCAATGACTGCAGTATTTTTTATACCGGATGCGGGCCTTGCTTTCTTTATCTAGCTGGTTAAAGTGGATGTCATTATCCACAGTGGTCTTATACAGTCCGACCGGAATCAGTACAAGTCCCATAGAGATAGAGCCTTTGTGTGCAACAGCCATAGTAATTCCTTCTTTCCTTTTTAGGAATAGTGTCTGTAATTTAGGCATTTTCATGCAGGGCTGGAAAAAGAAAAGGACTGGCGGCTGCCAGTCCAATTTTCCTTAGTTTATGAATCTGTCGGCGGCAAGTGTCATGGCGGAGAGGACAAAAGCACGTTGTTCCTCATCCGGAATATTTCCTGTCAGGGACGTAATCTCATCAAATAACTGTATTTTTCCTTCAGAACCGGGAACAGACAACGGAAGAACCACCAGTTTCATCAGGTCATCATCTGTAAGTAAAAATCCGGAATGGATTTTCTGCCGAACGGATTCTAATTCGGTGTTCCCGTCCATGCGGGACAGGAAGACCTGCTCCGGGTGTAAGGTCAGGCACCCGAAATCAAAAACAGATTCAGCCTTTTCCACGTCGCCGGTATAGATAATGATGAAATGCAGGTTAAACCTGCCATCCTCTTTGTCATACCTTTCCATGATTTCTGCAAGGTGTTGCGTATATTTAACCATTTCTGTTTTATGGCATCCGGATGCGTATTCCACAACTGCATAGGTTCCATCTTCCAGTAAGAACAGGCTGTCAATGAAGCTGTCTCTTAGCGGAATTGCCGGAAGCAGTTCATGGATGGGTGGGAGTTTGATCCCAAGTATGGCAAAATTTTTCCCTTTATATGCCTGAGCAAGAACCTTATGTAGAGCATCCTTGTCAGGACAGTTTTTTTCTTTTGACATGGTATCCATTTTTTTCCTCCAATCTACGATGAACAAAATCAGGGGAAGTGTTTACTCCCCCTGCTAATAATGTGTCTGTTAAATTTTATATCTTATTCATTTTTGTAATTTGATATGACTGAGCTGACATATTCAAGATCAAGCTGCAAAGAAGAAGCAATGTCTTTACTGTCGATGCCTTTGTGATACAGCTTAATGACTTTCGTGGCAAGCGTAGTGCCTAATTCAATATTTTCCCGGTCTCTCTGCAATAAAGTCATATACTCGACCTCCGATATACAAAATCAGGGGAAGCGTATCTCCCCTGTTATAAAATGTCATATTCTTCAAAAAGCCGGTTCCTGAAATCCGAGTCTTCTAAAGCGCGATTCAATTCATCAGTACGGTTTTCGGAAAGAAGTATTTTGATTAAGGAAGCCATCTGGTTACTGCCTTCTTCGCGTCCTTCTTCGCGTCCTAATTCAATGTTTTCCCGGTCTCTCTGCAATAAAGTCATATACTCGACCTCCATTTCCTTGCTTTCTTTTACTTCAACAACTTTTTTATGGATCTCTTTTATGAGCGGGCTTCTGGCCTGCGATACGAAGTCATCCGTTGTATTCTCCACATAAGCGAGAAATTCCTGCATTTCCGGATCGACATCGTGCATGTTGCCTTTGGTGTTCAGGAAAATCTTGGTGGTTTCATCTCCCAGTGTAAGGGAAGGGTTTTCCACGCACCTGTTTTCAAAGGTGTATAAATGACGCCGGTCTCCAAACGGATCAAAGGTGCAGATGAAGATGACAAAGGATTTTTTCAGCTTTCTGTAATCTTCCCCTGCGGAAATGATGTCAAGGTCGATGTTTCCCTGATAGTACCTCGATCTCTTGGGGAGAATGGCTCTTTTATGCTTTCCGCGCTCCATCTCCACATTATATACAGTTCCCTCGTCATCGTTCAGGTATACGTCGAGCCGGATACCTTTTCCGTCATAGAGAGTATTGATGGTTTTCTGCGTTGCAGGCACAGAAACCTCCCGAATGGAAACGCCCAGTATTTTTTCTAATACTTTTCTGCAGACCTCCTTATCACTCATTACCTTAGCGAAAAGGAAATCGTCCTCCAGGTTTAACTGTTGGATGGTTTTGGTTGTGCTTGGCATAGATGTACCTCTCTTTCTCATATTATAGCATGTTGCCGCCGTTTTGTCAGTCGCGGTTTTGAAAATTGTTACACAGGTTCCATGGGGAAATCCCTATATAAAATAAATACCCTGTAGTGGCCGGATACTTGAAAAAAGCTGCCTATTTCAGACAGTTTTTTTGTGGCATGGGATATGCCGGCATCCTTTTCGTTTGTTATGATTTTGGATCATTTTCATGGACGGGGATATTTTCCCAATCTGTTTCTGGCAGTGTGCTGCTGGCAGGAAGATTTGATGGTTCTGCCAGTAGGGGAACACCTGAAATGTTCATCTATCATATCCTCCTTTGTCTTTATCCACATACAGGCAGCACTGCCTGTATGCGGAAATCAGGTAAAAGCCTTTGCCGGACAGCCATGCTCAGGGAGCGATCATGTCCATGAATTCCTGCTCTGTCAGTACCTTAATACCGAGCTGCTGCGCCTTTGCCAGCTTGCTTCCGGCCTTTTCCCCGCAGATCAGGTAATCTGTCTTTTTGGTGACGGAGCTGCCGGGCGTGGCACCGAGGCTGATGATTTTGGCGTTGATGCCGTCACGGGTGAAGTTCTCAAGTTTCCCTGTGGCTACGATGGTGCATCTGACACACTGGGGGCATTCTTGTTGTAATACTCATTGCGGTACTGGTTGAGTTTGTCCACCAGTTCGTGAATACGTTCTGTTGTCTGTGACATTCATTCTTCCTCTTTTCTTTTAGATTTTGCCAGTGAATTTGTGAAATTCCCTTTCCGGCCTCCTTCCTTGAACGAAAAAAGGCAGGAGATGATAACGGCCTGTTCTTGCCGTAGTCATTCCTGCCTGCGTACAGATATGCTGTATGACAGCCTGTAAAGAGGTGCTTTACAGACACAAAAAAGCCAGAAGGCGTAAAGTGTCCTGCACTTTATACTTTCTGACTCCGTACAAACTTAAACAGCGTGTGCTTTTCGTCCTGGAACTGCACAAAATTCAATAACAAATTCATGATAGCACAATATATAGAATAAGTCAAATAGAAAATACTATATATTGTATATTAAAACTGATTGGGGGAGTATCTGATGGTTATGACGATAACCTGTCGGCGTTTTTCGTCAATGCGGTAAATAACCGTATAATTACCAACGAAAAGTTGTCTATATCCCTTGTTGGCATATGCCCCTGTTTTCCTCTCTGGAAAGCGGTAGGGCATTTCTTCTAAGGAAAGGATTTCTTTTTCGATTTTATCCACCATTCCCAATGCAGTTTCAGGCACCAGTAAAGTCTGGGCAATATAAACATAGATGCCATCCAGATCCCGTAAAGCCCGGCTTGTAAGGGAGACATTGTATTTATCCAAAATGTTTCCTCCTTAAAGAATCAAATACGCTTCTGGCATCATGGAGTATTCCGTCCTGGGCATATTCGGTTTCTGCTTCTAGGATTGCAGCATCTGTTTCGGCGGTTTCCAGCATGGACTCATATGTTTCTATGCTCATAACAACAAGATCACCATATCCATTTTTAGTAATGAACACGGGCTCTTTTTTTGCATGACAGATTTCAGAAATTTCATTAGTGTTCCGTAAGTCTGTAATTGGTCTGATCTGTGGCATCTTCAACGTCTCCTTTCTTGTTTTGTGTATTATTATAACAGAATTATGTGCAAAATTCAATTTCATATTCTGTATGTGAGTTTTTTATGCAGATAGAGTGGAATGAAAAAGAGGAGAAACAGTATAAACTGCCTCTCCCCGGTTGTTTCTAAAGCGGTCATTGCCCGTTTCGTTTTTGTTTTGCCGCCCTTTTTTCAGGGCACCAGGCGGGAGCTGTCTTGATAGGGACGGCCTCCGAATATCTTGCCCCGTATCCAAGGAAACCAGGCATCTTGTTCATCCTTTTTTCACGGAAATAGTCCTGGATATACCTCTGGTCAGGGTGGGAGCAGGTGAAGCTCGTGCTTGTGTTGCCGGGACGACGCAAGTGGAAGCCGACCCGGATTGAGTACGGCGACAACTGGTATCTTGTGGGTAGCCGCACCCCTTACAACTGAATACCGCCGCGCCGCAGGACTTACGCAGCGCGGGGACAGCCGCCTTTACCAGAGGGCGGTTTTTTTATGCGGCGGCGACCATACGCTGACCGCCTTTTGTCCGCTTGCCGGACAGCCGCAGACGCGGCAGAAAGGATATATTTATGGCATTTTTCAATAGCGCAGTAGACGTTTTGCAGACCCTTGTTGTAGCACTTGGAGCCGGGCTTGGTATCTGGGGCGTGATTAACCTCATGGAAGGCTACGGCAACGACAATCCGGGCGCGAATGCTCATGTGCCATAAAGTAACACACCGATAAATGCAGACAGCCAACCTCTATTCCGTATAAAATGGCGTATGTGGCATTTCAAATATGTGGTTTAGAAGTAGAAGAAAACTGAAAACCGTATTCCACGATTTGAAAGGATAGAGGTAAATGAGCATGGAAAAAACAGTATATATCACAGAGAAAGAACGGGAAATGTGCTACAAAGTAATTGGTGCGTTTGCGGAACTGTACGAAATGGAAGATGAAGATATTTTAGTGGTTGATGTTGGTAGGTACGGTTTTGTTAAATTGCAGTGCTATACATCGTCATATGGCTTTGAAGAACTTGACACCTATACAGACAGCCATAGTTTATTTGAAGGGCTTTGGGAGGAATGGCTTAGTCTAAATGTGTTTTTACTTGCTAGGGAAATGCAGTTAGACGATATTCTTTATGAGGATTTATTCAATAATCTGCCAAAGGAAAAACAGTCGGAACTTACCGGGAGAAAAGGCTATTTTGCAAAAAAAGCGGGTATCATTCTGTAAAATGAATTTTGCAGAAAGAAAACGCTCTATGTAGAGGGTAAAAAGATTAGAATGGCTCTGTATATGATAATATGCAGGGCTTTTCTTAATAACCAATATGCTCATTTTGATAAAGACCAAAAGACAAGCATTGTGGAAATGTGCATAACTGGCTATGGAATCATGGATAACTCTATTCACAGCACATGGAAAAGCTAAAGTGCAGCTTTCCCACGTCCTGCAAACAGAGTTACCCACAATTCCATGATACAGTCAGTTATACACATTACGCACAATGCCGACTACTACGGAATCCAACTCATTTTTTCACAGAACAAGATTTGCTTTTACAGAAAGAGATTATAGGTTGGAATGGAGATACGGGAGCCTGCATAGAGCACAGTGGAAAAGTTGAAGAAACTGATTGAGGAAGAATTTGTCGGGCTTGTGTTTCTGTCTGCTGAAGATATGGAGTAATAGCAAATTGGGACATAGTGGTATAACTGCTTTGTCCCAATTTTTTTATTGTTTTAATTACACGTCCGTATTAGAATTGATATGCTTGCAGAAATCAAATATCTAACATACTTCTTCCCACTATAATAATACCATACAAATTTTATAAATACAAGACTGTTTATATAAGCTGACACATGCTAAACTAGCCTAGCAATGTTTCAGTAAAACTTTCTTTCATTTTTCAAGGAGGTCATAATCATTATGGGGAATAATCAGACAGAAAAAGCGTTTGAAGAAAAAAGATTAGCACAAACAATCTCTTTAGCCGAGGAACAATTAAAGCAGGCAAAAGAAGCGGCAGACAAAAAGAAATCAGAAATTATCGAAGCCAAAAAAGATGTGCGTGAAAATACAGAACACGGCATTACATCACTGTACACATCAGACGGTTTCGAGGCACTTGTTGAATTAAGCCAATATATCAATCCTGTTACAGACAAAATTATAGATTATGAAGAAGAAGAACATAAAATACTTCTGTTAGAAAAGATGATAAAATCGCCCTATTTTGCCCGAATTGATTTTAAATTTGATGATGAGGACGAATTTGAAAAAATATACATTGGACGTTCTTCTCTACGAAAAAACAGCTATCAAGAGATGTATGTTTATGATTGGAGATCGCCGATTGCCAGTGTTTTCTATCGTTTTATGACAGGCGAAGCGTTTTATGACGCTCCATGTGGACGAGTAACAGGTGAACTCAATTTGAAACGCCAATATGAAATAAAAAACGGAATACTGGAATATTTTTTTGATTCAGATGTTCAGATTGTTGATGAATTTTTAAGGCAATTACTGTCACAAAACACTACTGCTAAAATGAAAGCTATTGTTGAAACAATTCAGCATGAACAGGACGTGGTTATTAGAGATATGGAAAATGACCTGCTAATGGTACAGGGTGTAGCGGGAAGTGGAAAAACCTCTATTGCTCTCCACCGGGCTGCTTATCTTATGTATCAAGGTTTACAAACAAAGCTGTCCGCAAATAACATTATGATTATTTCCCCAAATTCTATATTTGAGCAATATATTTCAAATGTATTGCCCGAATTGGGAGAAGATAATGTTATTTCTTCCGTGTTTGAAGATATACTTAGTGAGTTATTAAATGGCAGGAAAATTCAGTCAAGAAATGATTTTTTAGAAAACTTGATTGTCAATTCAAAATACAAGGAAATTTCAAGAAATAGTATAGAATTTAAAACGTCAAGTTTTTTTAGGGAAATTTTAGACCAATTTCTCATTGATATACCCCGCCAGTGGATAGAATTTGAAGATGTTTATTATGAGGGAAAATGCGTTGTAAGCGGGCAAATTCTAAAAGACAAGATATTAGGAAGACCAGAAACACCATTAGGCATAAAATTAGAACAATTAGAAGATTATATTTTAGAACAAATATTTGGAACAGGAAAAGGGCGGGGGCATAAAGAAGAAAAAAATCTAATCAAGCAGGAAATACAGAAATTTATAAAAATTGACATTGTTGAATTATATAAAATATTATTTAGCAATGAAGCCTATTTTTATAGCCTGCTGCAAAATAGCAATCCGTCACAAAACATAAAAAATATTTGGAAATATACTAAGGAAAATTTGGAAGCAGACAGCTTGTATTATGATGACGCAATAGCAATCGCTTATTTGTATTTAAAAATATACGGAACAAATAAATATAAAAATATTAAGCAGGTAGTCATTGATGAAGCACAGGACTACTACCCTCTCCAATATGAAATATTTAATTTGCTTTTTTCTAATGCCAAATTTACTATTTTAGGAGATATGAAACAGACTCTTGCCAAAAAAGAAGATATTTCTTTCTACGAACAAATTCAAAAAATATTGAACAAGAAAAAATCTTCTCTTATTATGTTGGATAAAAGTTTCCGTTGTACGAATGAAATTTTAAATTTTAGTTTAAAGTTCATTGAACAAAGTTCACAGATAAAAAGTTTTAATCGGAATGGCGATAGCCCAAAAGTATATATTGCTGATAATTCCGAAATCTTCATTGATGAAATTGTTAAGGAAATAAAATTATGCCAAGAGAAAGGGTTTCAGTCGATATGCTTAATTTGTAAAACCGAAAAAAATTCAACCTATCTATTTAATAAAATTAAACACAAACTTGATATTCAATTAATTAAAAATGGGAGCGCATCAGATTTACAAGGCGTGTTTATCTTACCAGTATATATGTCAAAGGGATTAGAATTTGATACTGTCTTAATTTGTGATGCAGATAGCCAAAACTACCATGATGAAGATGATAAAAACCTCTTATATGTTGCCTGCACAAGAGCGCTTCACAAACTTAGCTTATTTTGTGAAAATGAGGTTAGCCCGCTGATATAGATAAATTTACAATATATTGAATTGCCTAAATGCCAAACGCAGCGTAAGTGCATATGAACAAAATGATAATAATTAGACAGACCATCTTTCTCTTTTAATGGCATTAAATTGACATTACGCTCTCTATCATATATATTTGTTGCTTACTGTCAAAAACACGACAGAAAAATATAGTTTAAATTCAACGGATAAAAGAGGTAATGAACATGGGGAAATTACTACTGCTGACACTTAACGAACAAGAGGAAACAGCGATTGACAAAATCATATCGGCAATATCTGATTATATACAGATTGAACCCATGCAGATCACAACCGCTTCCGTGTTATCTTTTCCGGGACTGGAAATAAAGCAGAACCAACGCCGGGTATTTCAAGACGGGGAGGAAGTAAGCCTTACCCGCCTTGAATACAGTACCCTTGTATATCTTGCTTCCAACCCCGGCATTGTCCTCACACGGACACAAATATTTGAAGCCGTTTGGAACATGGAAAGTGAAAGCTGCCAGTCAAGCGTTGCAAATGTGATTTACAACCTGCGGAAAAAAATAGAGCTGGACAGCCGCAAGCCCATTTACATAAAAACCGTTTTAGGTATGGGCTACAAGTTTGCTTCCGGGGAATGACAACAGAATAACCGCCGCCCGTTACAGCGGCATACCATGACAGGAAATCAGAAAAGGTTTCCTGTTTTTTTGCGCCAAAAACCGCGCTGATTTTCCAGCTTTGTCGAAAAGTTTTATCAAAAAGTTTTTCAAAACTTTGCCATATTTGCATTTCTCTGCGTAGTAAGGAGTAAAGGGGGAGTTTCGCCGTTTTCTTAGAGCAAGATTCTACCACAGTACCAAATTTCGCCTACCGGCTCATTTTGTCCTATGGGAATCTTGTTGGGG
>ERZ808044.1507-NODE-1507-length-12423-cov-9.671311_pt1 | contig 12423 bp, 10 predicted proteins | sample MGYA00380195_ERZ808044 | MGnify/ENA primary metagenome ERZ808044 (study PRJEB31490, sample SAMN06133423) | mouse gut metagenome | isolation source: Z7_2 | host: mice | place: China: Chengdu | collected 2015-05 ...
GTAGGTTTTGGTAATATTCTTTGCTGTAATGGTCTGTTTACTTTTTTCCGGCTCTTTATCCGGTGTCTCAGATGGTTCTTCGGAAGGATTCTCCGGCTCTTCGGGGGGCGTTTCTGACGGTATTTCAGATGATGTCTCGTCTGGATTTACAGTAACGGTAATTATCTTTTCTGCTGCTTTATAATTTGCTGTTTCGGATGCCGTGATAGTGATATGAGCAGTTCCCGCACTTACCAAAGTTACAGTTCCGTTTTCTGCTATTGCTGCAATGGATGGCTTATCAGATACATAGGTTAAGGCTCCATCTCCGTCTACTGCTGCATTCAAAGAAAATGCTGACTCTCCCAAAGTTTTGGTAATATCGGATGCCGTGATAGTCTGAGCTTTTTTCTCAACTGTAATGGTAATTACTTTTTCAGCAGCTTTGCATGTATCCGTTTCGGAGGCTTTGATAGTAATATGTGCTGTTCCTGCTCCAACCGGTGTTATGGTTCCTGCTGAATCTACCTTTGCTACTGTTTCATTGTCAGAAACATAACTTAATGCACCGTTTCCGTTCGTAGCTGCACTGATAGAAAATGCGCTGTCGCCAAAGGTTTTGGTGATGCTATCACTTGCTGTGATAGTCTGTGTATTTTTTTCACCGACATATTTGTACTTAATGTCATTTTCTTTTGCATATGTTGCTGCGTAAAGATTTTCTATACAATAGAGAAGCAAATCTTCACTGCATCCATTAAAAGCGGTACCAAAATGCAGAGAAGTACCATATCCAATACTCGTCACACCGCTTGGGATTGTAATGCTGATTAAACTACTACAATACTGAAAAGCACCCTGTTCGATACTCGTCACACTGTTAGGTATTATTACTTCTCCTGTTTTCGCTCCTGGACATTGTATCAGCGTACTCTTATCTGCATTATATAATATTCCATTTTCTGATGTATAATTGTTATTTCCTTCCAATACATTTATCGCCGTTAATTTACCACAAGCATAAAAAGCACTATATCCAATACTCGTCACACTGGCAGAGATTATTACTTCTCCTGCTTTTCCCTCTGGATATTGTATCAGTGTACTCTTATCCGCATCATATAATATTCCATCTTCTGATACATAATTTTTATTTCCATCTGATACATTTATCGCCGTTAATTTACTACATCCACAAAAAGTGTTATATCTACCAATACTTGTCACACTGGCAGGGATTGTTATACTGGTTAAGTTACTGCAAGAGCTGAAAGCAGAATTTCCAATACTCGTCACACTGGCAGAGATTGTTATACTGGTTAAGTTACTGCAAGAGCTGAAAGCAGAATTTCCAATACTCGTCACACTGGCAGGGATTATCACTTCTCCTGTTTTCCCTCCTGGACATTGTATTAACATACTTTTATCAGCATTATATAATATTCCGTTTTCTGATGTATAATTGTTATTTTCTCCCGATACATTTATCACTGTCAAGTTACTACAATACTCAAAAGCATAATCTCCTATACTTGTTACACTGGCTGGAATTGAAATGCTCCTTAAGCTACTACAATATCCAAAAGCTTCATCTCCAATACTCATCACGCTAGATGGTATTGTAATGCTCCTTAAGTTATTACAAGAATAAAAAGCATAACTTCCAATATTCGTCACACCCTCTGGTATTGTAATGCTTGTTAAGTTATTACAAGAATGAAAAGCAGATCTGTCAATACTTGTTACACTGGCTGGAAGCGAAATACTCGTTAAGCTACTACAATATGCAAACGAGTTATCTCCAATAGTCGTTACCCCCTCCGGTATCGTCACATCCCCACCATCTCCAGTGTACTTGGTCAGTACCCCATTTTCAATCACAAACCCATTTGCATCCGCCTCAGCACTTTTTACCTCTTCCTCTGCCGTTACCGCTTCTTCCTCATTCCAATGCCTCTCAGTCTCCTCAATCATCACCTGCTCCGCTTGAAACTCTTCCGGCACTTCCGCTCCTATAACTCCTGTCGGGCTGATACTGCCGACCAAAAGCACCGCTGTCAGAATCCCTGCCAGCAATTTCTTTCTTCTCATAAACATATCCTCACTTTCTTCCGTAAAATAAAAATTTCCTATAAACAAATTATCACTCATTCTTGTGGCATTTTCAACGAAACTAGGCAAATTACAGTGCTTCCTGTTTCTATAAATTTCGTACAAATGCAGAATACCGCAGACCCCTGCAAGTCATTTTGCAGAAATCTGCGGTATTCTTTTTGCCTATTTATAAAATTGATGATGCTGTCTAAATTTTATTGTACCTTAGCTGGAATAACTTTCAAGAAAGTCATAAAGCTCTTCTTCCGTTTCGAAGTAAATTCCTTTTTGAAGATTCTCCAGCATTTTTTCTTCCAAATCCCGTACCCGGATATTCGTCTCAAAATATTCTGTTTTGCCGTCTTTTTCGTAGACCATCAAGACGCCGTCTTTTTCATAAATTACATAGGCATAATTTTCCGGAATCGCCATGCTCTCTGCCAGTTCCGGGGGCGGTGCCATCTCGGTTTCCTCTACATATTCTACACTCTCTAAGGACGGCTGCTCTGCTTCATTTTTCTGCGCCGCCCGCTGCTCTGAGATTCCTATAAAAATGCCTGCTCCGGTTAAAACTGCAACACAAAGGCAAATACTTATCGTCTTTTTCATATTCCCTCGCAATCCGCCGGGAATAAGGACACTCCCGGCTCTCTTTTAAAGATAAGTATTTGCCATATTTTTCTTTTTTATTCAATCATTGTTTCGCCAGCCTCTTTTGAGACGTAAAATAATTATTTCAGTAAATGGAACTTCTTAGCCAGCGCCGCTAAAGTCCTGCCCTTCGGGAACCTTAAAATTTCCTGTTCGTTCAGTCCCTTTAACAGCAAAAGCAGCACAGCGTAGGTGATAACCCCTGCTAAAATTGCCAATATCGTTGCTACTGTATTGATACGCAGGAGGTATAAAAACAGCTTATATACCAGCCACACCACAACACCCATTCCTATGGAGGACACCGCCGGGACAAAGAAGGTTTTAAAAAGCTCCTGACGGTAGCCGCTGTATTTTCGGAGGGAACGTGCGTTTAAAATGCACATCAGCAATCCGAATACGGCATTGGCGATGACTACGGCATAGATGTTTAAGTCCAGACCAAGCATCAGTCCCACCAGAACAACCAGGTGCAGCACCAGAGCAATCACTGCATTTTTAATCGGCTCTTTCATCCGGTTAATGCCCTGCAGCAGACCGTTAGACAGGGTAGACAGGGAGAAAAACAGGATTGCCACGGCACCAACCTGAAGCATTCTTGCGGAAAGCTCCGAGGAATCCCCTAAAAGCATTTGTAAAATCGGGGAAGCAAGGACGGCCATTCCCACGGTACAGGGGAAGGCGGTAACCATGATAAAGCGGGTTGCCATGTTCATCTGCCGCTTTGCTTCCTGTCGTTTTCCGCTGGCATAGGCTGCAGTAAGCGCCGGAACAGAGGAGGCGGCTAAGGCGGAGGCAATGGAAATGGGCACATTGATTAACAACTGGTATTTTCCCGAATAGATACCGCTCCAGTCACCGTACTGTGCTTCTGTGTAGCCCTGAAATGCAGCGATATGCTTATAAACGCCGTCGTCAATCAGTGAATTGCAGTTATAGATGGTACTGCTTAAAAGCACCGGGACAATGGTTGCCACCAGCACCTTCATGATAGAGCCGTAGGAATCCACGTTGGAACGGCGCTCTTTTTTCAGGGTTTTCTTAAAGCCCTTTAAGTAAACCACCAGAACGAAAGTGCAAAACAACAGGGCGGTTAAGGCTCCCATTCCTGTTCCGAGGGTTCCGCCCGCTGCGCCGTACGCCGCCGCATAATTTTCTTTATTGTCCAAAAGCGCGCCTGCCTTTGCGCCCTCTTCTACTAAAAGGTAAGCTGCCCAGACACTGACCACTGCATTGACAATCTGCTCTAAAATCTGGGAGGTGGCACTGGGCATCATAGTGCCAAGTCCCTGAAAGAATCCTCTCATAACACCAAGTACTGCCACGATGAAAAGAACGGGAATTAACACCTTTACGGCAAAAATACTTAAGGGCGTTTTCATCAGTGTTGCAGTGATAAAATCTGCGCCGAAATATAAGACCAGAGCCGCAATGGTTCCGGATACTGCGCCAAACAACAGGGCGCATTTTAAAATCCGGTAGACATTTCTTCTCCGACCCTGGGAAATATTGGCGGAAACCAGTTTGGAAACTGCCAAAGGCAGGCTGTAGGAAGAAATAATCAAAAGAATATTGTAGATACGGAATGCTGTGCCGTAATAGTTATTTCCGGTATCTCCGATGATGTTGGTCAGTGGAATCCGGTAAATCAGCCCGATGATTCTGCTGACAAGGGATGCAACTGCCAGAATAGAGCCCTGCATCAGAAAGCTGCTACTGCTTTTCTTATTCTTTTTACCCATGTGTAACTAACCTCTATTTTCCGAAAAACCATGCCACAAAAATGATTCTGCTGGTATTATGCCACAGTTTTATCTTAAAATGTTCATTTTATTTAATATCCCATTTTGTTTCGATTCCATCACTGCCGCTTCTTCCGGCGTCATGTGGTCATAACCGAACAAATGGAGCATACTATGTACAATCAGAAAAGCAAATTCCCGTTTCTCGCTATGGCCGTAGCTTTCCGCCTGATCCCGCACCTTATCCACGGAAATGATAATATCCCCTAACATGATTTCGCCGGTATCGGGATTGAAATTATCGTCATAGTCCTCTTCTAATTTTGAAAAATCGCCTGCCTTCGCATAGGAAAGCATGGGAAAAGAAAGCACGTCCGTGGGACGGTCAATCTCCCGGTAGGTTTTATTGATTTCATGAATCCCCTTATTGTCGGTTAAAGTCAGATTCACTTCCGCTTCATAAGGAAATTCTTCGTGTTCTATGGAAAAATTGATGACTTCTTCTGCTAATTTTTCCCAGTCAAAGGAAAACGAAACTTCGGTTTCCGCTTCGATATAAAGGCTCATAGAAAATCCCCCTCTTTCACAAGATATTCCCGGATTTTTAAAAACATATTCATGCTGAGGCCCGCTTTATCGTAAAGCCCCTTTGCAGAAAATTCGTTTAAGGTCTGGTAAATCACCATGTCCTGATTCCATTCGCTTGCCATGGTGGTCTGATCGAGCACTTCCATTTTTTTCACTACGCCGTCCACCATATGGATAATTGCAGACTCCACTGTGGAGGGCAGATATTCCTCATCGTTATATTCCCCGATAATCCGGATTACCTCCTGAGGAAAACATTGCTCCTGGGCAATGTGCAAACCGCTTTCACGGATTGGCTCGCCCTCAATAATGCCGATTCGGTAATAAAAGCCCGCCGCCCGGCAGATTTTTTCATTCGCGCCCACCACTTTGGCACAGTCAGCCGCAAGTTCGGAAACCCGGCGGGCATGTCTGTAATCTTTTTTAGAAAAATGGGACAGCTCCTGCACCAAGGAAAAGGACTCGTCCAACATATCATCCAACAGGGCAGGCACCTCTAAATCCCGGCTGCGCACAGTTCTCTGGAAAAATACGGCGATAAGGGCACAGATAAAAGCTCCTTCCACAGCTCCCAGCAAAAAGAGCTGAAGCCGCACTTCCTGATAAGCAAGATAATAAAAAATTCCCGGCAGCATCACCGAAACGGAAAATAAAATCATATCGAACCAGAGAAGCCTGCGGTATTCCATTGCCTCCGCTAATACTGCCCCAATCAGGGTCATCAGACAATATAGCACTGCCTCCTGCACATGGGTGACGGTGGTCAGCGCCAGCACGGCATTCCAGAAAATCCCTACAATAAGTGCAAGGCTCTGATTCGAAAAAGCAGCCATGCAGATGGGGATGATAATGACAGGCTGTAAAAATTCCGGCATAAAAGAACAGACAACAGCGATGATGGCTGTTATCAGATATCCCTTGCATACTTTCCGGAAATCCGTTTCATAATTTTTTGACAGCGCCCCTCCGGCGCGGTGGTGTTCTAGCACATACAAAAACAGCACAAAAAAGACGAGGCTTACGAGAAAAACTGCAAGCATGGAATCTAACCATACCGCCCGAGAGTATCCGATGGTCCCCACTGCCGCTAATGTAATAAAAAGCATGAAGAACACATTCCGTAATCTTTTTCCTACAATGCGTTCTTTCATTGCTGCTTTGTCTCCTGTTTTCTTCTGGCAAAGGTTGCTTTGCCTGCATAACCTGTTTTGCTGGTATAACTTGTTTTGCCTGCATAGTCGGATCTGCTTCCTGCCCTGCTCTTATTTTCGTAATCTTCGTAGGCTTTTACAATCTTTTGTACCAGGGGATGGCGAACCACATCCTGGCTGGTTAATTCACAGATGCCGATTTCATCCACTTTCTTTAAAACCTTTAATGCCACGTCAAGCCCTGACGGACTGCCCGGCGCCAAATCTTTCTGGGTGGCATCTCCGGTGATGACCGCCTTTGAGCCGAAGCCGATACGGGTCAAAAACATCTTCATCTGCGCCGGAGTGGTGTTTTGCGCCTCGTCTAGGATAATAAAGGCGTTGTCTAAGGTACGTCCTCTCATATAGGCAAGGGGCGCCACCTCAATCAGCCCTTTTTCCATATTTTTCTGGAAACTCTCTGCCCCCATAATCTGATACAGGGCATCGTAAAGCGGGCGTAAATAGGGGTCTACTTTGCTCTGTAAATCTCCCGGCAGAAAACCTAATTTTTCCCCGGCTTCAATAGCGGGGCGGGTCAGTATAATTCTTCCCACCTCTTCGTTTTTAAAAGCGGTAATTGCCATCGCCATGGCAAGGTAGGTTTTTCCTGTACCCGCAGGACCTATGCCGAAAACTATCATTTTCTCCCGGATGGCATCCACGTAATGCTTCTGCCCTAAGGTCTTTGGCTTTACCGGCTTGCCATTTATGGTGTGGCAGATACAATCCTTATCGATTTCCACGATAGCGGACTCTTTTTCCTCTTCTAATAAAGCTAAGGCGTAATTGACATTCTGCTCGGTAATGACATTACCCCGCTTCGATAATTCAATCAACTGTAAAAACACATTTTCCGCACGCTTTATCTGTCTCTCGCTGCCTAGGATTTTCATATTTTCTCCCCGCAGCACCACAGTGACATTTAAGGTACGCTCAATCTTTTTAATGTAAGTATCAAACTGGCCAAAGACATTTGCCATATGGTCAGATGGAATATTTAATGATATCTCAGTCAGACTCATCCGTCGGTTGCCCCTCTTCACTCGTAATTTCAGAAATTTTTGTGGGGGTATGGGAAACAATGCTTTCCTTTGCCTTGATGGTTCCCTTTGCCACATAACTCTGCTTCATTTCTACTATCATAACATTTTTTTCTGTAATTTGAATACCTTTTTCTTCCAAATCTTTGATATAATTCTTAAGATTTTTTGACGCTAAGGTTTTTACCTGCTCTTTTGTATAGGTTTTATCTACATTTTTATACTCCTTATAGGTCTGTTTGACAAGAAAAACCGGGAGATAAAAATTATCTGTAAAGCGAAACTGCTGCTCATCTGCCACAATTTCGTAGAGGGAATCCTCATTTTTATGGAAAAACGGGTTTTTTAAGGTAATGCCGAAAAGTCTGATCTGATATTCTGTTTCTTCCTCTCCAGTGTATTCCTTATCCACATATTCTTTTGGAATTTCATCCTTGTAGGGGTAAACCACCTCCGCTAAAATATCTGCGTCGGCGCTGTGGTAAAGATACCGGGAAACCTCCCCGTCGTCATTCACAATTTCCACCTGCCCGCTGACTAAGGTGTCCCCCTTTTTTACCTCTGCCCCGGCTGTCACTAAGGGTGTTCCGTTTCGGGTGACGATTTCCTGAATCACACCGTCCTTTGCCGCCACAATGTCATATACCGTATCATCCTTCTGCTGATACTCTTCTTCCGGCAGCAAATTTTCCTGAATGTCCACCGTCATCTTTGTCCCATAGATTTTGATGGAAGTCCAAATTACTTCGCTGTACCTGCTCCGCAAATCCTCTTCTAAAGAAGCGCAGTCTAAATCTTTGATTTTCGAACCGAAGGCGGCGTTTTCTTCCTTCAGGAAATCCAGAATTGTTTCCTCAGAAAGATAAGAGTTGCCGTTTATCTCAATGTTCCAGACATAGCCTGACAGCAAATACAGCAGGATGGCGAAAAGGAGAATTCCCCCGCAGAATACCTTACGTTTCCGGTAATGGTAGATGCCAAAGGGAAGTCCTGTTTTTTTGAGGACTTTTATTTTCGTCCGGGTTTTTCTTAAAATCGGTTTTAATTCCCGGAATCCCTTCACGCTGATACAGAATTCATACCCGTCCTCACAGGGCTTTAAATTCCAGATTAAAATGTCACGGTTGCCGCATAAATTCAGGAAACGTTCCGGCGCATATCCGGTGAGACGGACATACACGTATCCCTTGAAATATTTTATCATAGAAAGCAGCATAGGTTAATTTTCATACCCTATGTTTTGGATAAAACCCGTGATTTTCATTTCCTCATTAGTGTAATAGTCGATGGCAAGATGTGAACCGGAAATCAGTATCCTGCAGTTTTTCGTCTGAACTCTGATAAAGGAATCCTCGTATTCCAGGATTCCTTTATAATTTGATATGAGAACCTCACTTCTGCCGGTGACTGTCACGACGGCAGCCCCAAGCATCAAGTCTTTGGGAAGTTCTAAGCTGTTCACTAATTTTTCTTTGCTATTTCTTTTCATATATAACTATATGAATTTTGGGGAAATCTTATTCAAAAATATCTTGCCGCGGCCCATGTTCTTTTGTGCCTGTCCATAGAGCATTGCCGTAGAAAATTTATCCGCATTTCTAAGAAAAAATATATTCCCGGACAACAGGAAGTTTTTCTGCCTTCTCTTGGGAAATCTCGTAAGCGTGAAAAACTTTACCTGCAGCAAGGTCCATTTTTTCTTTGTCATTGCCGTAAATAACCGCCAGCGTTTCTCCATCCTTTACAGAATCTCCGTTTTTCTTATGTAGAAGAATGCCTACGGATAAATCAATTTCACTTTCCTTTGTCTCCCTGCCACCGCCAAGGGTCATGCAGGCGATACCGACCTCTTCCGCTAAAATCCGGTGTACAAATCCACTGTCCTTTGCCTTGATTTCCATGCAGTAAGCCGCTTTCGGGAAAAGGGAGGTATCATAGACATACGAAGCGTCTCCCCCCTGGGCCCGGATAAATTCCGCAAATTTTTCCAGAGCCGAGCCGTCGTCAATCACCGATTGCATGAGCTGCATTGCTTCTTCCTGATTTGCGGCACGTCCGGCAAATTGCAGCATAAGTCCTCCCAGGGCAAACACCACCTGTTTAAAATCCTCCGGGCCTCTTCCCCGCAGGGTCTCGATGGCTTCTATCACCTCTAAGGAATTTCCCACTGCAAGCCCAAGAGGCTGGTCCATGTCGGTGATGACGGCTGCCGTCTTTTTCCCCGCCATGGTTCCGATGGAAACCATCGCCTTTGCCAATGCCACGGAATCCTCATATTTTTTCATGAAAGCGCCGTTTCCCGTCTTTACATCTAAAACAATGGCGTCACTGCCGGAGGCTAATTTTTTGCTCATGATGGAACTGGCAATCAGGGACATCTGATCCACCGTTGCCGTCACGTCCCGGAGAGCATAGAGCTTTTTATCCGCAGGAGCTAAATTTGCCGTCTGTCCTGCGATGGCAATACCGATTTCATTGACATTTTTAAGGAAGGTTTCCTCGGAAATTCCTGTGGTAAATCCCGGAAAACATTCTAATTTATCAATGGTTCCTCCAGTGTGCCCGAGTCCCCGCCCGGACATTTTTGCCACCGGAACGCCTAACGCCGCCACAATGGGAGTTAAAGCAAGGGAGGTCTTATCCCCCACCCCTCCGGTGCTGTGTTTGTCTACTTTGATACCGGAAATCTTTGACAAATCCAAAACATCCCCGCTGTCCCGCATGGCAAGGGTTAAATCCACCGTCTCCCTCTCGTTCATGCCCTGAAAACAGATTGCCATGGTCATTGCCGACATCTGGTAATCTGGAATACTGCCGTCTGTAAAGCCTTCTATCATAAAACGGATTTCTTCGGTGGAAAGTTCTTTGCCTGATTTCTTCTTTTCAATTAAATCGTACATTCTCATAGTGAACAGCCTCCTTTTCTACTGCTAAAGTTATTGTAAACAATTTATGCTCCCATCTGTTTCAAAATGACGGATAATTCTTTTGAAAAAATGGGATTTCGCAAATCATTGCTGCGGTCAGCTTTCCAGAATGGCTCATTTGTGCCTGCCCTGATACATTCTTCGACCAATGTTTTATTGACATTAAGCGAATAGCTTATGCCATTATTTTTGAAATCCCCTTCTTTATATTTACACCGACGGCGTTTCGCATGAGCGAATGCCTGAATTTCATCTAAATCCCCGTTGGTCGTATCAGCGCACCATTGGTCAAGAAACTCCTGAAGCTCCCTTTGTTCCATACGGGGAACACCTGCAAAAGCCGAAGAATAATAGGTCTGCTGCGTTGTGTAGTTTGCTATTAAAATTCCTCCGTTGTAATCAAAATACATGCCATGAGGTGTACAGCGCGAAATATTGACGCCGTTTAAGCGTTTCGGTTTGCCCCTTTTTGTAAGCGGTGCAATCATAGTGCGGTTATCCTGTGTGCGAAGCTCATAGGAGTTCTCACGAAAATTTCCGTTATCATGGGACCAAATGACCTTCCGCAGAACGTCACCATCAAAGAACAAAATATCTTTTCCCGTTGACAGTTCAGGCTTTACACAATTATTGGGGATTTCCACACGCTCCCAATGGGGCTCAATCCGTTCCAAACCGAGATATTTGCGCTGTTCATTTGTTAATTCCATTTTATTCTCCTCGTATCTTAACAAACTGGAATTCTGATAAGACACTTTTTATAGTATTTATTAACTGTTATATCTTATCTTCAAAAAGTCCGCAAACCCTTAAAAACGCTAAATTTATAGCAAGTGAGTTTTGCCCTTAGACTTTCCCTTGTGTTATATCCGTTTCCTTCATGTTACGAACTCTCATAAGGGCAAAAATAAGGGAAAGAAAAACCTGTAACAAATTATAACATAAAATGAACAGGGCAGGAAGAACTGATTGAAATGCTTTCTTAAATTTCTCCGCAAATTTAATTAGCAAAGGAAGGACAAATAAGATATCAAATTCATATATGCAGAATACAATGAGAAGCACAACAGCATTGATATAACCACCTTTGACGGGTATCTCCTGCGGATTAACTGCAACAAGGCTGAAGATGGATTAAGGACTACTCCCTGCTCTCAATGTACCTTAGATGCATTAGCAATAGATGAACCGCTTGAATATGCTCGCCTCTACCTTGGGGGAAATATGCAGATGTGGGTTGACGCGGAAGATTCTTTAGAATTGTGGTAATTCCTGTAAAGAGAGGTTCAGTCTGTGCCTCTCTTTACAGGAATTATATTTCTCACATTCTGATTCTAATTTAGGAAAATTCAGACAACGGTTTCTGCCTGAAAATGGTTCACTGGAAATGTACTTTTTATACAAGACATTTGCTTTATTACAGATTACTTCACTATTGATCTGACACCATTCTAATTCCTGAACACACAATCGCTTATAATATTTGATGTTTTCCCTATCTCTTTTAAAAATAGTTGTATCAACAAGCTGTAATTGTCCTTCTTCAATAGGTATCATTAGATTAAAATTCAGGACACCTAAAAGCTTCCCATTTATTTCAATCTTTGAAAAATCCATAGAGTTCTTCATTTTTTTATGCTTTTCTTTTGGTGATGAAAGTGGTATACAATATTTATGAATACCACAAATAATAACAATTCCAACAAAAACCCTGTTATCTTTTCCCGTCTGTGGTGAAACTGAAAGCACTTTATCATCTATATTATGTAAATTACGGATATATTTCATATCCACCTTGTATAAGTTAAAATCTGTCTGCATATTTCTCCTCGTAAAAAATGGCTATGCGTTTCCACATAGCCATTTGTGTAGTAACTCCATTAGAGTTGCTAACGCTTTTAGCAGTCCACTTTGCGGTAGGACTCACCACTAATAGTATAATATCATACTTCTGAAAATAGTCAATCATTTTTACATAAATACATATGAATTAAGCAATGAAAACTGAATAACAAAAACTTTCCCTTGTAGCTTGCCAATAAGGGCAAAAACAAGGGAAAAGGATACATATTTTGAGGTTTGGCATACCGCAAAGCCTTGAAAATTAAGTAAAGATAAAACAGTTAATAGATAGTCGAGTAGACAAGCGGCTCACGCCGCAAGCCCCTCACAGAACCGTGCGTGCGCCTTTCACGCACACGGCTCCTCA
>ERZ808044.1508-NODE-1508-length-12406-cov-11.964312_pt1 | contig 12406 bp, 11 predicted proteins | sample MGYA00380195_ERZ808044 | MGnify/ENA primary metagenome ERZ808044 (study PRJEB31490, sample SAMN06133423) | mouse gut metagenome | isolation source: Z7_2 | host: mice | place: China: Chengdu | collected 2015-05 ...
TAAAAAAATTTGGGTTACTGGTAGAAAAAAAAGAATTCGGACGTAATATCCGAATTCTCGTTAAGTAAATGACATTGGTGGAATACCGGAGCACGAAGTGTGAGGATATGCCGCGAAAGCCTCTTGACATAAGGTTCTCGGATCCGGTCATGCCAGCGATCCTCACGTTTCGCATGAATCTGTGAATGACAGGACTTACACAACGCAATCAGATTACTCCGATCATGTGTGCCACCTTCACTCAACGGCTTCTTGTGATGGATCTCCTCCACCGGAACTGCAAGTCAATACCGTCCGGTTACTAATGCAGGACAGCCTGGATAAGCAACGCCTAATGAGTTCCGCAGAGAAGGGAAGCGGAATTCCCTGTAAGATAAAAAGATGCTGCATCTGTTGCATCATACATGCACAGTCTTTGCAGCATCTTTTTAAAAAGCAAAACTAATATACTACATCTGCTTCTACACTATTTCATAAACTGCCGTCCCATAAGCCGAAAGACTCTGCACGCCTTCCGCTTCTCCTCCCGTATACATCAGCCGCGTCTTCTTTCTGAGTGTAAATTCCACCTCTCCCGCCTGGAAATTCAGCGTGAACAGATACTTCTTCCCTTCTTTTTCTCTCATCACCACTTCCAGAGACTCCGGTGCATCTATCACATCCGAAAACGGCTCTTTGATTCCAAGATATCCGAACAGCCAATTGAGGTTCTCTCTGGAAAATGTGCTTCCAAAATGAATAGCTCTTCCGCTCCCCAGCTCCTTCTCAGTAACCGCCGGCTCTCCCGCATAATAGCTGTTCCCATAAACCGCCGCAGTCTTGGTTTTATCAATCGGCTTAAGAATATCGTTGAATAACGGCATCTCTATCTTCTCTTCCCCGCAGGAAGCCCATACAGCATCTTCCGCCGGACTTTCGAATGTAAAATCTCTTACATCAGAACCCGTGATCTCCCGGAGAAGTCCCGGCTGCGGCAGCATCACACATCTTCCGTTCATATCTTTATACCCGCTTCGGCAGCCAATGACCAGCGTTCCGCCCTGCTTTACATATTCCTTCAAAAGCTGTGCCCGTTTCTCGTCTATGATCGTCGGATGCGGGTAAATGGCTGCCGGATATTTCGCCAGATCGGATAATTCGCTGTCTTCCTGCAGATATACGATATCATAAGGAGTATGATATAATTCCGAAGCGATAAATATCTCTTTTTCACTCTTTTCACTTACTCTCCTGTGCCATACATCCACTTCCGTATCCCACTCATTATCATAATCCTTGATCAACGCAAAGGCCGCTACATTCTTGGCACCGCAGACGGCATCAATGCTCTTGAATTTTTTATAAAAATCTTTTACTTCGCTTAGTTTCCTGTTGTCTCGATTATCATAATCCAGGATTCCGTGCCAGTAAATCTCTGTTCCTATGGTACAGGTTCTCCACCGGAAAAATGAGATATAATCCGCCCCTTGCGCGACGCTCTGCATCGCCCACAATGTAAGCTGACCGGGTCTTGGAGCCGGGCCTTCCATCCTGGTTGTCCAGCCATTGGCGCCCGACTGCTGTTCCATAATCCCGAAATGCGGACAGATCGATCGAACCTCATTCAAATGCATCGTCCATTTCCTGTCATTCAGATCGTCTGTCGTCTTCGGATCCCTAGCAAGCCCAAAGGCAAAACTTGGATAGGAATCATAAGTGTATACATCCAGACATTCCTTTTCCATGCGATGATTGTCCACATTCCAGAACATCCCGTTGGTCGTGATATAATCCCCCGTTTTCTTGTATTTCCTGATGATCTCTGCCTGCATGCCGCAGAATCTTAATGTACTGTCAGAAAGAAACCGGAAATAATCCAGATGCTGATGCGGATTGATTCCCATATTAAGCGTCGTCCTTGGCACATAGATCTCTTTCCAATCCGTATAAGTCTGATTCCAGAATACGGTGCCCCATGCCTCATTCAACTTATCAAGTGTCTCGTATTTTTCCTTCAAAAATACTCGAAACGCCGCTGAATCAGCCTCCGAATAAAACTCACTGGTCTCACAGTTCAGTTCATTATCGATCTGCCATCCGATAATAGCCGGATGTTTTCCGTAATGCTCTGCTTCTTTTTCCACAATTCTTGCACTTAATTTCCGATAAACGACTGAGTTATAATTATAATGTCTTCTTGCGCCGTGCCGGTACAGCACGCCGTCCTTTGTAGCGTTTAGTACCTCCGGATATTTCGTTGTAAGCCATGCCGGCGGCGTGGCAGTCGGAGTTCCGAAGATTACCTTCATTCCTTTCTGCTCACACAGATCTAAGAACCTGTCAAAGAATTCGAAGGTAAATCTTCCTTCTTCCGGCTCTATCTTGTTCCATGCAAACTCCGCAATACGAATGACCGTAATCCCGGCATCCAGCATCCGGTCAATATCCTCTGGCCACAAATCTTCCTTCCAGTGCTCCGGATAATAACAAGTTCCCATCGTCATCTCTTTCCATCTGTAATTCTGCTTACTGTTCATCTTTTTCCTTTCCTTCGCTTTAAGTCGAAAAACCTGTCAGCAGGACAACCGCTATATCCATAGAATACTGCTTCACCATCTCCGCCAACACTTCTTCCATACCAATAGATTCCCAGTCAAGGCTGACCAATCCCTTCCTGATTACAGCCTCATCATCCGCAATCAGCAGTTTCGTGCAATGATCAGACCATAAATCGGAACCATCATTCCCAGCAGGAAGATTCCATATAAAAAGGCTTTCGGAGAAATCCCCGAAAGCCTTGATTTACTGAATAAATTATAATTACTCGATGATTGTAGCAACACGTCCTGATCCTACTGTACGTCCGCCCTCACGGATAGCGAATGTAAGACCCTGCTCCATAGCTACCGGATGAATCAGCTCAACTGACATCTCTACGTTATCACCAGGCATACACATCTCTACACCTTCCGGAAGGTTGCAGACACCTGTAACATCCGTTGTTCTGAAATAGAACTGTGGTCTGTAGTTGTTGAAGAACGGAGTATGACGTCCACCTTCATCTTTTGTCAGAACGTAAACCTGTGCTGTAAACTTGTGATGGCACTTAACTGTACCTGGTTTGATCAAAACCTGCCCTCTTTCGATCTCTGTTCTCTGAACACCACGAAGAAGAGCACCGATGTTATCACCAGCCTGAGCCTCGTCAAGCAGCTTACGGAACATCTCAACACCTGTTACAACAGTCTTTCTTGTCTCTTCATGGATACCGATAATCTCAACTTCATCAGATACATGGAGAACACCACGCTCTACTCTACCAGTAGCAACTGTTCCACGGCCTGTGATAGAGAATACGTCCTCTACAGGCATCAGGAACGGCTGATCTGTTGCACGCTGTGGATCCGGGATATAGCTGTCAACCGTCTCCATAAGCTCCATGATCTTATCTCCCCACTCTCCATCCGGCTCCTCAAGAGCTTTAAGAGCAGAACCTTTGATAATCGGGCAGTCTGTGAATTCATATTCCTCTAACTGCTCTGTAACTTCCATCTCAACCAGCTCGATCAGCTCGTCGTCATCAACCATATCGCACTTGTTAAGGAATACTACGATGTAAGGAACACCTACCTGACGTGAAAGCAGGATGTGCTCTTTTGTCTGAGCCATAACACCGTCAGTAGCAGCAACTACAAGGATAGCACCGTCCATCTGAGCTGCTCCTGTGATCATGTTCTTAACATAGTCAGCATGTCCTGGGCAGTCAACGTGAGCATAGTGACGCTTCTCTGTCTCATACTCAACGTGAGCTGTAGAGATTGTGATACCACGCTCTCTCTCTTCCGGCGCCTTATCAATGTTGTCAAATGCTACTTCAGCATTTCCTGCAACTCTCTTAGACAGAACCTTTGTAATAGCAGCTGTCAGAGTAGTCTTGCCGTGGTCAACGTGACCGATTGTACCAATATTACAATGTGGTTTAGTTCTTTCAAATTTAGCTTTTGCCATTTTGAATAATCCTCCTTATTACGGTGCCGCAAGCGGCATGTTATTATATTTTACGTTTACTCGGCTAACATTGATTATATTTCAAATCATACAGTTTTTCAAGCCTTTTCTTACTTAATTAAGCATTTTTATTCGATAATACCTTTTCCTGAACAGATTTCGGAACCGGCTCATATTTCTCGAAGAACATAGAGTAATTACCGCGTCCCTGAGTTCTGGAACGAAGATCAGTAGAGTATCCGAACATCTCGGACAACGGAACGTACCCGCGCACGATCTTACCGCCGCCTAAGTCGTCCATACCTTCGATTCTTCCGCGTCGGGAATTGATATCACCGATAACATCTCCCATATACTCCTCCGGCATCGTAACTTCAACCTTCATAATAGGCTCAAGGAGTACCGGGGCCGCTTTCTTCATAGCATCCTTGAACGCCAGTGAACCGGCAATGTGGAATGCCATCTCGCTTGAATCGACTTCATGATAGGAACCATCATATACATTCGCCTTAACACCGACAACCGGGAATCCTCCAAGGATACCGGACTGCATAGCGTCCTCGATACCTTCTCCGATCTTCGGAATATATTCCTTCGGAATCGCTCCTCCGACTACGGTAGACTCAAACTTGAATGTCTCTTCACCATTGATGTCCATTGGTTCGAACTTAACTTTACAGTGACCATACTGTCCACGTCCGCCGGACTGCTTCGCGTACTTGCTGTCAACGTCAACTGCTTTGGTAAATGCTTCCTTATAAGCAACCTGAGGAGCACCTACGTTAGCTTCTACCTTAAACTCCCGCAGCAATCTGTCAACGATAATCTCCAAATGAAGCTCGCCCATTCCGGCAATAATCGTCTGGCCGGTCTCCTGATCCGTATGTGCACGGAACGTCGGGTCTTCCTCTGCAAGTTTTGCAAGAGATTCCCCAAGTTTACCCTGGGAAGCCTTGGTCTTTGGCTCGATTGCAAGCTCGATAACCGGCTCCGGGAATTCCATGGACTCTAAGATAACCGGATGCTGCTCATCACAGATGGTATCACCTGTTGTGGTGAACTTGAATCCGATCGCTGCAGCGATATCTCCGGAATATACCTTACTGAGTTCTTCCCTCTTGTTCGCATGCATCTGAAGGATACGTCCGACACGCTCTTTCTTACCCTTTGTTGCATTTAACACATATGAACCGGAGTTCATCGTACCGGAGTACACTCTGAAATATGCCAGCTTACCAACGAATGGGTCTGTCATAATCTTAAAAGCAAGCGCTGAGAACGGTTCTTCATCAGAAGAGTGCCTTACGATCTCATTGCCGTCCATATCAGTTCCCTGGATCGGCGGAATATCTGTAGGTGCCGGCATATACTCAAGCACTGCGTCCAGAAGCTTCTGTACACCCTTATTCCTGTAAGCGGAACCACAGCATACCGGAACTGCCGTACATTCGCAGGTAGCCTTTCTCAATACTCTCTTCATATCTTCCACGGAAGGTTCATTTCCTTCCAGATATTCCATCATCAGATCGTCATCCAGGTCACAGACCTTCTCTACCAGTTCAGAGCGGTAGAGTTCTGCATCATCCTGCATATCTTCCGGAATATCTATGATAGAGACGTCATCACCCTTATCATCATTATAAATGTAAGCTTTCATCTCCATCAGGTCGATGATTCCCTTGAAATCATCCTCTTTGCCGATGGGCAATTGCAGACAGATCGCGTTCTTGCCAAGTCTTGTCTTGATCTGCTCTACGGCATTATAGAAATCTGCACCCAGAATGTCCATCTTATTGATAAACGCCATTCTCGGTACATTATAAGTGTCAGCCTGGCGCCATACGTTCTCTGACTGAGGCTCAACACCACCCTTTGCACAGAATACTCCCACAGCTCCGTCCAGTACGCGAAGTGAACGCTCAACCTCGACAGTAAAGTCGACGTGTCCCGGAGTATCAATGATGTTGATACGATGCTCTAATGCACCCGGTTTCGGCTTGCAGTTCTCCTCCAACGTCCAGTGGCATGTTGTAGCTGCGGAAGTGATCGTGATACCCCTCTCCTGCTCCTGTTCCATCCAGTCCATGGTAGCAGTACCTTCGTGAGTATCACCAATCTTATAGTTTACACCGGTATAGTAAAGAATACGTTCTGTCAGCGTAGTCTTACCGGCATCAATATGAGCCATGATACCGATGTTCCTGGTTCTCTCTAACGGATATTCTCTTCCAGCCATTCTTTTGCTGCCTCCTAGAATCTATAGTGAGCAAATGCCTTATTTGCTTCAGCCATCTTGTGCATATCTTCTTTCTTCTTCACAGACGCACCTGTATTGTTCGATGCATCGAGAATCTCATTCGCCAATCTCTCTTCCATCGTCTTCTCGCCTCTCTTGCGTGAATACAATGTCAGCCAGCGAAGCGCCAGAGCCTGCCTTCTGTCAGCCCTTACTTCGATCGGCACCTGGTAAGTTGCTCCACCGATACGTCTTGCCTTTACCTCAAGTACAGGCATGATGTTATTCATAGCCTCTTCAAATACTTCGATTGCCGGCTTGTCGGATTTTGCCGCAACTCTGTCAAATGCTCCATATACAATCTTCTGTGCTACACCCTTCTTACCATCTAACATAATGTTGTTGATCAGCTTGGTAACCACTTTATTATTGTATAATGGGTCTGCTAATACGTCTCTTTTCTGAGTATGTCCTTTACGTGGCACGGTCCTTCCCTCCTTAAACATAACTGTGCAAACCTTGCAGCCGCACTGATTAATTCATCGGTACTCACATGTGTCCTCTAATGATACTGTGTAGTGCAATTCTCTATATCTTGCAACTTACTTAATCATAGTTCTGTTTGTGACTACTTAAATCTTAAAATAATAATGAGGATACTCTTCGCTTCACTCAGAGTATCTGCTTTCTCACTAAGCTCGTAAGATACCTCGCTAAGTGTTCAATGCATCTCTTCGTTCAGAAGAACAAAGTAATCTCTAACCTCATGCTGCGTTATCACTTGCATTCGCTAAGAGCTTACTTTTTAGCGTCTTTCGGCCTTTTAGCGCCGTATTTAGAACGTGCCTGTCTTCTCTTCGCTACGCCTGCCGTATCAAGTGTACCTCTGACGATATGATATCTGGTACCCGGAAGATCTTTTACTCTTCCGCCGCGGATCAGAACAACACTATGCTCCTGAAGGTTATGTCCTTCTCCCGGAATATAGCTTGTTACCTCAATACCGTTAGACAGACGAACTCTGGCAATCTTTCTAAGAGCTGAGTTAGGCTTCTTAGGTGTAGCTGTCTTAACAGCAGTACATACGCCTCGCTTCTGAGGAGCGGATGCGTCCGTGCTTCTCTTTCTCAAAGAGTTATACCCTTTCTGGAGTGCCGGAGCGGTGGACTTCTTTACAGATGTCTGACGTCCCTTCTTTACTAACTGGTTAAATGTTGGCATTCTCTTTCACCTCCTACGATCATAATAAGTTGCATTCTTGTTGCCAAACTCCCGGACAGATCTTTTGTCCGACGCCGCACGGAAACACATTTACACACAAAAAACACCATGTTTCCGATGCACGCTAGATTAGTTTATTACGAATAATCGCCCTTGTCAAGGGTTTTTCCGCTATTATTTCCCTATTATTTCCCAATTTACCGCAATTTTCTGTGTAACCGCCGTAAACTTCACCGTATTCAGTCCACAATAAGTTCAAATCTTCCCATATTTCTTAACAATTTCCTGCATGGTATCCCATTTCTTTTCCATATCCTCAACCAGCTTAAACTGTGTCCGGCACCGGTCAAGATTATGCCCTTCCCTGTGGATTTTAAAATACCGGTCCCCCTGAAGATAATCCGTCAGGAAACGCATCCCGCACTCGAAGGTCATCACCTTCGCACCCATGGGAAGCAGCTCGATCTCACGGTCCGTAAGTCTTCCCGCACACCCTTCTATGAAGCCCTTCGTATACAGGTCAAACAATTCCATATCGCAGGATACTTTCTTAAGATCCCGCTCATCCTCCGTCGCCGTACTGGCACCAAACCGGATCGAATCTCCGAAATCATTCATGGCAAGCCCCGGCATAACCGTATCCAGATCAACCACACAGATTCCTTTTCCCGTCTTATTATCGATCATAATATTATTAAGCTTCGTGTCATTGTGCGTTACACGGATCGGCAGCTCGCCCTCAGCCTGAATATCCGCGAAATAATCGGCCACATCCTCTCTGTCAAGAACGAACCGGATCTCTTCTTTTACGGAGGATGCCCGTTTCATCACATCCTCCTCCACTGCCCGTTTAAACGAAGCAAATCTTGCTTTCGTATCGTGAAAGCCCTTAATTGTCTCATTCAGCGTCTCCACGGGATAATCCGCCAGCATACACTGGAAATTCCCAAATGCAAGGGCACTCTCATAGAAATGCTCCGGCTTCTCTACCACATCATAACTGGTGGCATCCGTAATGAACTTGTAAGAACGCCAGTAATCCCCGTAAGAGTCACAGTAATACGGTTTATTGTCATACGCAGGAATTACGTTCAGCGTCTCACGCTCCGGATCTCCTCCTCTTTTGATAATCCGTTCCCGCAGATGCGCGGTAATCCCCATCACGTTCTCCATCACTTCCTCTGGCTTTTTAAAGACATCCTTATTCATTTTCTGAAGGATTGCCTTGATGTTTCCCATCCCGGAGGTCTGAAATGTCAGAAAGTATGTGTCATTAATATGTCCGTTTCCATAGGCGCAGCCTCTCACCAGTCTCCCGTTATACTGAAAATTTGCAATTACCTCTGCAATCTGAATCGGTGCCGCTTCCCCCATTATTTTTCCTCCCACAGGTGTTCCGGATAAATTCCTTCATCCTTCATCTTCTGAAGCGCCGCGACTACTACCGGTTTATCTTCTTTATATGTAATCCCGTACCATTTATCTGCAGACTTAAGGACTGCCGCCGTTGCCTTCCCCTTTTCAAGGAGGCTGCTTACCACCGCCGGAAGGTAATACTCGCATTTCATCGGATTGCTCTTAAGCCCCTCATCCAGAAATGCCGGGAAACCGTCTCTGATCTCATGCAAAATACTCTCTGTAAATCCCCACATATTCATAGACACGATAGCATCTTCCGAGACCTTCGTCCAGGTCTCACCGCTGTCTTCCGTGAATGCGATCCCGCCGTCACGTCTCTCAATCCGTGTTCTCTCCCTGACACTGACCAATTCACCCTCCGCATTTGTCTCGCAGATACCACGCGACACATAACCATTGTCTGTTACGGTATTGCCGAGCAGGTATCCTACCATCGTGTATTGATATTTCTCATCATCCGCATGTGTTGACAGATAATCATAGATTAGCCTGAAAGCTTCTCTTCCATAATAATCATCCGCATTAACCACCGCAAACGGACCATTAATCTGATCGATACAGCTCAGCACCGCATGTGCTGTCCCCCATGGCTTTATACGGCCTTGCGGCACTTCATATCCCGCCGGTATATTCCCGATCTCCTGGAACGCATAGGATACCTCCATATATTTTTCAATACGTCTCCCGACTTTTTCCCGAAAGTCAGTCTCATTTTCCCGCTTAATGATAAAAATTACTTTCTCAAATCCCGCTCTTTTCGCATCATAAATAGAAAAATCCATGATAATATGCCCTTGATTATCTACCGGGTCAATCTGCTTCAATCCACCGTAACGGCTTCCCATTCCTGCCGCCATAATCACTAACACAGGTTTCTTCATCTCTTTTTGCCTCCATATTATTTGCTGTCCAATCAACTATCCGCCCATTAAAGCATTGACGGAGGGGTGTTTTTAGTTCCCCTCCGCTTTTATCTACTCTGGAATCTTTGATAAAGCCGCCGCATCTGCCACTAATGTCACGTCTCCATGCATCTGAAGAATCGATGCCGGTACCGCAGGAGTGACCGGCCCAAAGAACGCCTTCGCCACAATATCCGCTTTATCCTCCCCGCTCACAACGACCAGTATCTTCTTCGCCCGCATGATCGTCCCGATTCCCATAGTATATGCCTGCTTCGGAACATCATCCGCAGAAGCAAAAAATCTCTTGTTCGCTTCGATGGTGCTCTCCTGCAGATCCACACAGTGAGTCTCCTTGTCAAATGCATCCGCCGGCTCATTGAATCCGATATGTCCGTTATGTCCAAGCCCCAGAAGCTGCAGGTCCACTCCGCCAAGGGACCTGATCAGCTTCTCATATTTTTCACACTCCCTGTCACTGTCCGGTTCCATCCCATCCGGGAGGTTCGTATTCGCCGGATCAATATTAACCTTATCGAATAGATTCTCATGCATAAAATAATAGTAACTCTGATCATTCGTACGGGGAAGCCCCTTATACTCGTCCAGATTCACCGTCTTCACGCCGGAAAAATCCAGATCTCCCTCCTTATACTGGGAAACCAGTCTCTCATAAGTCCCGATCGGCGTGGACCCCGTCGCCAGCCCCAGTACACAGTCAGGCTTTAGCATAACCTGCGATGCAATGATGTTGGCTGCCTTTCTGCTCATCTCTTTGTAATCTGCTGCTTTGTAAATCTTCATGAATAAACCCTCCTGATAATCTTTTCTTTCTTTTATATCTGCCCTCGCATGAGGGGAATATAATGATTGTGTATCCTCATTTCCATCTTCTCTGATTCTGGCTTCCCCAAAATATTCCGGCATATGGAAACTTGGGATCTTTGACCTGATTGGGAAACAAGATGCATAATGCTCAATCTCTCTTGATTCTGATATCTTATAGAAGTTACAGGTGAACCTGCTGCCTCTTCCAAGCTTCAGCGAACCATAGACATTCTCCAATATCTGAATCGGAATATACAATGAAAAACCCCATCTTTCCTCCTCAACCCAGGCCGTACATTCAAACATATCCAACTCTTCTTTCGAAAAATATGTCCGGTATGTGCGCCCGCTGCCATATGCGGCTAACAACGCCCCGTTGGCATTCACCTCAAAATTAAGATAAACCGCCGTCTTGCGTCCTCCGTTCTCTGGCTCAAACTGAAAAAAAGCCTCCATCGCGCTGTCCCGGTAAACAGGATCCAGAACATTCTCATAGGTACGAAGCGGTTCCTTCTCTTCACATACCATCTCCAGGCAGAACCCTTCATTCAGGACGAATCCAAGATATCCATATGTCTTTGGAACAAACTTTGTACCCCACAAAAGATGTTCCACATAGAATGGTTTCACGTTCTCCAATTCCTTCTTACTGCCAATCACTTCAACTAACATAGACAATCCCTCAACAGTCCTTTCTTCCCTACTTCTAATGTACCAAAAAAAGAGAGTAAAAGCAAGATAAAAAGACTGCCGCCCGGTTTATCATCCAGTACGACAGTCCTGCTAATCTGCTGATGCGATATTCAATTACTCCTGTACATATGGCATCAGAGCAATATGGCGCGCTCTCTTGATCGCTACCGTCAGAGCTCTCTGATGCTTTGCGCAGTTTCCTGTGATTCTTCTCGGAAGAATCTTACCTCTCTCAGAGATATATTTTCTTAACTTCGCTACATCCTTGTAATCGATCTCATTATTCTCTTTGCCGCAGAATACGCATACTTTCTTCCTTCTGCGTCCGCCGCCTCTTCTCTTAAAGCCGCCTTCCGGGCGATTACCTTTATCGTAAGCCATAGTGTTCTACTCTCCTTTCATTCATCATGTCTAATGAAATTCAATATCAACTAAACGGTAATTCTTCATCGATTCCATCCGGAATATTCATGAAGCCGTCACCCGCATCTGATATAGGAGCCGGTGCTGGTGCCGGTGTGGGCGCAGAACGATATCCTCCGGCATTGGCGGCATTGGCATCACTGACAGCCTTGCTCTCGGCAAATTCCTGCTCTTCTATAACAACCTCTGTCGTATATACCTTCACACCGTCCTTATTGGTATAACTTCCGGTCTGAATCCGTCCGGTAATCACAACCTTCAAACCCTGACGGTAAAATCTCTCGGCATGTTCTGCCTGTCTTCCAAATGCCACGCAGCTTATAAAATCTGCAGTCGCCTCTCCATCGCGCTTAAACCTGCGGTCAACAGCAAGTGTAAACCTTGCAATCGCCAACGGGTTCTCTCCTCCCTGTGAATATCTCACTTCCGGATCTCGTGTCAAACGTCCCATCAAAATTACTTTATTCATATAATTACCTCTGCTTCCTGCTTATGCTTCCTGTCTAACGCATAAATATCTGATTACGTTGTCCATGATGCGGATTCTCTGTTCAATCTCGCCCGGGACATCAGCTTCGGCATCGAAGTGGATAAAATAGTAGTATGCTTCTCTCATCTTCTGAATCTCGTAAGCCAGTCTTCTCTTACCCCATTCATCGACATCAGAGATCTGGCCGCCGAAACGCTCTACTAAAGC
>ERZ808044.1510-NODE-1510-length-12379-cov-3.264916_pt1 | contig 12379 bp, 9 predicted proteins | sample MGYA00380195_ERZ808044 | MGnify/ENA primary metagenome ERZ808044 (study PRJEB31490, sample SAMN06133423) | mouse gut metagenome | isolation source: Z7_2 | host: mice | place: China: Chengdu | collected 2015-05 ...
CGCCTTATTGATGTACGCCTTTTCTGATACTTTCATTTTTATACCCCTCCGCGCGCTGCTGCGCGCACTTAAATTAATAGTTGAATACGCATTTTTATTCAACCTTTCCCCTCTTTCATAAAATCCATTTCTCTGCGGCCTGCGCAAATACGTTATCTTATGTAGGAGAATACCGTTTTGGAATGCACGGTTATGCTATCTGGTTTGTAAATAGTACTTTTGCATTATATCACACTTTTATAAAAAAAACTAGAATAAACAGGAATATCTCTGTTATTTTTTGAGGAATGTGCTATAATGGTAAAGGCATTTCAGAGCCGGGCTGCCCCCCGGCAAACCTTAAAAATAAAGAGTCTGAGAATATGCGGAACTAAAACATGGAGGTATATATGCTGCAATTAGAGAACCTCTCCTTCCAGGTGGCGGACGCGTCCGCCTCTCAGAAAGAGATTATCAAAAACCTGAATCTCACCATCGGCGATCACCGCTTCATCGTGATCACCGGGCCAAACGGCGGAGGCAAGTCTACCCTGGCCAAACTGATCATGGGCATTGAAAAGCCCACCGGCGGCCGTATCCTTTTTAACGGACAGGATATCACGGAATTTTCCATCACCCAGAGAGCCGGAAGCGGTATCAGTTTCGCATTCCAACAGCCGGTACGCTTTAAGGGAATCAAGGTCAAGGACCTGATCACCCTCTCTGCGGGAAGCAGCCTCTCCACCGCCGGGGCCTGCGAATATCTGTCCAAAGTTGGTTTGTGCGCCCGGGACTATATCAACCGGGATGTGGACGCCAGCCTGTCCGGCGGGGAGCTGAAGCGCATTGAAATCGCCACCGTCCTGGCCCGGAACACCCCTTTGTCGGTGTTTGACGAGCCGGAAGCGGGCATTGACCTGTGGAGTTTCAACAATCTGATCAAGGTATTTGAGGAACTGCATGACACCGACACCCACCGTTCCCTGCTCATCATTTCCCACCAGGAGCGCATTCTCAATATCGCGGACGAAATCGTGGTGATCGCCGACGGCCGGGTGAAGGCCCAGGGGCGCAGAGAGAACATCCTGCCGGAACTGCTGCAGGACACCGGCAGCTGCCGTTTTTATCAGGAAGTGCAGGAATAATATTATGCGGAAAACGCGTGAGATTCTATTTGGGAGGTAAGTGAGATGGACGCAATACAGAAAGAATTGCTTAATCAGGTGGCGGGACTGCACGAGATGCCCGCCGGCGCCTATAATATCCGCGCCGACGGCGAATCCGTGGCCCGAAGCACCACTGCCCATATCGACATAGTCACCAAGACGGACAAACCGGGCATAGATATCGTGATAAAACCCGGGACGAAAAACGAAAGCGTGCACATCCCGGTGCTGCTGAGCCAAAGCGGATTGACCGAGATGGTCTATAACGATTTCTACATCGGGGACGACTGCGACGTGACCATCGTGGCGGGCTGCGGTATTCACAACAGCGGGGATCAAATGTCCCGGCACGACGGCGTACACAGCTTTTATGTGGGCAAAAATTCCCATGTGAAATATGTGGAGAAGCACTATGGTTCCGGCGAAGGCTCCGGAGAGCGGATCATGAATCCCCAGACCGTGGTGGAATTGCAGGAAAACAGCTTTATGGAACTGGAGACCGTGCAGATCCGGGGGGTGGATTCCACCAAACGCTCCACCCGGGCCACCCTGGGGGACGGAGCCAAGATCATCGTTACCGAAAAACTGATGACCCACGGGAAGCAGTATGCAGAAACCTCCTTCGACGTGGACTTAAACGGAGAGGGCTCCAGCGCCAACGTGATCTCCCGGGCAGTGGCCAGGGACGATTCCCGGCAGCTTTTTCTGGCCAAAATAAACGGCAACAACCGCTGCGCGGGACATTCTGAATGCGATGCCATTATCATGGACAATGCCAGGATCAGCGCCGTTCCGGAGATCACCGCCAACCATCTGGACGCGGAACTCATCCATGAGGCCGCCATCGGCAAAATCGCCGGGGATCAGATTATCAAGCTGATGACCCTGGGACTGACAGAGGCCGAGGCAGAAGCCCAGATTGTCAACGGCTTCCTGAAATAGCCCCGATTGACCCGTTAAGTCAAGGGGGCGTCTCTTTCTGGAGACGCCCCCCTATTTTGTCTGCTCCGAAATACTTCTTACATGCCCGCCTTTTTTCTGCGTGCCCTAGAGCGTGTCTGAAAATTCATTCCCGCCATCTGCACGCCCCACTTTGCGTGATATTTGCACCAAATTCAGGTTACATAGCCCGCTATGCGCCCTTCATTTGGCACAAATCTCCCACAAATTGTGACGCACATCTGTCAGAAAGCAATTTTCAGACACGCTCTAGTCTCTGCCGGTCTCATTCAAATACATCTGCACCCGGCTGTGCAAAGCCTCCACAGCTTTTTCCAGGGATCTGTCGCCTGCAAAATAGGGTTCCAGTTCCTCATACAAAATACTCTCCAACTCCAGGGCATTGAATTTACCGGGCTGCGCCTGCTCCAGCAATTCCTCCAATGTCTCAAACTGTTCCTGACTTAAGCCATCCTCCTGCCAAGTCACAAACCCATCCCCATAAATCAGAGGAAGTTCCGATGCCTCCGCCCTCTTCCGATCCTGCTCCACCAGATAGAAAATCGTACTGAGACGGACTGGCAATCCAAAACTCATCTCGCCGGACAGGCATAACCTCTGCGCCTCTTCCGTGAGCATAAACTGCAAAAATGCCCTGATACCCTCAAGTTTGTCCGTAGCCTGGTTTACATACAGGCACTCTGCCCGGACATATACGCCCTTTCTGCCGATGCTGGTGGGGTATCCCACGAAGCAGGCCTCTCCACCAAAGAAGGTCTCCGCATAGTCCAACTGGCCCGGTCTGTCCATATGAAAATCCAGTCCTGCGATTTCACCGCTCTGCAGCTTGGAAAGTACTTCTGCGGATTCATAATTTCCTCTGTCCGCATACTCTTTCACAAACTCCAGCAATTCCATAAAAGGCTGTTCGTTCAGATGACTTTCTCCGGCTTTCCAGTCTATATAAGCCGTGTTTTCATTATCGTAGAGTCCGCATTTCATCAGAATGTCATGGGCATTATATTGGGAAAAATACCAATACAGCGTCTTGGCCTCCGACTCTCCCACGGCCTGTATCATCTCCTCCACTGTCCAGGATTGGCGGTCTCCCGCTATCTCCCGGGAACATACCAGAGTGCTCAGACTGCAGGAATAGGGAATACCGTATGTGACTCCGTCCACTTTACCGTTTTCCAGCGCCGCGTTCAGGAACAGAGAAGGATCCTCAACAATCCCCTCCATCTCCCGGATATAGCCCTGTCCGGCATATTCCTCCGCCTCCAGAGGTGTCAGAAGGAACAGATCCGGCCCTTTTCCGCCGGCGATCTCCATGGAAAACCGGGGATTGGGCTCCTCCAGGCTGTCCTGAATGGTAATGTGATACAGTGAATTCTGGCGGTTAAACCGGGTGACAAGCTGCTGCAGAAATATACTCCCATGCCCGTACAAAAGGATTTCCTGTTGCTCGGATATCTCCCCCTGCGCCAGCCGCTGCAGCGTCATAAGACACTGGGACCCGTCCAAAGTCGCATAACACAGTATGGTTCCATCCTCCTCCACCCGGATGCCATGCAGCTCCTGGGGCAGATAACCGCTGTCCCCAAAATCCAGAATCTGCCGGGGGACATCCGCCTGGACCCAGATCCCCTGGACATCGGCATAATACAGAACACCCTCCGGCCCGCAGGCGATCCAAGACTCATAGGGCGCCACCACCCGGATGGATTCATAGGCGGACGGCTTGCCTGCGTCTTTCCAGAGACGCAATTCTCCGGGACTGCCCCCATACCAGAGCATGTCCCCTGTCACCGGATCACAGATCCCTCCTCTCAGATAAGCATCCAGCCGCTTCTGCCCCCGGCGTTTTCCGTCACTGTCACAGGTATAGACGATTCCCTCCATATCATTGACAAAATAGAAGTCGCCCTGGGGATCCTGATACACCAGGGCTTCTGCCATATCCTCCGGCCATTCCATCAGAAGAGTGCCATCTGTCCCGTCAAAATATCCCAGATAACTCTGCTCTTTCCCTTCCGCATAATAATCCGTAAGTCTCAGGAAAATCCCTTCTTCCGTGGCTCCCACCAGGGTATCAATGGTGATGTACCGCTCTGCCACCCATCCCGCTTTAGGCAACAGAATCTGTTCCCAGTTCCAGTTGTCCTCGCGGAAAATCTGTAACACGTTCTCATAATAGAAATTGCTTTCGCTTTCATTTATAATAGCCAGAAATCGGTAAATACAGCCGCCTTGGTACACTCGTTTCCTCTCCAGTACCTGGCAATCCTCATGGCCCTCCAGAATATCGCTCTCATAAAGCGCCTGGTCCGGGTCCGGAATCTCACGAAACTGTATGGAATAGTGATATTCCTGCTCCGCCTCTGATTCAGACACAGCCTGCGGCGCATCTCCGCAGGCTGTTCCCAATCCGCACAGTCCCAATGCCAGAAGCAGGCAGAATTTCTTTTTTATTGACTGTAATATGCGAACTTTCATAATCTGACCCCCTGCACTATCCACTGCTGTAACAGGATAGACATTTCTTTATGTTTTGTTTTATTGTAGCATCAATCTAGTGTGGGGTCAAGCATTCCATATTTCGACATGCCGTCTTAAGGTTTAAAAAACGTCTCCACATCCGTGGCGTAGCACCATTTCCCGGATGTAAACTTTCCGAAAATATACTTGTCGGAAGCGGATTCGCACATGGTGTACAGTCTGCCATCCACCACTACAATCTCTTCGGACATGGGTGCAATCACGCCGTCCGCCAGCAGAGCCGCGCTGTCCAGCGCATACAGGGGCAGTTCCATGCCCAGCAGCGCTATATTCCCCTGTAACTGCAGCCGGGATTCGTCATACTGATAGATATGGGAAAATGCCGTGCCCCAGGAAGAGGACACATAGATCCTGTCCCCATCGAAACACATGCCCTGGGCCAGGTCCGGCAGGGTATAGGCTCTCACGGGCGTGGGCATGATGCCAAATTCCGCCTGCTCACTGAGGGCATATTCCACCCCCAGGGCCTGCTGATAATCCCCGGCCAGGGTGGTGTACTTGTGACTTTCCGGTGTCTGGTAGTTGGGATTACGGTAAAATTCCCCCGTCACCAGGCGATCCCCCTCCACCGCCACAAAGGCCGGTCCGATATAATCCGTCTCCGATACCGCCGTATCGAAAGTCCCTATGGCTGCCACGCTGTCTCCGTCTCCGGCGCCATAGAGATCCCCGCTGGAAAAGACCAGCAGCCTATGCTCTCCGCCGTCCGCCACATAGGCATAGTCTCCGTATCTGGCAATCCCTCCGGCATGGCCCGTATAGGCCGAGCCGTCCGGCAGCGCCATGCGAATGGTCTTATCAGGCTTTTTCGCCCCCGGCGCAATGATATAGATGGGCGAGGCAATGCCGTCTTTCTGATAGCCGTTCACCAGAAACCGATCCGTCTCTTCGTCATAGGCAATCCCCTGGGCCACAAACCCCCGGTTACAGTCCGGAATCAAAAACCCCCGCTCTGAAGCCTTATAATAGTCCCTCACCGGAACCCGGAAATACAGCCTGGCTCCCAACAGAACCAATGCGATCAAGGCCGCCGGAACCCCCAAGGCCCACAGCAGATAATTCCACCAGGCAAGTTTCTTTTTTGTCTTCTCTCTTTTAACCGTCATATTTTCTCCTATCGGCTTTGTCCCTTAACCAAAGACTTCCCGCACCGCCGCTTCAAACTGAGCCATATTCCCGGCTTTACGAATCTTTTTCAGAGCTCTTTCCTTTCCGGGAAATGACTCTCCGAAATAGGACCACAACTCTTTCATCCTGAATAAGGCATTCTGCTCTCCTGACATGATTTCCCGATATCCCTCCAGCAATTCCTGATGAAAGGCCCAAAGTATTTCCCGGTGCTGCTTTGCAGACGGGATCTCTTCCTGAGCCTGCCGCCCGCTCTCCCATTGCCGAAGCTGCGCTGCCAAAAAGGGGTTTTTCAGCACCCCTCTTCCCAGCATGACCCGCCGGATCTGCGGATACTTCTGCCTAAGCGCCCGGTACTCCGCCAGGCTGTGAATCTCCCCATTATAACAGATGGGGATGCTGCTTCCCGTTCGTTCCCAGCGCTCCAGAGCCAGTTCCACTCCCTCCCACCTTATGGGATGTTTATAAAAATCCCGCTGTATCCTGGGATGGATAATCAGTTCCTCCACCGGATATTTCTCATAAATCTCCAGAAGTTCTTCCCAATCCTCCATATCCGCCACCCCCAGGCGGGTCTTAAGGGAGATGGCCAGAGGACAGTTGGCGTAAATCTCTGCCAGGAAGGCGTCAAGCCGCCAGGTATAGCCCAGAAATCCCGCTCCCCTGCCCCGGCTGGCCACCGTGCCGGAGGGACAGCCCAGATTCAGGTTTACATGGCTATATCCCATCTGCCTCAGCCTGTCCGCTATCGCCAGAAAATCCTCCGCCCTGTTGGCCAGTATCTGGGGAATCAGCCGGGGCGGCCCGTCCACAGTGTTTCTGCCGGCATCCTGCTCCAGCAGAAATGCCGCATTATGCGCCGGAAGCACATCATTTAATTCCTTATGGTTTAAGCCCGTACTGGCGATAAAGGGGGTGTAATACCGATCCATGCCCCCAAAATATTTTCTGTATGCATTACGGTATATATAACCCGTAATCCCCTCCATGGGGGCCAGCTCATACTGCATCCTGTTGCTCCCGTTCCCGGGGTTCTTCCCCCGCCTCCTCATCCTCCAGGTCAAAAAGCTGTCCTGTGGCAAAAGGACTGCCCACATCACATCTTCCGTGATGGTATGCCTTCTCTGCAGCCCCTTCCCCCAGCGTCTCCGAAATCTCCACCTTTATACGGCCCACACCGGCCTCTGTCATGGCGTCCAACATCTTTACCACATCTTCCGTTTGACTCATCAGGTCTACCTCCTGTTCTTTGGATTCTCCCTCGCTGGAAAAATTTACCTTCTGCAAACATATGTTCTGTGTGATATACTTTATATGTGGAACTCTTAATCAGAAAGGGGGAATTGAATTGGAAAGCATTCTGTGCGTTGACATTCCGGTACAGATGATTTCCTGTACCGATACCAACGGAAAAATTACGCCCATGCGGTTCCGGTTCCGCGATAAAACCGGGGAACTCGTCACCATAACCATAGACAAAATCCTGGCCCGGGACCAGGACAGAAACCGGGTGGGGGCGCATTTTTCCTGCAGCGCCTGCATTTACGGCAGGCAGAAAACATTCCGGCTCCGATACAGCTATTTTTCCCACGAATGGCGTTTGTCCTGCCTGGGAGATTAAAACCGATCACAAAGCACAATAGAACAAAGGGCTGTCACTCCAAGTGAGAACAGCCCTTTGCACATTTCCGATTACTTACCTGCCGTCGCCTTGGGCGGAAACTTTTTGCGCAGCACATACCACAGGGGACCTGCCAGACAGATGGAAGAGTAGGTACCGCAGAGGATGCCCACCATCAGAGGCAGCGCGAAATCGCGAATGCTGGTCACGCCCAGAATATACAGCACTGCCACCATGATAAAAGTGGTCAGGGAAGTGAAAATACTTCTGGACAGGGTCTGGGTGATACTCTTGTCCAACACTTCCTCCAGGCTCTCCTTCCTGCCCATCTCCGCCATGTTCTCCCGCACCCGGTCAAAGATCACAATGGTGGCGTTGATGGAGTAACCCACAATGGTCAGCATACAGGCGATAAAGGTATTGCTGACGGATACTCTGGCCACGGCATAGAAGGCCAGCACCACCAGCACATCGTGAAGCAGGGCCGCCACGCCGGACGCTCCAAAGCGGATATCGCTGAAGCGGATTCGGATGTACACCAGCATACACACGATGGCCACCACCACCGCGATAATGGTATCCCGGGTCATCTCGTCACTGATGGTGGAACTGATGGTCTCGGAAAGGATCTCCGACTCCTCCACCCCAAAGCGTTCCATAAACATCTGGTTCAGCGCCTCCCTCTGTTCCATATTCAGGGAGTCTGACTTAAAGATTACTTCGCTGCTGTCCTGCACCGTCTGAATCTGTACGCCGCTGCCGGTGATCTCCTCCACATAGGGGACGATCTCGCTGTTGATCTGCTCCAAAGTCCTGCTCTCCGCAAAAGTCACCGTGGTAGCCGTACCGCCCTTAAACTCCAGGCTCAGATTCAGCGCGTCGCCGGAATTCACCTGATGCACGCCCATCACCACGAAGCCCGCCAGAATCAGTCCGGCGGAAATACCGAAGAAAAGTTTCTTATGCTTCAGCACCTGCAGCGCCCTGCGCTCCTTGCCGATGCCATACCACTTTGCGTCCTTGAGTCCCAGGGTATACAGGGAACTCATAATCAGCCTGGTGAGCACCAGCGCCGTGAACATGGATAACACGATGCCCAGCGCCAGGGTCTGGGCGAAGCCCTTCACCGTACCGGGACCCAGCAGCCACAGCACCGCCGCCGCAATCAGGGTGGTGATATTGCCGTCCACAATGGCGGACAGGGCCTTGTCAAAACCGATCTTCATGGAAGACTTAACCGTCTTGCCAGTAGCCAGTTCCTCCCGGATACGGGCGAAAATAATCACATTGGCATCCACCGCCATACCGATGGACAGGATGATACCTGCAATGCCGGAAAGGGTCAGCGTCATATCAAAGCCGTTGAGCAAAAGCACAATCAGCGCCACATACATGCCCAGTCCCAGAGAAGAAGCCAAACCGGCAATAAAGTACACCGCGATCATAAACACAATCACAATCACCAGGCCGATGGCCCCGGCCTTCAGGCTTGTCTCAATGGCGTCTACGCCAAGCTGGGCGCCCACCACTTTGGAATGCAGTTCTTCCAGTTCCAGGCTCAATCCGCCGATACGGATGGTAGAGGCCAGCTTCTCCGCCTCCTCAAAATTCTTGGAACCGCTGATTTGGGCGCTGCCATCGCTGATCACCGCACTCACTGTGGGCACACTGACAAAATTCCCATCGTAATAGATGGCGATGCTCTTGCTGTTTACCCCATTGTTGTACGCCTCACGGGTAGCCTCCTCAAATTTGGATGTACCCTCCGGGGTCAGGGTCAGCACCACCACAATCTGCTGGTTCTGCATGCTGTCCGAACGGGTAGCCGCAGAAGCGTCCGCCACATCCGTGCCCTCCAGCACCACGCCGCCGTCCGCCATGATTTCCTCTAAGCTGCGGTTTAAGTGATGCTCATATCCGTAGCTGCCGTCCGCCTGCATCACAAGCTGAGAACTATAGTTGTCCACACCGTCAGAGCCTGTCTGCTTGATAAAGTACAGGGCGCCGGGGCGTCCCAGATCCTGCAGGATTGCGTTGGCATCGGAAACGCCGGGGATCTCAATGTTGATACGATCCGTACCCTCCTGATACACCACTGCCTCGGTACTGTAATTCCACACACGCTGCTGCAGTTTGGAGATGGTATCCGCCATATCCGTTGAACTGGGCTCCTCTTCTCCCACCACCTGATAGGTAATGCTGACACCTCCCGCCAGGTCCAGACCCAGCTTGATGTCTGAGGCACTTCCCCTGCCGCTGGCATCCACGCCGGCGATATCCACATAGGTAATCCCCGCCAGAGCCAGCATCATCACGATCAGAATAACAATCGCTTTGCTTTTGGTCATGTTCTTAATCATGTTGTTCTTCCTCCATATCGCTTTCGGCCGCCTTTAACATGATGGCGCATTCCACACGTTTCTTCTGTAATTCACAGCCGATTTCGTAGGCGCCGTTGATGTCTCCGCTGAAATTGTAGGCATTGGCCGCGCAGCCGCCGCTACAGTAAAATTTGGCAAAGCATTTTCTACACTTGTCCTTTGCGTAGACATTGCAGCATTTAAACAGATCCCTTACGGCCGTGTTGGTGATTCCCTCTTCTACATTGCCCAGAAGGAATTTCTCCTGTCCTACGAACTGGTGGCAGGGATAGAAATCCCCCCAGGGGGTTACGGCCAGGTATTCCGTGCCGGAGCCGCAGCCCGACAGGCGCTTGGCCACACAGGGACCGCCCTCCAGGTCTATCATAAAGTGAAAAAAATTAAATCCCCTTCCTTCTTTCCGGCGTTCTATCATCTCCCGGGCCAGCTTGTCATACTCTTCCAGCAGCCGGGGCAGATCTTCCTTGCGTATGGCGTAGTCATCCTGGGGCTGGGCCACCACCGGCTCCACCGAAATCTGCCGAAATCCCAGATCCGCCAGATGCTTCACATCTTCCGAAAAATCCAGATTATAGTGAGTGAAGGTCCCCCTCACATAATAGTTCATCTGATTTCTGGTCTCCGCCACCTTCTGAAACTTAGGCACAATCTTATCATAACTTCCCTGTCCGCCTCTATGGGGACGCATCAGATCATTGATTTCTTTCCTTCCGTCAATGCTGAGAACAATATTAGCCATCTCCTTATTGGCAAATTCCATGATTTCATCATTTAGTAAAATACCATTAGTCGTCAGGGTAAAACGGAATTTTTTATGATGAGGCTCTTCAAGACTTCTTCCATAAGCCACCAGATCCTTTACTACCTGCCAGTTCATAAGCGGCTCCCCGCCAAAGAAATCTACCTCCAGGTTAACTCTGTTTCCCGAATTTTCAACCAAAAAGTCTAGTGCCTTTTTTCCCACTTCAAAGCTCATAAGAGCACGTCTGCCATGATATTCCCCTTCTTCTGCAAAACAATACTTACAGGCAAGATTGCAGTCATGGGCAATATGAAGGCACAACGCCTTAACTACAGTTTCCCGCTTTTTAAAATCTATGATATAATTTTCATAAATGTCAGGTGCAAATAACATTCCTGCATCTTTCAATTCCAAAATCTGCCCCAGGGCATCTTCCAGCTCTTCCAGTGTATAGGTTTCCTCAAGCGCTGAAAGCACCTTTTCTTTTATTGTAATTTCATTACGACTGTTATTTAATTCTTTCTCCACAATAGGAATCATATCATATACTAAATCATCCACCACATGGACAGAACCACTGTTCACATCAAGGACAATGTTATAACCGTTGTTTTTATACTGATGTATCACTTTACCAATCCTTCCGTTTTTACATGGAATAAGCAGCGGCTTACGTCGCTGCTTATATTCACTATCCTGTTTTATTTAACCTTTTCGCAGCTCTGATTTCCTACTGTACAGGAAGTCTTGCAAGCTGACTGGCAGGATGTCTGGCATTCACCGCAGCCACCCTTTTTCATGGATTCTTTTAAATCTCTTGTAGCTAATGTTTTAATTCGCTTCATAATAACATCTCCTTTTGCTGTGCCTGTATTTGTATAGTATAGCATAGTTACTGATTTTGGAAAAGCATTTTTTCGTCATTTTCCTCCCGGTCAGAGTCTTCTTCCTCTTTTTCATCTTCATCCGGTTCCTTCTCGGGAAGCGTCATCAGCACTTTTACAATTCTGTTTTGATTAACCCCCTGAACTTTCAGCGTAATATTTTGATCTGTAACAATAGTCTCCCCATCCTCTGGAAGCCTGTCCAAATTCTCTATAATAAGCCCTCCAATAGAATCATAATCCTCCGACTCAAACATAGTGCCAAGTTCATCGTTAATATCACTCAGCTTCATGCCACCCTCCACCAGATAAACATGCTCGTCAACCTGCTGGATAAATTCCTCTTCATCCTCATCATACTCGTCGCGGATTTCTCCTACGATCTCCTCCAAAAGGTCTTCTAATGTAATCATTCCCACAGCGGCGCCATATTCATTTAGAACAATGGACACATTGACACATTTTTCGCGCATCTCAATCAAAAGATCCGCTGTCTTTTTAAATTCATAAGTATAGTAGGTATTCCTCATAATATCGCTGATCTTAAACTGTCCCTTATCCTTAACCAGAATAAAATCCTTAATATTAATCATACCTATGATATTGTCCTTATCCTCCTCAAACACAGGCAGTCTGGTATACATACATTCTGCAAATAATTCCATCACCTGGTCATAATCTGCGTCCACACTGACCGTAGCCATATCAATTCTGGGGATCATAATATCCTTCGCAACTGCATCACTAAAGTCAAACACGTTATAAATCATCTCACGCTCTTCTGATTCAATAACGCCATCCTCATGGCTGACCTCCACATAAGTGCGCAGTTCTGTCTCTGTCATAGCTGTTCTCTTGCTTGTATCAATATGTAACAGCTTCATCAGGGCAGCCGCCAGCTTATCAATTAAAAAAATAACAGGTGTCATTATTTTCATGAGCCCTGAAATTATTGAAGCATAAAAAAGCGCCATCTTCTC
>ERZ808044.1514-NODE-1514-length-12327-cov-4.471020_pt1 | contig 12327 bp, 14 predicted proteins | sample MGYA00380195_ERZ808044 | MGnify/ENA primary metagenome ERZ808044 (study PRJEB31490, sample SAMN06133423) | mouse gut metagenome | isolation source: Z7_2 | host: mice | place: China: Chengdu | collected 2015-05 ...
CCTGCGCATAAATTCAAATGCACTGCATAGTTTACCTAATTCATCATGCTTTTGGTAATCAATTGTAAAATCCAAATCATTGTTTGAAATATGGTCAATTCCCTGCTGCAATGCTTTCAAAGGTTTTTTTAACTTGATATGATAAAAACTAATTGCAGAGAGGCCAATTCCTAAGACAGAAAACAAAACAGGCAACAGCACAATCAAAATCTCCATAGTCCTGCATATAAGCAATTCGGTATCCGTATATTTCATACACTCATCAGACGTATCGTCTGTTGGTGTTTCCATGATATACCGCCCGTTTTCAGGATAAATAAATGTACCATTTGCTATAAAAGCATGTGATAATGTAATTTCGTCATGTTTCTGGGAACAGATTTTTACTGTCACCGTAGAAAGAACAATGACAATCATAGCAGCGATAAAAACAATAAGACAAAAAGATTTTTTGAGCGACATACTTTTTAGTTTACCCATTTATAGCCACACCCCCAAACAGTTTCTATATAGTTTTTGTCCGTCACCTGTGACAGTTTCAAACGGATTCGCCGTATATGTTCTTTCAGAATATCGCTGCTTCCCTCTGCGTCATATCCCCAAATCCTTTCGTAAATTTTTTCCCGGTCAAAAACCTGTCCGGCATTGATTGACAGAAATTCAATAATATCAAACTCCTTTTTAGAAAAAGGAACAACTTGTTCATTGCAGTACACACAACGCCCTGCGTAATCAATAAATAATTCTCCACACATTCTAATATCGCTGCGGCGTACCCTGCTTTCCCTCCGAAGATGGGCTTCTACACGGGCGGTCAATTCTGCAAGACTAAAAGGCTTTGTAATATAATCATCACCACCAGCTTGTAAACCAACAATCTTGTCCTGCTCTGTAATACGGGAAGTCAAAAAGATAATAGGGCAATCAATATAATTTCGTATCTTTTTACAAAATTCCAGCCCGTCAACCTCCGGCATATTTATATCCAATAATATCAAATCAGGCATGTTTGAGAGTGCCTTGACAGCTTCGTCTGAATCTAAAGCTGTGTAGACAAGATATCCCTCTGTTTGAAAATGCAATTTTATCATATTGCATATGGATTCTTCATCATCAACTAATAAAATTTTAAATGGCATTTTTTCTTCCTTTCATTTTTCCATTTATATAAGACTGCGGCATGAAAATCCTATCAGAGAAAAGTCTATAAACGGTCAAATCATCACTTCTTTTTCAGACATTTATCAATAGGTTTTCCGGAGCCATAACTATCCTCCACAAATCTATATTTCATCCTATTAATGATAAAATTTCGTTCTTATCAAATCCTATAATTCCACTCTCCGAAATAATACCTATCTTCCAGATTAGTCACATCACTATTGCCATGTTTTGACTGTCCAGAAAGTTCCTAAAAAGCACCGCTTAATCGGATAGAACGACCGTCCTGTTCCCATTACGTCAATCTCTGTGATAAAAAATACCCACGTTTCCGGCAGCTTGTCGAAGTCCTCGCCCCTTTTCAAAAGGTTTGTGTCCATCATGCTGGAGTTATACCTTGCTCTTTTTCTCCCGCCTCCTTTGTCGGATCGCTGTACTTCCACATTCAGTTTTGCAGGCGAAAACCTCTTATACACTGTAAATCTTCCCACCTGCTTTCCCTTTCGTTTTCGTATCTCCATACTATCATAAACCTCCTGATTTTACAAGCCGGGAGCCAGCGCATTTCTGAATCCCGGCCTGTTTCCGTTATCGCTTTTTCACATCTGCTGTATCTCATTTTTCAGCATACGCTTGATTTTGTCGCTCATGGTTTCCTTGTTGGTCTTACTGAAATGAACCCGCACAATGTAGGTAGTCCGGCCAATCTTCTTCACCAGTGCAGGAGCGTCCTTAGCCGGTGCTGTGGTGGTAGTGTCCTCTGTGATTTTCTCGTTATTCATAAATTCTCCTTTTCATGCAATCAGATTTTGTTATCTTTCCTCACAATCTCCTTCGCCGCCGCTTTGGTCTCCCTGGCTCCTTCCTCCCGGAAATTCTTTCCGGAAAAGAGAACCGGCGCACACCGTTCCAGTATGCGGTCATAAATCCTTGCGTGGGCAAGGTCTGGCGGGTTCTTGATTTCTTCCAGTTTCAGGTTTGTCGTGACAATCAGCGGCTTCTTGCTCCGATACCGGCTGTCAATGACGGTAAACATCTGCTCCATGGCATACTCGGTATTCCTTTCCACCCCTAAATCGTCAATGATAAGCAGGCTGTAATCGTCCAGGCTGGTGATAAAGGCCGCCCTGTCCTCGGCAAACACTCCGGTCAGCCGGTTCAGGATAGACGGGAAATTTGTCATCAGTACTGGCACGTCACGGTCAAGCAGGGCATTGGCGATACAGCCTGCAAAAAAGGATTTTGGAGATACGTGCCTTTAACTGCCGCAACTTCTGGTTTGTCACTTCGATTTCGCGGTTAAGGTCGCCGCGCCCGGTGCGGATGCCGCGTTTCTCCATAGCGGACGCGGCAACGCCTAAATGGACGGTGGGTATCTGGTCTATCCCTTGTCGTTCATAACTGCGGTGGTCGATACGCTCCGCGTGTCCGTTCTGTTCTAACGCTTGATTACAAAGCCCCGCCCATGCCGCCCGCCATTCCTCGGCTTTGGTCTGCTCGTTCCAGTCGGTAGCGGGAATGGACTTGCATTTGTACTGCCGCTTTTTCGGGTCATAGATTTTATTCCCGTCTTTGTCAAGAATGTACTCCTTTTTCTGCTTCGCTCCCCATGTGCCGCGCTCGTCAAAAGGGCGCATTGTCAGCATGATATGGGCGTGGGGGGGTGCCGCCGCCTGTGTCGTGTAGGCATATATCAGCGCACATTCCCGCCGCCACAAAATGCCGTTTCACATACTCGCGGACAAGGGAAATGCCTTGCTCCCTTGTCAGTTCGCGGGGTAAGGCAATTTCAATCTCCCGCGCAAGCTGGGCGTTCTTCGCTTTCTCGATTTTCTCAACCTCGTTCCACAAAACCGCCCTGTCCGTATATCCGGCGGGTGCGTGGTCGGGGAGTAAAATCTCGGTATGGACGACACCGCCCTTGTGGGTGTAGTCGTGGGTCATTCCGTCAAACTCATTTGTGATTTTTTCTCCCGCCCGGTAAGCGGCGGCGGCAACAGCGGACTTGCCCTTGCCGCGGGATATGACTTTGATACTGCAATGGTAGATTGCCACGCGCCGCGCTCCTTTCTGCGGGTAACTCCCGCCGTTTTCTTTTGTGCCGGCAGGCACAAAACGCCGTCTGCAAGACCGCACATACCACATTCATGTGGTATATAAGTGCGCCCTTGCTTTTTGGCAAGGGTAGGGGCGTAAGCCCGTTACCCTTGCAAGCCGCCCCCGTTCATGCTCCCGCCTGCGCCGCCCTCGCGGGCTGTATGGGCGGTTTGGGCGGCGGGTGGCGTGTTACCCTGTGCCGCCGTTTCTGCTCCCTGTGCGGGGGCTGTAGGGGCGTTCTGGGTGGTCAATTCGTCCAGTATGCGGCGGGCGTGGCCGGTCATTACAGTTTTTTCAAGGAATGTCTTGAATTGTTCCTCTGTCAGCGGTATCGTGTCGGGGACAAGGCTTTCAAAAAGCCCCATGCGGCGGCATAGGCGTTTCGTCCTGTCCTTGCGCTCCTGTGCCTTTTGCTCCTGCACAAGCTGTCTGCGCCTGTTTTCAAGTTGTCGGATTTCTTCCTCAATGCTTGTGATTTTTTCGGCTTTGGTCTTTGCCATGCGTCAATCGCTCCTTTCATGTCTGGCGTGGAATGGAATGGATGGGATAGGAATGGATTTTTACAGACAATCGGTTTCCCGTTTTATTCCTGCCTGTCGGCAAGTATCATTTTCAACAGCTTGTCGCGGAATGTTTCTGTGCCGTTGTGGTTGAAAAACAACTCCGCAACAATGGTCTGCCCGTTCCTGTGTGTCGTGATGATACCGTCCGGCTTTCGGGGCGGGGCGGGCGTTTCGTTCTTTTCTGTCAATGGGTCGCTCCTTTCTGTGGGCGCGGAAAAGGGATTTCCCATGATTGGAAAATCCCTCCCGGCTGTTGGCTATTCAGTTTTACTGTGCGGTTGCGGCGGCTTGCGCCTTTTTTCTCGCTCTGTATTCCCGCGCTTTGATACGGTCATACTCCCGTTGCTTTTCAATATTTTTAGCGCGGTAGGCTCTGGAATATTCACGGTGGTAGGCGCGGCTCTTTTCCTTTTTCGCTTCTTCGATTTCCTCCCGCATTTTTTTGATTTCCTGCTCTGTCGGCTCTGCAAGCTGTGTCAGTTCGTTCTCAAATTTGCCGATATGGTTGAAGTATATCCCGATATGCTGTATGGCGTATCTCGCCCGCTTCTGGTCGCGCTCATGCACTTCGATTTTGCTGATAAACTCGTTGAGAATGGCGGGGGTGAGTTCGGCAAAGTCGGCGTAGCGTTCTGTCAGCTTCACAAACCTCTGCGCCCGCCCTCCCGCGTTCTCAAAAGCCGATAACTGCTCTTTGATTTCCGCAAGCTCCGTTTTCAGTGTATAGTATTCTTCTGAATACTTCTGCGACATCTGCTCGTAACGGTCTTGTTCAATCGTGCCGAGGGCGTTATCCTCGTACAGCTTATCCAGAACCTTTTCGATTTGTTCAAGCCGCGTTGTAATCTGCGGGACACGTTTCTGCTGTTTCTTCGTCCGGTCGGTCTGCTGTACGTCAAGGCTCTTTTTCACTAAGGCTTCAAAGTCTGCCCGGTTGCTGATAGAGTATTCCGCGATTTTTTTCAGCACTTCGGAAACGGTCTGCATGAGTAAATCCGCGTCCATGATGTGTGGGGAATGGCACTTGGGGTTTCTGGCTTTCCCCTTGTGGTATTCACTGCAAAAGGCAACGTGCCGTTTGCCGCCGTTCCTGTAATCTATCCGTATGTGCATTTTTGCGCCGCAATCCTTACAGAAAAGCAAGCCCGACAAAGGGTGGATTTCCCCGTCCCCGTTTGGTCGCCTGACGGGGGCATTTTCCAAAATCCGCTGTACGCTTTCAAAATCAGTGCGGTCGATAATCGGCTCATGCACGTTTTCCGTAATCTGCCACTGGCTTCGGTCTACATAGTGGTTTCGTTTGTCGCGGAAATGCTTTGTGGTCTTGAAGTTTACAACGTCGCCGCAATACTCCTGCCTTGTGAGGATACGGGTCAAGGTCGCCTTATTCCATTTGTAGCGGTTTTCCTCGTTCAGCGTCCTGCTTTTTGCCGTTCCCCGCCCACGGTCTTTCATGTAGCATGTGGGCGTTGGGATTTGCTCGTTTTTCAGATATACGGCGATTTGGTTTCGGTTTTTCCCGTCCAGAAACAGGCGGAAAATAAGGCGGACAACTTCGGCGGCTTCTTTGTCAATCAACCAAAAATCCTTGTTGTCGGGGTCTTTGACATATCCGTATGGGGCTTCGGTCGCGATTGGCTTTCCGCTTGTCCCCTTTGTGCGGATACCCGTTTTTACTTTCTTGCTGATGTCCCTTGCGTACCACTCTGACATGATGTTGATGAACGGCGCAAACTCCAACGTGTCGGGCTTTTCGCTGTCTATCCCGTTGTTTACCGCGATAAAGCGCACGTTGTTTCTGCGGAAAATCTCCATAGCGTTTCCCACTTGGAGATAGTCGCGCCCCCAGCGGGTCATGTCTTTCATAATACAGACACCGATTTTTCCGTTTTCCACGTCCTCAATCATGCGGGAGTAGGCAGAACGGTCAAAAAATCTGCCGCTTTCGTCGTCATCAATGTAGTGCCGGATATTGGTTAATTTTAACTGTCTGGCGTAGCTTTCCAGAAATTTCTTCTGGTTCTGTATGGAGTTGCTTTCGCCGCCGTCCCTGTCCTCGTCCCCCACGGATAGGCGGGAGTAAAGGGCTGTGATTTTGCTGTAATCATTCATGTGCATATCCTCCTGCGTCAATATAGGTGTTGCTTACAGTTAAGATTATGCACTCCACCTGGCGGAACCGTACTCCACACCCTGCCGGTATTTCTTTGCATTTTTTCCTTTCAGATACACCACAGCCTTCACTATCGCTGCACCGGCCACTCCCACTGCCAGATCATAGATATGGAAGCTGGGAACCGGCTCTTCAAAAGCCATCTGGAAATTCAGGAAAAGCACTCCTGCCCTTTGGGCAAAAGAATTACCTGTGCAGTGGCGGTACAGCCATGCCAGCTTATCCGCCAGATAAAATACGATAACATAAGGCACATTCATCATGAGCAGACGCTTTTTATCTAACGTGGAAAGTTTATCCTTGAAATCTCCTGCTATTTTGTCCATCAGGCCATGCAGGGATATAACCTCTTTCCCTTCTTTCTTCCTGCTCATAATTCCTGCCCCCTGTCCCTGTGCTTTGTCTTTTCCCTCTCCCTGTGCTTTGCCACACGCTCCTTTGCAAGCTCCAGCTTTTTGCGGACAGAAGGTTTTTTCGTCTTATTCAGCGTTCTGCCGGTATATTCCTTAAAAGCGGCAGTGATGGAATCCACATCTTTTGCCCGGAAGAATACGAAATACCGGGGCGGCGATACGGATTTATCTTTTTTCAGGCTGTAATCAATGTTATATTTACGGGCACACCTGGCAAAAGATTTAATATTTCCGTCCGTGACCTCTATGTTGGAAAGCTGGCTGCCATTTTCCGCAAGCTTCTTAAGACTCTGCTTTCCGTGGCTAACCGTCTGCTTTTTCTCTTCCTTTTTTACAGAAGTATTGTATCTTTCCTGTTTCCGCTCACGCTCCATATCTGCCAGTGCTTTTTCCATTGCGTCCTTCAATATCCGCGCTGAAATCTTCCCGCCATTGATGCAAAGCGCTATCAGCTTCTCACTTACCTCGTCCTGCACTCATCTTCCTCCCTTCCTGCGCTATACTTTTATTTTCATCTCCCGGGCGATCTTTAAAAGGCAGAAGCCGATACAGGGGGAATGCTTCCCATAAGGGCAGTCCTCGCAGGACTCCTCTTCCTTCTTTTCCGGCTCCTCCGGGAGCAGATAGTAGCATTTTTTCAACCTACAAGCGCCTTTCTTTTTATGGAAATAACAGTAGGCGCAGTCCGGTTTATCTTCCGCATATTTTGGTTTTTCTCCTTTCCCTCCCTGCACTCTGGTTACCTCACTTCTCTCATTTTTGAACATAAAAGCGTCCATAGACCAACTGACAGTCCCTTGACGCTGCATTATTACCTTCTGTTATTTTCTTATTTTATCTACGGGCTGGTCATTATCACTGCTGACGCTTTCCCGCCACGATGACCAGCCTTCCGTCCTTCCCGAATTCTGAGCGGTCACAAGTGGAAAGGGTAAGTACCTGCGTAGGGGCATGTTCCGGTTCTGCATAATATAATGCACGTTCCTGAAGCTGCTCCATCCAGAGGTTATAGCTTTCCATATCCGGGTGGTTCCTTGTGCGGAAATCCCAGTTTCCGGTATCCCCTGCATCATATTTTACTACCGCCATGACCTGGTACTCTGCTGTATCACCGTAGCATTCCGTATAATAGAGCTGCCTGTGTGTCATGAAAAAATCTTCGTCCTTATAATTAAGGAGCGAGGAAAACATGGCACTGGATGAGCCGCCTATGTTGTGGGCGTAGATCGTCCTGTTAAAATCCCACTGCCCGGTATCCTTATCCATGAACGGGCATCCCGTGTTCTTTTCTTTCTTCCAGAAATCATGCGCCAGGTAATAACCGTTATCGGAAGTGCCGACTACCGGAAGGTCAATGGACGTATCCGGCAGGTAAAGCCAGCCTTTCACATCCCCGTTTATTTCCACCAAGGAATCCCAATCGTAAAGAAATGTTACAGTATCTGTATCAACCTCACCCGTATCGTCCCCACCTTCTGCTTCCGGTGATTTTTCTTCCTTAGGTTCTGTTTCTCTTTCCTTTGGCACAACCGGTGGTATTTCCGGCAGGGTAATCTCCACCCCTTTCATCTGCTGGAATTCCTGCTGCCTCTCCGCTTCCTGATGCCGGTAAAGTAATATTCCTGTCATGGAGACCACCACAATAAAAATCCCTGTGATGATCTGTATCATGATCCGCCTGCTTCTTTTCCCTTCCGCATCAGGAAAAAACAGCTTCCCCAGCTTTCCGGTCAGGTCTCTCATTCTTTTATGCCGCCTCCTTCCTAAAAGCTTCTATGGTGGATTGTTGCAGCGCAGAATAATATAGTCTATTTCCCGGAACTGTGTTTTCCCTCACGGACAGAAAATGCCGCAAGGAGGACACCAAACATTCCGAGGACTGCAAAAAGGCAAACAGGTGAAGTTCGCCCGGTCTGAATCACAGGCTCTTTCTCCGTTCCTGCTCCCGATGCTGTATTCCCTGATTTTTCTGTTGCAGAAGTATCTGCATTTTTATCCTGACCGGAAGTTCCTGATTCGGCATCGTAATTGCTGCCGGATTCTGCGGTGCTGCCATTGGTGTTACTGCTATCTGCTTTTTTCCACCCTGCATAAAGACTGATATCCTTGTCCGGCTTATAGGTATCGCCTGCTTTGCCAACAAATAACTGCTTATCGGTATACCAGCCGGTAAAGGTAAATCCCTCACGTTCTGCTGCGGGGAGCTTTATGCCTGTGCCCTTTGTCACTTTGACATAGGGCTCCTTTACCGTACCGCCATTGGCGTCATATTTTACGGTATAGATGCCTGTAGTTTCCACATGATCATCCTGATCTTCATTGTCATTCTCTGTATGATCTTCTTTGGATTTCTCCCATTTCGCATAAAAATCAGTATCTTCCGTAATGCGGTAAGCATCCCTGTATGCCCCTGCAAACTGCGTCAGGGATTTATCGAGATACCAGCCAGTGAAATCGCAGCCCTTCTTCTCCGGAAGGGGCAGGTAAAGACCCGCACCTTTTGCAATCGTGACTGTCTGATTTTTCAGTGTGCCGCCATCCGTGTGGAATACTGCCTTGCAGGTTTCCTGGTCTTTATCACCGGTTTCTCCTGTCTTTTCCTTTTCCCATAAAGCGTAAACGGTCATATCCTTTGTCACTTCCAGCCTGTCCCCGGCAAGACCGAGAAGGATCCCGCCTTTTTTCTCTGTATACCAGCCAAGGAAGACATAGCCCGATTTTTCCGTACCGGGCAGGGTTACCTTCTCCCCTTTGACCGCCCTTACAGCTTCGGCTTTCCTTCCGCCATTCGGGTCAAAAGTAATGAGGCAGGTAATCTCTTCTTCTTTCTCATAATGGGCTTTCAAAGTAACATCGCCAATAACCGTATATTTCTCCCCTGCCTGTCCGGCACAGATATCCTTATCATACCAACCAGTAAACTCATATCCCTCTTTGGTACAGACAGGAAGAGTTATGGTATCGCCAACCTTCGCGGTAATATCCCCACCTTCCATCTCACCGCCGTCTGCGTCAAAGGTAATGGCTGCTTCCGGTCTTTCCTCCGGCTTTTCGCTCTCCTTCTCCCAACGGGCATAAATAGTGGTATCCTCTGCTACGGTGATCTCTGCATTCAGTCTGGTGCCGCCCTCTTTTGCTGTATACCAGCCAAGGAAGGTATTACCTTCCTTTTCCGCTTCCGGCAGCTTAACTTTCTGACCTTTTTCCACTTTTACAGGGGAAATCTCCTTCCCTCCGTCCGTATCAAAAGAAACGGTGCATATGGGCGCTTCTTTCCGTACATAGTGGGCTTTCAGGGTGACATCATCGGAGAGGATATATTCCTCCCCCGCCTGCCCGGTACAGGTACCGCCATCGTACCAACCCACAAATTCGTAATCATCTTTGGTGCAATCAGGAAGGGTAACAGTATCTCCAATCTTTGCAATGACATCCCCGCCTTCCATCTTCCCTCCGTCTGCATCAAAAGTGACGGTGGCGTGTGTCTTTTCCCATGCGGCATAGTAGAAAGCGTCCTGCTGTGGCGCATAATGCTTTTCCCCTGCATTTCCTGCAAATACTGTCAACTCTTCGTCCTCATACCAACCCTGAAAGCGGTAGCCCTCTCTGGAAGCGTCAGGGAATGCTATATTTGCTCCGGGAATAACCTGCTCACTTTCTGTTTCCCCTGTGCCGCCATTATAAACGTAGGTCAGAGTAATCAGATCTTTAGCTTTCCACTTTGCATAAAGATAGAGGTCGCTTGTCAGGTTGATCTCCTGCCCGGGTGCATAATCGGTTCCTTTTCCATCCGCCTGCGTGTTCCAACCGTCAAAGTCATATCCAAAATTTACAAGGTTTCCCATAAGCGGAAAAAGCTCTGCTTCACCCATAATGGCCACTGTATCCTCACTGGTATAATCATTGGGATCCGAACACACAACGCTGCCGATCCCGGTGGAACTGTTATTGGCATCATAGGTAACAGAATAGGTCTTCGGCACTTCCGCAAGGTAGATATTTCCTTCTTTTTCCTCTGTCCTGTAATCATCAGTTTTCCAAACAAACTGTGATGCGTCCGCTTCCTTCCCGTTTGAAGCCGCATCCACCAGAAGCGTTCCAGACGTAAAATCCCTGCCCCAAAGCACAAAGGTGGAATCACTTTCAAAATCCGGACCCAGCGTGACAGGCGTTGTATCCTGATAGTAAAAACGTATATCCCATGCTTTGTCGTCCGCAACGGTATTTCCTTCCATGACAATCTTCCCGTCCAATATCAGGTCAGCCTTTGTCATATAGTCAATGGCAGTGCCGCCGTAACTGTCTTCCGCATAATTTCCACGTATCGTACAGTCACGTATCATAAGCGGTTCTGTCCTGTTTATTCCGGAATAACTGATGGCGCTGGTATATCTGTTGCGGTTGCCTGCAATGGTGCATCTCTCAATAGTGACCGGAAAATTCTGTGAAACACCGACTGTCCCACTGTCACCTGTAACCTCATTGTTTTCGATCAGGCAATCCGACAGAATGACCTCCCCATGAACTGCAACAATTGCCGCCCTTGCTTTGTTGCCGGAAATGTTCATCCCTGATGCGTTTGTCGATCCCGAAAACTCCGCAGCACCTCCTACCATGGCATAGCATTCCCTGATAGTACCCGATGTGATTGTTGCGGAAGATGTTCCTCCTGTCTGGATGCCTCCCCCCGCACCATTGGTGCAGCAGTGCTGGATAAGCCCTCCACCCATAGTAAAGGTTCCGCCCCATTCCACATGAACTGCGCCTGCTGTCCTTGAGGTGCGGTTATCTTCATTATTATCGGTATTATAATTATTCTGTAGGGTTGTCCCATCTTCCATGATGCAGGCTCCAGTTACATATATAAGCGGGCTGTCCCATTCCTGCCCGGCATTATTGAAATCTCCATCCAGCTGCGCCCCTCCATCAAGAATAATGTTGCAGAGGGTAAGACTGCCTTCTATCCCCAAAAGAACGTTGTGCATATCTGCCCGGGTATAGATTTTACCGGTGAACTCTCTGTCCCTTCTGATGGTAGATGGGTTTTCTGCATCTTCACTTTGCAGGGTAATATTATCTGCGGTAACTTCAAGCGTCTTTGACACGCTGCAGTCCTTAAGGACAATGATCGTATCCCCTGCCTGTGCATTGGCAAACGCCTCTTCCAGCTCCTCATAATTGGTATCTCCGATCCGTGCCTCATAGGTAGCGGTAATGTCCTCCACCGGTTCCTGTTCCTGATTTGCTTTCCAGTTGGCATAAAGCCACAGATCCCGTTCCGGGGTATAGGTATCGCCCGGCTTTCCAACTGCTGTAAATTTCGTCACATCGTCATTGTTGGTTATGTCCATCCAGCTTTCAAGGTAATGCCCCTCATAAGCCGCTTCCGGCAGCGTAAGGCTTTCCCCTTTGGGTACGGAAATGCTTTCCGTATCACAGGCACCTTCATAAGCTTCAAATGTGACAGTATAATTCCCCTCTTCAGCTGCCTTTACAGGCAGGGGAATACTTCCAAGGATTCCCGTTACAACTGTAGTTTCCGCCATAAGGCACATAAGAAGTTTCGATTTGATTCCTTTTCTTCCCATACTTTTTCCTTTCTTCTAAATTTTTATATTGAGCGCTTTCGCCTGTGTTCCTCCCAGACCCGTTCCAACCCCGGTTCTACTTTCCGCAGCGTTTCCTCCGGCAGGGTACGCAAAATGCACACTCATCTGCCGGGTATCAATCTGGGCAGGCTATGCAGTTGTCAAGGTCCGATGAAAGGGGATTTTGTTGGATTAAAAATGAGATGTGTTTACCCCTTCACTAATAGCAGGCGGAAAGGGGTGAAAATTAAACAGTTTATAGAAATTTTAGAAATTATTTTTATACTTCTTTTCTTAATTGTGTGCCGTATAAAAATAGATTATAATTACAC
>ERZ808044.1524-NODE-1524-length-12249-cov-12.825337_pt1 | contig 12249 bp, 16 predicted proteins | sample MGYA00380195_ERZ808044 | MGnify/ENA primary metagenome ERZ808044 (study PRJEB31490, sample SAMN06133423) | mouse gut metagenome | isolation source: Z7_2 | host: mice | place: China: Chengdu | collected 2015-05 ...
TGGCCATGAACAGATCCAGACTACTATGGTTTATCTGGATATTACAACCGAAGATGAAGCAAAGGCTTTGGCGACACTGGAAGGAGATAATGATTCTAAAACAGAGAAGAAATGGAAAAAATCGGATGGTTCTTTGAGAGAATTTTGTGGCCTGCCTGAAAGAAAAAGTTAAAAAATATCCAAACCTTTTTTGAATAATAGAACTGTAAACTCGGTCTTTTTTGAAAAAGGTTTGGATTTTATTTTGGTTTGGATATCGAAGAAAATCCAAACGTTTGGATTTCCTCTGCCATGCATTTGCGACGCATACCCTTATGCGGTGGATTGAAAACGGAAATGATGTGATGGCGTTGCTCCCATATCTCAGCGCATACATGGGGCACACAAAAATAAGTAGCACCTTTTACTACATACATCTTCTGCCACAACGGCTGCGGGAATCTTCCGGGATTGATTGGGAGACTCTGGATGAAATCTATAAGGAGGAAAAACACTATGAAGAAGTTTAAAGACCCGGCACTGTTCAGCCATATCAAAACATATCTTACCGTCTATTTGCCGTTTACGCGCCGGAAAAGCATGAACACGGTAGAAGCCGCCCGTTATGGGATGAACCTTTATATTGATTATCTCCGCGCAGCAAAAGGAATAGAAATAAATGATATCTCCACAGCCGATTTTAATGCAGACTGTATCAGCGGTTTTATGGGATGGCTTCAGGATGAAAGGAAAAATGAGGTCACGTCAGTTAACCAAAGGTTGTCCCAAATCCGTTCCTTTTGCAAATATCTGTTCAAAAATGATATACTGAATCAGGCAGAGATAAGTAAAATAAATGATATAGCCCTGTTGAAGGATGAGCGTAAAGAAGACTTTGTCTATCTTTCGGTTACTGAAATGAAAGCCCTTCTGAAGATTCCAGATGCTGACACAAAAAAAGGAATCCGGGATAAATTTTTCATAGCTCTGCTCTATGACAGCGGCGCACGTGACCAGGAACTGCTGGATTTAAAAATACAGGATATGTCCATTAAAGGAAACAGAACCGCAGAGCTTCATATCACGGGCAAGGGGACAAAATATCGCTGTACGCCAGTATCCAAGGAACTCATCCCGCTGTACCACAAATATATTTCTGTTTTCCATAACGGGACAGACGGTTCTGGAAATGCATTTCTGTTTTACACAATAAGGGGTGGAATCAAGACAAAAATGTCTCCTGACAATGTCCAACGTTTTCTCAGGAAATATGAACAGGCTATGCGTACAGGTGCTGAAAATTATCCCCATTTGCATCCTCATCTGTTTCGCAGGACACGGGCCATGCACCTGTACATTGCGGGTGTTCCGCTCCCTTTAATATCAGAGTGGCTCGGACATTCGCAGATTGAAACAACTCAGATTTACGCCCGTGCGACAATGGAAATGAAACGTCAGGCAGTACAGAAACTTGGCAATAATCCCTGTTCGGTTCTAGAGAATGATGTTGCATTCAGGTATGCAGATGACGCAGAAGCAATGAAGAAACTCTGCGGTCTGTTAAAATAAAATGCCGATAAAAATAAGGGAGAATCCTGATTTTTTAGATTCTCCCTTATTTTTATCGGCATTTTATGAAAATCGGCATAACCTCCGAAATTCCGACATCGACATTTCGGAGGGACTGTGCCCCTCCGTTTACATAGAAACCCGAAAGGGAATCTGGGAAAGGAGGGCTGAGCCACATGGATATTTTGGGACTTATCGCAGTGCTGAGCTTTGGCTTGACCTGCTTCGGGATCGGATACACCTTTGGTAAAGATAGTAATAAGACACAAAAATAACCGCCCAGGCCTCACAAGCTAAGCGGTTATTTTTTGTTTAAGCTGAATGGGCTAACCGTCTATCGGTAGCTCCTGTGGGGCGTCTGTTGGAGCAGACGTCCTTCTTTATCTGAAGAATAGCATAATCTATGAGAAAGTTCAAGAATTTTCTTCCGTTGTCTAGGGTTGTTTCACGGAGGCTTCATAAACTATGCACCGGGATTCCTTCTGCATCCGGCGTATCAGGGAACTTTTCTGGGCGCCGTACTGTATATGGGGGATGATGAAATCCAAAACTTCCCTCCAAGCTTTCCCTAATGGTTCTTTCCAGCTTTGTGGACACAGGATCTCGATCGCTCTGGATTATTCTGGTCAGTTTAAATTGAGATTACCTCGTAGCCTGCATCGCTTATTGGCAGAGCATTCCAAAAGAGAAGGCATTTTCAACTAAGGCATTGCTCAATTCCTTAGAGGGAACTTTCGCCCAATGCTGTGTAGTGTCAAACAAATGTCTCACTTTCATTCGGGCGGAACGGAGCAGCAAATTTTCGCTTGTTATTTTAAGTTGTGAAAGGGGGGAAAATAAAGTATAATAAAAAATGCAGGAGAATCAGATAACGGTGCCATTTATAAAGGAGATTACTATGAACAGGACGCTTCCAATTGGTAATGACCAATTTCGGCTGGTACAGGAGAAGAAAGAGTATTATGTTGATAAGTCGCTGTTTATCAGAGAATTCCTGGAGAAAAAAGATTCGGCAGCGTTGATTACCAGACCGCGAAGATTCGGAAAGACTCTCAATATGACAATGCTCCGGGAATTTTTAGATATTACCAGGGACAGCCGGAGGCTTTTTGAAGGACTTAAGATTATGGAAACGCCATGTGGAAAAGAGCTAAATTCCAGACCGGTTATCTATTTCACATTCAAGGATTGTGCAGGAAAGAATCCGGAAGAATTGATGAAGTCCGTATGGAACAGTATCTTTCAGGAATACAGGAGATATTATGAGATATTTGAAGGAAAAGCAGACAAAAAGAATCTGTATTATATTCAGTTTTACCAGACGATTCAGGATGGCCTGAATAAAAAACTTGACAGAATAGATCTTTCATTTTCGGTACAATATCTGATAACAGCGGTTTCTCATTTCTACGGTAAGGAAGTGACACTCTTAATTGATGAATACGACCAGCCGATATTGTGCAGTTATGAGAATGGATACAAAGAGGAAATGGAAGATTTCTTTGCATCAATGTACGGGAGCGCATTAAAGGGAAATGAATGTGTCAATCAGGCGCTTCTGACGGGAATCCAAAGAGTAGCGAAGGAGAGCATTTTCTCAAAGCTGAATAATCTGCAGGTTTATTCGGTTGTCTGCCGAGATTATGCGGATTATTTTGGAATGACGGAAAAGGAAGCAGAGCATCTGTTAAAACATTATGGATTGAAATTGACAGAGGATGTGAAGCGAAAATATGACGGGTACAGGTTCTGCGAAACAGAATTGTATAATCCATGGTCCATTCTAAATTACGTGAAAAACAGGAAGCTTGGCGACTACTGGGTAAATACATCTACGAACTATCTGGTCAAACAGGCATTAGACAGTGCAGGACAACATTTCAGAAAAGATTTTGACCAGTTAATTGAGGAAGGCGTGACAACGGCAGGAGTGAATCTGGAAACCTCCTTTATGGAGCTTCAGGATACACAAAGTCTATGGGGCTTACTGGTGAATTCCGGTTATGTGACGGTAACAGATGATTATGATAATATGCTCATGACTTTGCGTATACCGAATGACGAGGTGAGATCAGAATTACAGAAAATTGTGGCAGCACAGGCCAATATATCTGATGATAACCTGAAAGGGATGTTCCACTATCTTCAGGAGGGTGATATCGAACATTTTATGTCGGTCTATAGAGAAATCGTCATATCCTGTACAAGCTATTTTGATGCAAAAGAAAATGCATACCATATGCTGTTTCTTGGAATGTGTATCAGCCTCAGGGGGCTTTATAAGGTGACGAGTAATCTGGAGACAGGTCTTGGAAGAAGTGATATATTATTGAAAGCGCCGCATCAGGGAATGTGCCATATATTAATAGAATTTAAACAGGGGACGGATATCATTAAGCTTAAGGAAGAGGCTCTTAGACAGATCCTGGACAACCATTATTATGCAGGATTAAGCGGCAAAGTTCTATGTATAGGCATTGCCCATAATAAGAAAGAATGTGACATGGCGTGGGAATATGTGACGCAGGGAGAGTTAAGAGATGGGAGATGAAATCGCATGGGAATAAATGTTGAAGATAATTTTACACTGCTATTTGACAAAAATAATACTACGGCATACAAAGCGCTACAGATGTTACAAAAAGAATGTGAGAAATCGGACAAGGTATATTGTTATATGGATAAGTTAGCCGATATGATTGACAGTGATAATTCCTACATTCGGACAAGAGGGCTTACGCTGATTGCCTGCAACGCTAAATGGGATAAAGATAATAAAATTGACGAAATCATAGACAAATATTTAAAACACATAGAAGATGTTAAGCCGATAACAGCAAGGCAGTGTATAAAATTATTGCCTGTGATTGTAGAAAATAAGCCAGAGTTAAAAGATGATATTGTTTCTGCACTACAAAAAGCGGACACATCTATTTATGCAGACAGTATGCGGTCATTAGTCTATAAGGATATTCAAAATTCTTTGGCAGAAATACAGTAATGAGCGGAGAAGATTACTCGCACTTTGGAAATAATTCGGGACGCTTTCATAAAGAATGAGGAAATCCTGATTGCGCTTCCACTATATGTGGAGTGTATACCCGGACTTCTTTTTGAGTTTCTGGAAACCCTGCCGAAAAAGAATGAGCATACAAGAGTTCCTTTTCTCCTGCAGAGCGGTTTTGCGGAGGGGTGTCAACTTCGTACGCCGCTTGATGAAAAGGTCTGGGAGACAAATTCTAAATAGATGCCGATTGCCGGAGGGATAGAGACTATGAGTTTTAATTGGGTTAATTGGATCAATTTGTTAATTGTAATGTGCCTTATATTGATTAACATAATTGCGGTCCAGGAAGGGTTATCTGGCAGTTTTAACAGTAAATATTTGATTGTCAATATCTTTGAGCAAATTGGAAGATACGGGTGTATGACCCTTATGATTCTCCCGTTTTTTACAAGAGACTGGGAATTCGGTTTTGTCTCTGTAACAGAAATGCTCATTTGGTTATGTTTAACGCCCATACTTTTGATGATTTATATCTTTCTATGGATTAAGAAAGCCAGTGGCGGGGCAGGCATTCTTTATGCATTGGCAATCGTTCCCAGCGTTTTGTTTTTACTGAATGGTATTTTACTTCGCCATCCTGCTTTGGGCGTTATCTCATTAGTTTTTGGAGTATCCCATTTCATCATAGTCAAGGAAAATGTATGAATAAACAACCCGAGAATCTTACATCAGAACTAGAGAAATCGAGATTTGTGGAGAAATAATATGAGAAAGCTTATTATACTTAGAGGTAATTCGGGAAGCGGAAAAACTACAATTGCCAAAGAGTTGCAACGGAGATTTGGCAGGAATACTATGCTTATATCACAAGATGTAATTAGAAGAGATATGCTTAGAGTTAAGGATGGAGAAAATACACTTGCATTGCCACTTATGAAAGAACTTTTATTGTACGGCAGCAACCATAGCGATATTGTAATTTTAGAAGGCATTATGTATGCACATTGGTATAAATCATTATTAGAACTGGCTGTTCAATTATATGGTAAAAGTATATACGCTTACTATTTTGATATAACTTTTGCAGAAACATTAAAACGACACCAAACAAAACCTAATTGTAATGATTTTGGTGAGGAAGAAATGCTTAGGTGGTGGCGAGAAAAGGATTTTTCTGATGTATTAAATGAGATTAGCATTACATCTGAAAGAGATATTGAAGGTATTGTTAACGATATTTATAATACTGTTTGGAGTTAAAGAACGGTCATCCATATCGTCCCTGATTTTGCCCCGGATTTTTCTGTTCCATTAAATGGGAATATACTGTATAATAGAGCCTGTTATGAAAGACGATCGTAGGCAGTGCAGTTGGTGCTGAGATTATGAAGGAAGAGGCAGCAAGATGAAGAATACGGATTTTAGTATGCAGTTAAAGCGGGCGGAATGTCCGGTGAAGGTTGCGGAGATTGTGGATAGAACTATAAGGAACGTCTATCCTCATTATTATCCTTCCGGGGCAGTACAGTTTTTTCTGGATCTGCATAACGAACAGAGGATAAGGGATGCGCTTGCCAGGGAAGATATTTATTTTGCGGTGGTGCAGGGAGAGATCGTAGGAACCGGGAGTATCCGGGGAAATGAGATCTGCAGGCTGTTTATCTTACCGGAATATCAGGCAAAAGGTTATGGAAACAGATTGATGGATTTTCTGGAGGATATGGTTTTCCAGAAGTATCGCGTGATACATATTGATGCATCTTTCCCGGCGGAAAGCATGTATTTGAAACGGGGATACCAGATAAAAACTTATGAGAAGATTAAGACTAGGGGCGGGGATTATCTCTGTTACCATACAATGGAAAAGCCGGTAGACGAAAAGGGATAAAGGCATGAAATAGAAATTAGACTGGGAAATAGGGAATTATATAGGAGGGCTAATATGCTTGATACGATACCTAATGAAGAAGAAATGACAGCTTTAGTTGGAAAATCTCTATATGATGTATGGAATAAGTTATGTGCTTTAATTAATGAAAAATATGATATGGATTGTTTGTGGAATAAAGGCGGTAAAGCATGGGAATATGAATATAAATATCGCCGGGGTGGCAAAACGCTGTGTGCATTATATGCAAGAGAAAATTGCATAGGTTTTATGATTATCTTTGGAAAAGATGAGAGAGTAAAGTTTGAAACAGAGCGAAATAATTATTCTGAACAGGTTCAAAAAATCTATGATGAAGCGCAAACTTACCGTGATGGTAAGTGGGTAATGTTTGAACCGACTGATACATCAATGTTTCATGATTTTATTAAATTATTAGGCATTAAGAGAAAGCCAAACAGGAAGTAGCAGCGGATCATGTGGGAGTAAGCCAATTACGATACCAAAGTATGAGACGATTAAGAAAGTCTATGTTGAGATGGTGAAACAGATCGTAGAAAGTAAGGAAAGAGAACTTGTAAAGAATGGTCATTGGGATATATAAAAGCATAACGGATAAACTTTGTGAAAGGACAGTAAAATAGTGGCGAATTTAAGACTGAAGAAGAGCATTTTGGAGATAGTGGACAACCAATTGAAAGCAAACGATCCTAAGGATACTAGGCAAAGTATTGATTACGAGGATGATCATTATATAAGTACGGAATGGGATGAGTGGGACGAACTGGTTCAAAAAGGATATGAATCTTTTGGAGAGCATAATGTCACAGAAGGCTTGCGGCTTTGGCAGGAAGCGTGGGGTATTTTTGAATCCATTATGAAGCAGATTCCGGAAACAGAGACACTTTATGGTTTGATGGAGTCACAGGATTATGTATATCCGATTGACAACTGGCTTGAGAACTATGAGATGGAATTAGGGAATGCGGGGAGATATGGGGAAAGAATGACGTTCTGCCAAAAGGTATTGGAAATATTTAACTGGCAGGACGAAGACGACAGCTGTTTTCGGTGCGGTATTGGCGAATCTCTTTTTCGGGAAGGAAAGACAGGGGAAGCATATGAATATTATGAAAATTGGCTGACGGATGATCCGCAAAACGTAAATGGAATCAATAGTTATAGTTGGCTTCTTTTTGAAAACGGAGATGCAGAAAAAGCATATGAAGTGGTAAGAAAAGTGACGAGGGGTGTTTCATGCTGTGTGGACAATTCCATTCTCTTTATGCATGCGCAGCGATTAGCAGATTATGTCGGAAGAGAAAACGAAAGCAAATGGTATCAACATCAATTAGACAAATTTGAGGACTCGATGAAAAAATGGGAAATGGACGAAGATGAAATTTTTGATGAATTTACAGTGCCAAAACAGATTCCGGTTGTAAAAGAGAAAAAAATATATCCCAATGATCCCTGTCCATGTGGAAGCGGCAAAAAGTACAAGAAATGCTGCGGAAAATGAAAATAGCTTTAAAATAATGCCCGCCCTGTCGTAACCAGGACGGGCGCCTCTTACTGAGAGGTAATCCCCGCTTGGGATAATACTTCTCCTAAATACTTATCATGCGGAACTACTAAGCATTTTTCGATAGACTTCCAATAACTGTTGTAAAGATTTTTCTGTGCTGCTCCGTAGCTTTCTTTTGTGTCAAATTCCCAATAAAGCACGTACTTAACGCTTTTTACAATACGGGTGAGCTTAAGGGGAGGGAGTCCCTCCTTGATTTGCTCCATATCTATGTGATACCCTCTTTTGACAAACCGAAGTAAAAGCAGCCCCTCTTGTTTTTCCAAGAAGCTTTTGGCTTCATGCATTAGCGTTTCGAATTCCTCTGTCTTTTGTGGCTTGACTTGATAAATGCATATTTCAGAAAATGGCATGTTTGATTTCTCCTGTTTTAATTTCTCTCAGATTAATTCCTGTGGGTAGAAAGTTAGTATAGCATTTTATGTTGCTTTTTGCAATCATCTATGGTAAACTTTAAGAAAGTTCTATTTAGAACAGTTCTAAATAGATTTGAGGTGACGGATTGGAAACGAGAGGCGGATTTTACATCACGCAGATAAAACAGCTTCAAGACAGGATTTTTGAAAGATTATTACTCGAAAACGGTATTGAAATAAGCGGAGGACAGGGCAGAATTTTATTCATTTTATGGAAAACCGATAACCTTACAATCAGCGAGATCAGTGAGAGGACCTCTCTGGCTAAGAATACGGTATCTGTGGTAATCAACGGCATGGTCAATAAAGGAATTGTAAAACGGCAGATTAATCCCTGTAATCGCCGCCAGACAATCGTATCACTTACAGAATATGCCAAATCTTTGCGGACAAAATATGAGATAGTATCTCAGCAGATGAACACTTTATTTTATCAAGGCTTTTCGGAGAAAGAGCAGGTACAATTCGAACAGTATCTTGCACGAATACTGGAAACCTTAACGGAAATCATGCATACAAACAAATAATTTGAAAGGAGGGGGATTCCAGGTGATGACAAGAGAGCATATCATTGAATTTATTCAAAAGCAGAAAACAGCTTTTGTTGCTTCTGTGGATGAGGATGGATTTCCAAATATAAAAGCAATGTTTACACCGCGCAAGATAGATGGGAATTGCTTTTATTTTACGACTAATACCTCGTCTATGCGTGCACAGCAGTTTATGAAAAATTCAAAGGCAAGCGTCTATTTTTATAACAGAGGACGTTTTAAGTATGAAGGTATCATGCTGACAGGTACGATGGAAGTTTTGCAGGACGATGATATAAAGCAGGAAATCTGGCGTACGGGAGATACCATGTACTATAAGCAGGGAGTAACGGACCCTGATTATTGTGTTTTGAAGTTTACGGCGATAAAGGGCAGGCATTATTGTGATTTGAAAACAGAAAGCTTTTGTATTGAAGAGACGGAAGGGGGAAGATGTATGGAAGAATTAACAACTATCATGGAGAAGTTTGCTGCCTCAGGGTGGGACTTAATAGCAGTTCCTGCACAGCAGTGGTTGGATGGAAAAGATGACAGGGACGGTTTAACAGCGGCAATCAGACAGGCGGATGAGGAATGCGGAAGCTGCGGATGTGATTTAGACCCGCTGTACAAAAGAGCTTTGGAATTGATTTAACAGTATTATGCGGCAGGGTATTGATGATGTTATTGAGCTGAGTAGCATAGGAAAATCGTAAAGACAGGTGTTTTGATGGAAAATATTGGAATAGAGACAGAGCGAATAGAATACAAGAAAACAACCGGAGAATTAAAGGAAGCTATCACGTCTATCGTTGCTATTTTGAATAAGCATGGTTCCGGTGAGCTGTATTTTGGTGTCAGAAACAATGGCGATGTATTGGGACAAGTGATAAATGATGAAACTTTGCGTAAAGTAGGTCAGGCGATTAAGAATCATATTACGCCGTCTATTTTCCCGGAAATCACGATTAAGACATTTGAAGGTGGAAAGCAGACAGTATATGTAAAGTTTTCCGGAGATCAGCAACCCTATCTTGCTCATAATGTTGCACGTATCAGACAAGCAGATGAAGATCTTGTTATGTCACAGGAAATGTATTCGGAGATGCTGTTAGCCAGGGGTGGAGAGAAATACAGTTGGGAAAAACAGACGTCCGAGTATACGATAGAAGATATTGATATGGCAGCATTTAAGTCGTATTTGACGAAAGCGAAAGCTGTTGGTAGAATTGAATTTGATTCAGATGATCCAGTTGTAGTTTTGGAAAAGTTGGATCTTTTCGCTAAGGATGGCATACATTTTTTAAATGCAGGAGCCACTTTATTTTGTTCGTGTACGACAAATGATGTTCAGATGGCAAAGTTTGCTACAAATGTGAAAGCAACTTTTACAGATATACGTCGAGAGGATAAAGGTTCTATTATTGGGTTAAGCAAAGTATGTGAGCAATATATCATTGATGCGATGGACTGGAAAGCAGACATAATAGGTCTTGAGCGAGTAGAAACACCGGAAATCCCGGTAGAAGCTATCCGGGAAGCGGTTATTAATTCTTATGGACACAGATTGTATAATAACAATCAGTGTAATGAGATTGATGTTTTTAAAGACAGGATTGAAATTCACACAACAGGCGGATTTCCTAAAGGTCATACGCCAGAGGAATTTTTAGATGGCAATAAAAAAGCAATTCGCAGAAATAAGTTAATTACAGGTGTCTTATATTATTCAAAGGATATGGAGACATTTGCTACTGGACTTAAACGCATTAAGGATTTGTGTGATGCGGCTGGATGTAAGGTAGAATTTAGGACAGAAAAAGATGATTTTTGTGGTTGTATTTTACAGAAATCTTCGGGAGATATGGGTGGAAGAAAGCAAAAAGAAAAATGTAGAAAATCCAAAACATCAAAATGATGTTTTGGCTGATGTTTTAGAAGATGTTTTGGGGAATCAAATAATTCATCTTTTGGCCGAAAATAATAAACTTAATCAAAAACAAATAGCGGCCAGAACAGGGAAATCTATCGCATCAATACAGCGTACAATGAAGAAACTTTCTGAACAAGGAAGGATTATTCGTGAAGGTGGAAAGCGTTTTGGGTATTGGAAAGTGAAATAGAAGAATGGGGCATGGAAACGACTTTTGAAACAGGCAATTAGCAGGGGCTGCCGGGAAATTATTTTTCCGGACAGCTCCTGTTTTTTTCTGCAGTTCCTAACTTTTCTGTCTGCTGAGTTGTTATATATATCAGAGCTCTATGAAAAGTCTGGGATACGGGAGGAAATATCAATGGAAAGATGCGGGCAGAGAAGCAGATACAGACAAAGAGGCAGGTATAGACAGAGAAACGGATACAGATACAGAGACATGTACAAAATGATAAGCAGAATGATACTGACGGCTCTTGTAATTATTACGGGATGTGCAATTTTGCAGATGGGAGGGATGTTCTTAAGGCAGAGCATCAGTTTCCCGGCAGGGCTTAATCAGGCAGATACTTCTCTGGGATGGAATCTGATTCTTGTGAATAGAGACTATGCGATTCCCAATCATTATGAATTGGAGCTGACCGAGTTATCAAATGGGAGAAAGGTGGATTCCAGGATATACCCGGCGCTGCAAGATATGTTCGATGATGCCAGAATGAGCGGACTGCACTTATTTGTAAGAGAGGGCTACCGCACATGGGAGGATCAGCAGGCAATTATGGAGGAAAGGGTCGGAGAATATCAGGCGGAGGGGTATTCGAAGCAGGAAGCGGAAAAACTTGCAGAGGGGTATGTCTCAATACCTGGTACCAGCGAACACCAACTGGGCCTGGCGGTCGATATCAATGCAGACACATCTGCTTCATCATCAGATGAGGTGTATGCCTGGCTTGATGCCAATGCGTACAGATATGGATTTATCAAGCGATATCCATCGGACAAAACGGAGATTACAGGGGTGAATAACGAACCCTGGCATTATCGTTATGTAGGGAAGGAAGCGGCACAGGAAATGAAGAAAAATAATCTCTGTCTGGAAGAATATGTGGAATTGAAGCAATCTGCAGATATCTATTGATCTTTTGCAATGGTCATTTATTATGGAATATAGCGGGAAGGAGGGGATGGGCGAAGATGGATTTTCTGTTGATAAAGAAAGTAAAAAGCGGAGATGAACAGGCCGGAGAACAATTGATAAAGAAGTACTTGAGAGTTAAAACTTCTCATGGTTGCTTGTAGAAATTTTTTTACATGACAAGTAACCCTATTTTAAAATAGG
>ERZ808044.1527-NODE-1527-length-12243-cov-3.826237_pt1 | contig 12243 bp, 9 predicted proteins | sample MGYA00380195_ERZ808044 | MGnify/ENA primary metagenome ERZ808044 (study PRJEB31490, sample SAMN06133423) | mouse gut metagenome | isolation source: Z7_2 | host: mice | place: China: Chengdu | collected 2015-05 ...
AAACTGGCATATCCTTGAGGATAAGGTGGAATTTCTCAAGCGGTTTGAGGGGATTCACGGGAGGGAGTGGATCGATCTGCGTGAGACGGATGAAGCCGGATTCGAATCTTTTTGTGAAAAGCATCCACAGATCGTCGTAAAGCCGCTTGATGGCACATGTGGCCGCGGCATTGAATTTATTGAAACACAGACGCGAATTGTCGGGCTGTTTGATATGCTGCGCGAAGGCAGGCAATATTTGGCGGAGGAATTTATTGTCCAGCATCCGGACATCAGTCATGTTTATCCGCTGTCTGTCAATACGCTGCGTCTTGTGACAATCAAAAACCATGATACGGTTCATCTCGTTTTTTCCAGTATGCGGATTGGAAACGGTAAACGCGTCGACAATCTCAACAGCGGCGGCATGGCTGTGATTGTCGATATGCAGACAGGTAAAATCAGCACGCCGGGCGCGGATAAGGATGGAAAGGCTTATGACCGCCACCCAATGACGGATGTCCCGCTTGTCGGCGTGCAGATCCCGTTTTACCAGGAATCTGTGGCGCTGGTCAAGCGCGCGGCGCTCACCGTGCCTGAGCTTGGGTATATTGGATGGGACGTTGCGGTGACGGAAAAAGGTCCGGTAATCATCGAGGCCAATCATTTTCCGGGGCATGATATTTATCAGTTCCAAGTCCACTTGGGTCCAGACCGGATCGGGCTTGCGCCTCGCTTTGATAAAGCGATTGAAGGACTGTAATATGAAGGGAGCGGCAGCGTAGGCTGCCGCTCCCTTCAAATCCGATATTTTGTTCAGACGTCGCGGGCAAGCTCTGTAAGCGTATCGCCGGCAACGCGGTAAACGGTCCAATCGTCCATGGGCCGTGCTCCGAGCGAACGGTAAAAATCGATGCTTGGACGATTCCAATTAAGACACGACCATTCCAGACGGCCGCAGCCGCGGTCAATGGCGATACGGGCCAACTGTTGGAGGAGGGCCTTGCCATACCCATGGCCGCGATATTCAGGCAGGACAAACAAATCCTCCAAATAGATGCCGGCGCGTCCAAGAAACGTTGAGAAATTGTGGAAGAACAGTACGAAGCCCACCTCATGTCCGCCGTCAACCGCAAAGAAAACCTCCGCTTTTTTTCGTTCAAAAAGCCATTCCCGAAGCAGCTCCTCTGTTGCAACAACCTCGTCAAGCATACGCTCATACTCGGCGAGCTGCCGTATAAAAGACAGGATCAGCGGGATATCCTGTTCCTGTGCGGTTCGAAAGGATATAGTTTTCTGCATTTCTCATTCCTCCTCTGGTCCCCAGGGCCTTTGCAGGCCTTCATAGCCGCGGGCTTCTATCAGCGCGTCGGCCGCCGCGATGGCGACGGCCGCCTCCACCACCGGGACCGCGCGCACAGCGACGCAGGGGTCGTGCCGTCCCCGGATGTTAAGATTGCCCTGCGTATGCTCGATAAAGTCGACAGACTGCTGCGTTTGAGCGATTGAAGCGGTCGGTTTGAAGGCGGCGCGCACGATGATCGGCATACCCGAGGAGATACCTCCAAGGATACCGCCGGCATGGTTTGTTTCCGTTACGATAGCGCCGCCGCGGATCGCAAACGCGTCATTGTGCTGTGAGCCGCGCAGATCGGCCGCTGTGAAACCGTCGCCGAATTCAACGCCCTTGACTGCGGGGATACCGAACAGCAGGGACGCCATACGATTTTCAAGCCCGTCGAACATGGGAGAACCGATACCGGCCGGAAAGCCTATGACGCCGCATTCTACGACGCCGCCGACGGAATCGAGCGCCATACGCGCTTCTTCGATCGCGTCCTGCATCATAATGCCGGCGGCTTCATCGTTTGTTGGAAAATCGCGCAGACCGGCCCGGCGCAGCATTTCTTCACCGAGATGAACGGGATCATAGGGCGTATCGGAGATTCCGGCCGCACGCGCCAGATGCGCGCCGATAAAAATACCTTCACGCTCCAGCAATTGCTTTGCGATGCCGCCCGCAAATACAAGCGGCGCTGTCAGCCGCCCGGAAAAATGGCCGCCGCCGCGGATATCGTTATAGCCCTCATAACGCAGAAAACCTGTGTAATCGGCATGACCGGGGCGCGCGACGCTGGAAAATTCAGCGTAGTCTGACGAATGGGTGTCGCTGTTACGGATCGCGGCAGCCAGGGGCGTGCCGGTTGTCATGCCTTTGTAATAACCGGAGAGAAATTCCGGCTCATCGCTTTCACGGCGCGGGGTGGACGTCTTGCTGCGCCCGGGCGCGCGCCGCAGCATAAATGCTGAGAGCGTGCCGCGGTCGATCGCCAACCCGGCGGGCAGCCCGTCGATCACCACGCCGATGCGAGGACCGTGGCTTTCGCCAAAGATCGATATTTTTAAATAGTTGCCCCAACTAGATGACATCGCAAAGCCCTCCCAGTTTTTTAAAATCCTCAAAGAAATCGGGGTATGATTTGTGAACAGCTTCAGCTCCCCGGATAAGAACCGGTTCCCGGCAGAACATTCCCGCTATCGCCGCGCTCATAACAACCCGGTGGTCGTTTGCCCCGTCCGCTGTGCCGCCGCGCAGACCGCCGCCGTGGATCGTCAGCCGGTCCGGATATTCGTCGACAGAGCCGCCGAGATCCCGCAGCAGCGCCGCAACCGTCGAGAGACGGTCGCTTTCCTTGATGCGCAGCCGCCCGGCATTGTAAATCTCTGTATCGCCCTGCGCGAACGCGGCTGTGACAGCCAGGATCGGTACGAGGTCGGGGATCGGGCCGGCGTCGATGCGGATGCCGTGCAGCGGCGCATGCGCACAACGGGTTACGTTCGCGTCACGGCTTATCTGCGCGCCGAACTGCCCGATCAGATCAAAAACAGCGCGGTCGCCCTGCGCAGAGCCGTCGCGCAGGCCGGTCAGACGCACATCGCCGCCGGCCGCGCCGGCACAGAGCCAGAATGCGGCGTTGGACCAGTCGGCTTCGACCGTCCGTTCGCCGCTGCGGTACGCCTGTCCGCCTGGAACCTGCCAGCCGGATTCGGTGCGCGAAACCCGGATACCGGACTGTGCGAGCGCCTCAAGCGTCATATCGACATAGCCGGCCGATTGCAGCGGGGATGTCAGAACGATTTCGCTGTCGCCCTCCACAAGCGGAAGGGCGAACAGCAGCCCGCTGATAAACTGGGAACTGACGTCGCCGGGCAGCGTGTAGCGGCCGGCTGCAAGACGGCCGCTGATGGAAAACGGCAGCCGGCCGTCGGAAAAGGCGACGCCGTGCGCCCGCATCTGCTCCATGAGCGCGCCGAGCGGCCGTTCAGGCAGGCGGCCGCCGCCGGTGAATGCGGCAGGCAGCCCGAGCGCCGCCGCGACAGGGAGCAGGAAGCGCAGCGTCGAACCGCTTTCGAGGCAGTCGAACGGTTCTCGGGCCTGCCAGGACGCGCCTTCAAAGACAACCGTATTTTCCTCCTGCGTCCAGTTTACGCCCATTGCCCGGAGCACACGGAGCGTTGCCCGCATATCGGACGAGGCGGCGACCGGAAATACCCGGCAGGGCATCGCTGAGAGCGCCGCGCAGATCAGCGCGCGGTGCGCCGCCGACTTGGACGGCGGCGCTGCAAGCTTGCCGCGCGGCGCGTGAGGAAGGATGCGTACATCGCTCATTTGCTGCTTCCCTCCATAAAGGCAAGAAGGCGGCCTGTCGCCGCCGGGTACAGCGCGGCCTGTCCGATAGAGCGCAGTATGATGAGCGTGATGTCGCTGCCGGCGCGCTTTTTGTCGCCCATCGCATGCTTACAGAGCGTTTCAAGCGGGATATCCGTTTCGGCCGGCAGGCCGTGCGCGCGGCAGCAGGCTTCAATGCGCGCAGCCGTTTGGGCAGGCGCAAGCCCGGCGCGCTCGCAGGCGCGCGCCATCATCGCCATACCGATGGCCACGCCGTGCCCGTGCGTGATTGTAAAATCTGATTGCTTTTCGATGGCGTGTCCGAACGTATGCCCAAAATTAAGCAGCTGCCGGCGGCCTTTGTCACGTTCGTCATCCTCAACGACCTGGCGCTTGAGATCGACGCAGCGCGCAATGATCCCTTCAAGCGCGCCGGGACCGGCCAGCGCCTGCCCGCCGCGCTCAAGCTGCTCGAACAGCTCCCGGTCAAAAATCGCGCCGTATTTGATGACCTCGGCCATGCCGTCGGCAAAAGTTTCCGCCGGCAGCAGGGAGAGCATGTCCGTATCGCAGACGACAAGCGACGGCTGCCAGAACGCCCCGACAAGATTTTTTCCCTGTGGGATATCAACCCCGGTCTTGCCTCCAACGGATGAATCTACCATTGCGAGCAGGGTTGTTGGGCTTTGGATAAATTCGACGCCGCGCAGCCAGCTTGCAGCCGCAAAACCGGCCAGATCGCCCACCACGCCGCCGCCGAATGCGACGACCATATCGGTGCGTGTAATTTCATGCTCGGAAAAAAATGCGTAAGCCTGCCGAACCGTATCGAGCGTTTTGGAGGCCTCGCCGTTCGGAAAGACGAACTTGCAGACAGAGTAGCCCGCTTTTTCAAACGCCGTCAGAAGCGTCTGCGCCGGCTGACGGCCATCGGGAAAGGCGAGTGAATCGACACGGTCGTCGGTGATGACGGCCAGCTTTGGCCTGCGCGCGCCGCAGACAGGGGACAGCAGCTTTGGTATGCATTCAAGCAGGCCGCGGCCGATATGAATTTGATAAGGATGCCCGGTGTTGACGGAAATTGTTTTCATCGATCAAGCGCCTCCTTAATAGCCCGCCCCTCGTCAAGCAGGCGGTATAGCGTCTCGCCGTCATGCGCGGCGATAGCGGTTTTGAATTCCTGCAAATGGCTGATGATGGTGTCGATTTCGCAGCATAAGTCATCTGCATTGTCCAAAAATAATTCTGTCCACATATGCGGGTTGAGCTTGGCAACGCGTGTCAGATCCCTGTAGCTGCCTGCTGAAAAGCCGCTGTGCATCTGTGCCCGAGGGCTTTTGATATAGGCGCTTGAGACTACGTGCGCCAACTGCGACGTAAACGCGATCATACTGTCGTGCGCCTCAGGCGTTGTGATGGTGATACGCGCAAAACCGACAGCATGAAACAGGCGTTCCAGACGCGTCTGTGCATCGGCGGACGTATGTACATCTGGCGTCAGGATCATGCTGGCGCCATGAAAAAGATCCGCGTCTGAGCCGGAAAATCCCCAGGTTTCCCTGCCAGCCATCGGATGGCCGCCGATAAACACGAGGTTATATTCTGTACAGATGCCGGAAAGCGCATGGACCGTACAGCGTTTGACTCCGCACAGATCGACAATGATACAGCCCGGTTTGAAATATGTAACATTTTTTTTGACAAAATCAATTGTCTGCTGCGGATAGAGCGCGACAAATACAACATCGGAATCTGTAAAAACAGAAGCATCCTCTGCGCAGCGGTCGGCAGCGCCCTGTGCCAGCGCCGCTTCTGTCGCGGCGGGATCGATATCGCAGCCGCAGACAACACAGTCGGTATACGTTTTGACCGCACGCGCCATCGATCCGCCGATCAGGCCTAGTCCTGCTATACCAACGCTGGCGATGCCGTTGAGATGTATTTTTTCCATATGGATTCCTCCAGGGCAGACCGCCGTTAAAAGCAGGAGGCCGTGCCGGTTAGTGATGCCATTGAAGCAGGAATGGAGCATCCCGGCCGCAAATGACAAAAACAGATACCTGATATTATAACATCTCACCTCGGCAAAATCTACTTGAGGCGAACCAAAACGATGGATTTCAGTCCAATTCCGTCAAAGTTGTGTAGAAAACAGGATGGGGTTGCATATTTTTATAAAATAAGGTAAAATAAGAAAAACACTATTTTTGTATACAATGGAGGCGCAATATGGAACAATATGATGTGATTATAATCGGCGCGGGTCCGGCAGGATTGACAGCGGCTATATATGTACAGCGAGCGGGATTGCGCGCGCTGGTTTTGGAGGAATATGTCTGCGGCGGCCAGATCGCCAATACGCCTGAGGTTGAAAACTATCCGGCTGTTACCAAGATCAGCGGCGTCGACCTGAGCATGAATCTGTATAATCAGGCGGTTGAGCAGGGTGCGCAGGTTCTGTTTGAGGGTGTTGGTTCCGCATCTCTGGAGGGCCGCGAAAAAACTGTTACGACAAAAAGCGGCCGTACCTATTCGGCTAAAGCCATTATTATTGCAAATGGAGCCAAGCGGCGCAAGCTTGGCGTACCAGGCGAGGAGGAGCTGGCCGGTAAAGGCGTGTCCTACTGCGCGACATGCGACGGCGGCTTTTATAAGGGCAAAACGACGGTGGTGGTCGGCGGCGGCAATACGGCTGTCGAGGACGCGCTTTATTTGGCCAATCTCTGCGAGCGGGTTCATATCGTGCATCGGCGCGATGCATTCCGCGCTGGTCGGGTGCTGACCGATGCGCTGCAAAAACGGGAAAATATTACCGTTCATTTTGACGCTGTGCCGGTTGAGGTTGAATCCGATGCCGCCACAGGAATGGTCAGCGGGCTGCGTATACGAAGTGTCAAAACGAACGAGGAGGAGACGATCAGCGCGCAGGGCGTTTTTGTTGCAGTTGGCCTTGTTCCTGACAACGGTTTGTTCAGCGGACAAATTACACTTGACCCTGCGGGCTATATCGCGGCAGGTGAGGATACCCACACAAATATTCCGGGAGTTTACGCCGCCGGCGATACGCGCGCAAAGTCGCTGCGGCAGATTGTGACAGCCGCGGGCGACGGCGCTGTCGCCGCTTCGGAAGCGGGAAACTATATCATGCAGCTTTAAGAACCTGTATTTACTGCCGCCGAACGCTGTCAGGGTGGGGCCTTCGCCCAGTTTTGCGTTAAACTTTATTGCCGGGCGACAGCCCGCCTGCGAAAATTTACCTTGAACGGGTGCAGAATCTCCCGTATATCCGGCTTTTTTCGGCTATGGGCACAGGTTATAAAAGCCGCCGTACTTCGGTGCGATTTTCCGGATGACATTTAGGTATGATCGTGTTAAAATAATCAGTGGGCTGCTGCGCTCGGCAGCCCACTGGAGGGATTTTAATGGAACGGATGATTCCGCTTGAAAAAATGAGCAAAAAGGCAAAGCGGGCTTATTATGCCGCACGGCGCGGGACTTGGGGTGCAATCAGCCCTGTGACACGCGCGCCGGCAAAGCCCGGCGCTTATAAACGTAAAAAATCCGGCGCATGGAGGAAGAACCTGGATGCGCCGGATTTTTTATAGATTGCTCTGCAATCTATAAAAATTGGCCATCCGCGCCGAGGTCGGCGTGGGGCCGTTTGATTAAACTGCATAGATCGCAGAGCGCCGTTTTTGATCTCTGATTAGATTTTGTAAGAAGTTGATTTTTCTAGCAAATTATGCTATCGTCTGAAGTATAAAAGCGGTTTCCAACCGTCTGATTATGTAAGGACGGGAGTATCTCCCTTCCTTACAGGGTATGCCGCCCGCGCCGGGGCGCGTTTTTGAAAGGCTGCGGAACCCTGCCGTTCTATAGTATTGCAGCATCCGCACAGTATATTCATCCTGTTTTAATTCTTTCTGGGGAGATGGGGCTGTGTATCGTATTTTGGCCATATTGGCGGCGCTTTCCATTGCGCTTTGTTTTTGCCTTCCGGTCGCCGCGGCTTCCTATCAGGATGATTGTACGGATGTTCTGAACGATCATATTCGTGAATACAATGGATTTTCAAGAAATATTTCTGATTTCATTGTGTTTTCCGGTTGGTCAGGATGCGGCGATCGATCAGTCATTACGGTGGACAGCCGAGAGGCTTCAGCTACCTACCGGATTGACGGCGCGAGGCGTGTACAAATTCAGCTTTTTTCGTCACAGTCAACGATCGCCGTACCCTCTAATGATTACTATCGCATGAGCGTGCGTTCGGACGGGGAGCTTGGACAAGCACGCCGTTGTTATTATGACCGGTCGAAGGACGTCGTTTTTATACAGGAAAATGGCAGAAACTATTCGCTCTGCAACGAACGCCGCGGCCTGATGCTGCGTGAGGATGACAGTGCGCTGCGAAAGGACTGCTATTATGGGCTGAATGTATTCGTATCGACGGACGGCGTATCCTATCAGACGGTCAACGATGTCAGGCTTGATAAAATAGAATCGCAAAATTTGGAGGAGGGAACGGGCGTTTTTGTCCGTGAAACATATTCCGCCGGGCTGCCGTCATCGGCTGCTTATGTGCGTTTGGTGTTTATAGAATGCGCAAAAATTCCAGGCAGAGGCGCCGCTGATATTATAGACCGGTCGAATCTGCACTTTCTGTCCAAGATTACATTTGAAGGCGGCGCATTGGAGCCGGGCGGCTCGTCCGAACCGGAAAGCGGCTCGTCCGAACCGGAAAGCGGCTCGTCCGAACCGGAAAGCGGCTCGTCCGAGCCGGAAAGCAGCTCGTCCGAGCCGGAAAGCAGCTCGTCCGAGCCGGAAAGCAGTTCGTCTGAACCGGATAGCAGTCAATCCAGCTCTTTGGCCAGTTCGTCCGGATCGCCTGAGAGTTCGTCATCGGCGCCGGTCAATTCATCTGAACCGGAGAACGGTGTGTCTGAGCCGGAAGATATACTGCCGGGAGCAACGGGCGGATCGACGGGAAAAGCTCCCTCGGGGAGACGTATTTCCAATAAACCGTCGCTGACAGCAAGCCCGCCGAAAACTGCGGATGTATGGTATTCGGAATCTGCGTCCTTAGAGCAGCCGAATGAGCAGGCGTCGTTGGCTGGCGGATATGAAGCTGCCCAGACGGATCGCATGCCGTTTTCTGATTTCTCCTCCGGCGACGATATGGGTATAACCGTGCATCACAATTTCAGCGAAGGGTCTTCCAGGCGGGCGCCCATACCCGAGCGGACACTGTACCACGGAAGTGTGGGCGGAGCCGGCGCGGCGTTGGTAATTGCGGGCGCGCTCAAGAATCTAAGACGCTGAAAGGGCTTTACATGGGCGTTTAGGCATGGCGGATTGTTGACAAATCAACCATGCTGTTTATAATAGAACTATATTTTGTCGATTTGCGTCGTTGGTTTTTTGAAGTTTATGGGAATTTTGTCTGACGACGAAAGAAATCGAAGGTTTTCGCGCACTGAATCTATGGGCGCAGGACCATAACGAGGGGGATGTCAGTTGAACGGATTATTGTCCATCACAGTTGGCGCGCTGCTGGAGCAGGTTGCTGATCTTTACCCAAACGACCAGGCGATTAAATATACCGATCGCCCATATGACAGGACCTGGCGGGAATTCGATGACGAGGTAAACCGGATCGCCAAGGGCCTTTTGGCAATTGGCATCGGAAAGGGCGATCATGTTGCCATTTGGGCCACGAATGTGCCGGAATGGCTGCTGACGCTGTTTGCCACAGCGAAGATCGGCGCGGTGCTCGTTACGGTCAACACGAATTATAAAGTGTTTGAATTGGAATACCTGCTGCGCCAGTCTGATTCGAAGGCGCTTGTATTGATCGACGGGCTTAAAGACGTCAACTATGTCGATATTGTCAATGAGCTTTGCCCCACACTGAAAGATTGTGCGCCTGGAGCCTATAAGAATCCGATGCTGCCGTTCCTTGGGGACATTATCTATGCAGGCAAAAAAGAGACGCCGGCCGGTATGTATGGTTGGAGCGATTTGGAAAAGCTCGGCGAGCGTATTACCGACGAACAGTTTCGCGCCGTTTTCGACAGCGTGGACCCACAGGACGTTACAAATATGCAGTATACATCCGGTACCACCGGATTCCCCAAGGGTGTTATGCTGACGCATTATAACATTGTCAACAACGGAAAGTGCATCGGAGATTGCATGAAGTTCACACATGAGGACCGTTTGTGCATCCCGGTTCCGTTTTTTCATTGCTTTGGCCTTGTGCTGGCCGTAATGGCATGTCTGACGCATGCTTCGTCAATGGTGCCGATCGAAACATACCGTCCGACCGAGGTTATGAAGGCGCTCCAGAATGAGGAATGCACGGCGGTGCACGGCGTGCCGACGATGTTTATCGCTATGCTGGAGCACCCAACCTTTCACGATTACAAATTCCCGCGGCTGCGTACAGGCATTATGGCGGGTTCGCCGTGCCCGATCAAGGTGATGCAGCTTGTCGTGGATAAGATGGGGATGCGGGAAATCACGATTACATATGGGCAGACGGAAGCTTCGCCCGCCTGTACAATGACGACGACGGACGACAGTCTCGATCTGCGCGTTGCGACAGTTGGGCGTGCCATGCCGTATGTCGAAACAAAGATCGTCGACCCTGAAACGGGCGAGACTTTGCCGCCTTATACCGCAGGTGAATTCTGCGCGCGCGGCTATAACGTCATGCGCGGTTACTATAAGATGGAGGAGGCCACGCGTCAGGCGATCGACGAGGACGGATGGCTTCATTCGGGCGATTTGGCAATGGTTGACGATAAGGGGTATTACAAGATCACCGGCCGTATTAAGGACATGATCATCCGCGGCGGGGAAAATATTTATCCAAAAGAGATTGAGGAATTCCTCTATACGCATCCGCTTGTCCGCGACGTACAGGTTGTCGGCGTGCCGAGCGAGCAGTACGGAGAGGAAATTATGGCCTGCATCATCCCGCGCGCGTGGGAGGACGGGCTTGACGAAAATGAGATTAAAGACGCTGTGCGCGCCAATATGGCGCGTCACAAGGTGCCGAAATACGTGCTGTTTATGGAACAGTTCCCGATGACCGCCAGCGGCAAAATCCAAAAATATAAGCTGCGCGAGATGGGGATCGAGAAGTTCGGCCTTCAGGATGACGCGGCGATTGAAACCGCGTAATGCCCGGCGGGGCGAGGCCCCGCGCTTCCCGATTGGAGTGATGGAATCAGATGACCGTTAATGAACAGAACCTTTGCATGGGCTGCATGACGCCGAAATTTGAAGGCGGGAAATGCAGCATATGCGGCTTTGACCCGGATGTGCCGGTCAATATAGATTTTTTGCCGCCCCGAACAGTGATCGCGGAGCGTTACCTTGTCGGCGCGCTGGTAGCCAGCGACCCTGAAGGCGCTTGGTATGTCGGCTATGATCGCAGGGAGGATGTGCGTGTATGGGTCCGCGAGTATGCGCCGGCCAATATCATCCGCCGGGATCGTGTGACGCTTGCAGTACAGCCCCTTGCAAGCGCCGAGGCGCAGTATAAGGCGCTGATGGCCGATTTTGAGGATCTGAGTTCGATGTTGCGCACGCTTGGACAGCATGAAAAGGTTTTGCCTGTTCTTGATATTGTCAGGGATTATAATACGGTCTATGCTGTTTATCGCTACATCAAGACAATTTCATTGGAGTCTTTTTTGGAAAGAAGCGGCGGCAAACTCTCATGGCGTCATACCAAAAAGCTGCTCATGCCGTTGTTTCACACCGTTGAGAATGTCCATAAAGCCGGGCTTATCCACCGTGGACTTTCTCCGCGCACGATTCACCTTGATCAGACCGGCGCGCTGTGGCTTAGCTGCTTTACAATTGCAGCGGCCCGGACAAATAAAAGCGAATTGAAGGCGCAGCTCTTTGACGGTTATTCCGCGCCGGAGCAGTATTCGCTCAACAGCTGGCAGGGCACTTGGACCGATGTTTATGCGCTTGGCGCGCTTACATATCGCGCTGTGACCGGCGGAGATCCCCCAGCCGCGCTCGACCGCATTTACGGAGACGATTTGCTTGATGCGGGCATGGTTGGCGGGGACTTGACAGAAACGGTCATCGCGGCGGTCAATCATGCGCTTGCGGTAGAGGTCGACGAACGCACACCTACTGTTGAGGCGATGATTGCAAGCTTTTTGTCAAATGAAGCGTCGAATACAGCGATTTATACTGCCGCGCCCAGAAAACAGCCCTATGAACCTGCTTTGCAGACGGCTGCCGTCGCGCAGAAATCCATGCAGGCGGCGCAGCATACGCAGCGTGAGATTCCGCTGTATACGCCTGCTGTGCGGCCGTCCGGCGATGATGGAGGCGATCTGCTGCTGCCGCCGGATGATGACTGGGAGCGTTCGGCCCGCGCCGGGAAAAAGAGCGGGAAAGGCGGCAAAAGAAAAGTGAAAAAATCACATCCGATGCTGATGCTGTTTTTATCGGCCCTGATCGCCACGGCTCTGCTGGGCGGTATACTGTACTGGTTTGCGACAACCTATCTTGGAGATTTGTTGTCGCCTGCCTCCAGCGTCGCCGCGAGTGAAACTTCTTCCGCG
>ERZ808044.1532-NODE-1532-length-12184-cov-5.311886_pt1 | contig 12184 bp, 10 predicted proteins | sample MGYA00380195_ERZ808044 | MGnify/ENA primary metagenome ERZ808044 (study PRJEB31490, sample SAMN06133423) | mouse gut metagenome | isolation source: Z7_2 | host: mice | place: China: Chengdu | collected 2015-05 ...
TTTTAAATTAGATTTCATTCTATGTGACTTATTCATTCCTGTCTCCTTAAAAAAGTGTATAATCTTTATCATAGAGGGATACCAGTTTATTCGCTATTATCACTGTAATAAAACATAAAGCTGACTGGAAAAAGCCGGAGGCTGCCGACATGCCAATGTCATTATTGTATATCAATGCCCTGAACGTATAAGTATCAATCACATCCGTAGCATCATATAAAATTCCATTTGAACCCACCAGATTATAAAACAGGTCAAAATTTCCTTTAAAAATGCCTCCAACCGCCAATAAAACAAGTACTATAATTGTAGGTCTTACCATTGGTATTGTTATTTTGAAAATTCTCTGTACTTTACTTGCACCATCTATTTGGGCCGCTTCATAGATTGACGGATCAATGCCCATAATAGATGCCAGATACAAAATAGATCCATAGCCTGCATTTTTCCATGCATTAAAAAAAATGATGATAACAGGCCAAATATATGGGAGATTATAAATATTTACTTTTTCTCCACCAAAAAAAGTAATTGCCTTATTGACAACCCCATAATCATAACTTAAAAAATTAAAAGAAATTACGGAAACTACTACCCATGAAATAAAATATGGCAGAAACATAACGGACTGGGCTGCTTTTACAAAATATTTATTTTTAATTTCCACTAGTAATATGGCAACTGTTAATTGTAATATATTGTTGATAATAATAAAGGCAGTGTTATAAAGCAGCGTATTTCTTGTAACCATAAATGCCTGTCCTGAATTGAAAAAGAACTTAAAATTATTAAATCCATTCCAAGGGCTTTTAAATATTCCATCTACATAGTTGTATTTTTTAAAAGCAAGTACAATTCCACCCATTGGAATATAATTAAACAAAATAACATAAATTACTGCCGGGAAAAGCATAAGCAGTAAGATTTTGTATTTTTTTAAATCCTTTAAAAATTTCTTCCCCTTATTCATATATTTTTCTCCTCTTTACTTCTGTCGACTTTCTCAAATGAATCTCATAATTTGAAAACGTTTTTGTAGGAACCTTGTTCCCCTTTATCTGTTCTAAAAGAATTTTGCCTGCATGAATCCCCTGCTGTATTGCATTTACACTGATTGATGTAATTGGCGGATTGTGCATTTCCATATAAATACTGTCATGCATAGATGCTACCCTTATATCTTCCGGGATCTTAAACCCGTATTCATACAGTTTATTTACCACCTTCATGCAAAGTGCATCATCTGTGCAAACCACACATTCTGCTCTGCAATCAACTATCTTCATCATAGCTCTGTCCAGTTCGATTGCACTGCTAACGTTTTGGAAAAAAAGTTCTGAATTTGTTGCTCCTATTCTTTTTTGCACCGTATTCCAAAACCCCTCACATCTATAGTGATTTACCATATTACCGCTGTCTGCAGAAACCAATGCAATATTAGTTTCCCCCTGATTCAATAAAATTGCTGCCAGCTCAATTCCTGATTCCGTATGATTGCTGTCTACTTGTATAACCGAAGCATCATCTACTGATCCTACAAGTACAAAAGGTATCCTTTCCCGTTTCAAATATTTGATAAGATTATCCTTAACTGGATTATAGGTCAATACAAATCCTTCAACTTTACCTCTGTCCAGCAAATGCTTTACCTTAGAAATATCACCATCCTTTTCTGTAACATAAAGTGTATCATATCCGTTCTTTTGAAAATATTCATAAGCACCGTCCAAACAGCTTTGAAAAAAGGAGGTTTCCGTTACAATAACATGAGCCGGCAAAATTACACCAATATTTTTACTATTGCATTCGTTTTCCCGGGTTTTTATAAAGGCATCTTGGCTTTCAAGGTACCTAAAAACTCTGTCTTTTGTCTCCTGCTTTACTCTTCCTTTTCCAGATAAAGCCCGAGAAATTGTGCTTTTAGAAAGCCCGAGCGCTCCTGCAGCTTCTTCCAGTCTCAGTTCTCTTTTCATCTTGTCTCCATATTCAATTTTTATTTTGTGGAAATATATACATACAAAAGAAAACCCAAATATTACTAATTCAGGTTTATAAGAAAATTATTATGATCAAAACTTAAAGGACATATTCATTATATCCAAAATAAAGCTTCATGTCAATTGCTTCTGGCGGTATTCCAGCTCTGAAAGGTAAATTCTATTAAAAAAAAAATAAATTTTTAACTGGTTTCTGCTTTTTTCAAAAATATTCTCTTTATCGTAACCGCCCTAGAATGATGCTCCAGGGCAGTTGTTTGGTCATTGACTTAATTTATTATGCTGTAAGAGTGTGCTGCTGTTATCTATTAACAGACGCTGCCATGCGGTGATACGTATGACGGACTCCACGTATGGCTACCGAATAAGCCTGAATGTTTTCGGGTAATGCCATACCCGGATATCCAGTATCTCCTATATGGTGGATATCTGTTCCTGTCATCTTACACATCAGTGCAATCTGACGGATTGTCTGTAAGTCAGCTCCTTCCTGGCTGGTTCCAATGGATGTAATTGTAAGCGCCCCCATACTATGCGCACAGGATACCAGCTTTTTCACATACTCCATCGTAATTCCGGGAACTGTTCCAGGCGCCGGAAGCAAAATAATATCTGCTCCCGCCTGTATAAAGCTTTTAATGTCCTTCTCCGTAATTATATTCTCGGCTGCTTCTGTGATAATCCCTGAAGCGTGCATCTTTCCTGCCGCTAAAATGACATCTTCCCCTACTGCTTCCTTTAAAGCCTTAAGGGAATCCGTTATTGCTTTATTGCTGACTCCATTCCCCGGATTTCCGGTCAAAAGAATCATATCCACACCCATATCCCTTGCAATCCTGGCATTTTCCACTGTTGCTCTTCTGCCCTCTGACATTTGCCACATCGTTCCCTGATTTTCTAAATCACCCACTGCTTCTACAGGCTCCAGATTGATCCCTATCATCCTTCCGGTTAAACGCTTCAGCTCCCTTACAGTATCCATAGCTTCTACATCAGGCAGTGCCTGAATAACCGGCTTTTTCACATCAAACATATTAAGCAGTACGATATCCGCCCCCATGGCGGCAGCAAATTCTGCATTAGTTACATCAGAAAGAATCGGCATAACAAGGCCAATGCATTCTGCCGCCATCACTCTTCCCTCACTCTTTACAATACTTTCCAGCAAATCCTTCTTTTTAAAATCCTTCAGTTCTGATGCTGTAACATCAAGCATTCTTTTCGACATCTTTCCACTCCTTCTGCCCCATAAACGGACTCTCATTTTTCAAAATAGTTTATATAGTTTCAATTGTAAATATACACGCCTTTTCCCTCATTCCATGCTCCGCCTCTTTTCATCAAGAGCTATCCACTCGTCTAATGAAAGAGGTTCATAGTCAGAATACATACAAAAGCAGTTGATCAGGTTGCAGGGAATATACTGCTCTTGCCCCTGCGCGTTTACTACCATTGTGCTGCGGATAATCTGCCGAAACTGCTCTATCAGTTTTTGATCCTTTGTATCATGTACATGCCCATAAAGCATATAAGTTTTAGGATTTCCATCTTTATCCAAGCGATATTGACCATTATAGCAAATGATAGGGTAATGACACAGCACTACTTTCCTTCTATTATCTGAAACCTCCTCATAAGGTTTCACCCACTGAAAAAGACTTAAGTCCATTTTTCTTTTGGATAAAAAATTGTCATGGTTTCCCTGAATCAGATAAAGCTTTCCTTTCAAACGTCTCAAAAGCACATTTGTTTCCTCAGCAGCTCCCCATGATAAATCTCCAATAATAAATACTTCATCATTTCTTTGGACTTTTTTATTCCATTTCATAATCATATACTCATTCATTTCTTCCACATTTTCAAAACCGCGATGATCCATGCGCTCATTCATGGCGGCATGAAAGAAATGCAAATCTGCAATATAATACCTCAAATCATCACCTTCCACCCTGTCATGTAGGAAATAGCTTTTGTATTGCCAGCAGCATTGTCAGATAAGCTATCCCTGCATCAATGTTTTTTCCAAATCCTTAATAAATAATGCCTGCTGTTTCTTAAGGTATAATTTCACAAATGGTTTCATAAAAATATTTTTTGCTGTTACCTCTTCTGTAAAATTTATTTCTGTCTGCTCTCCTTTTTCAGTAAATGCTCCGGCCCAATGTCCTATCATGTTCCCATTTTCCATATCAAACTCCCAGCGCTTACATGGTTCTGTAATTGTGATTGTAAAGTTTGTTGCATACCCATTCTTTGTATATTCAACAAACTGCCTTTCACTTAATCTTTCTGTTTTACTTAAATCGCTGCGCCAAGTATATTTTTCGACAGAGGTGACTATATCCCATGCTTTTTGTATGTTACATGGAAGAATAACTTTTGTATTTAATATTGCCATAATATATACTCCTTTTAAATTTTCTCATTTCTACTTATGATTTCATATAAAATTCCCCTCTCAAAGCAGCCAATGCCCCTAATCGTCAGAAAATCGGCGCAAGTTAATTGCAAAAAGAAAGGAAACGCTGCATAAATCAACATTTCCTCCACTTCAATGAGAAGCCGCCGAGCTTTTAAATTAACCCGATTATAGCATGACTTAAAATTGAAATCAATATTGTGCGGATTGACATGTTATTAACTTGTGATAATGTCACCTTAAGATTAACTTGAGATTATGTCACTTTTTGATAAACTATAAAAGGTATGAAAGAAGGTATGATTACATTGTCGCAAGACCAACTAAAAACATTTACTGTCATCAATCGTTTCATCGACAAGTCCGTTTCCAGACAACAGGCTGCTGAGCTTTTAGGTCTTTCCACACGCCAGATCTCACGTTTAAAGAAAGGAGTCCTTACTTCTGGCGCTGAATCACTTATTCACAAAAATACCGGCAGAAGGCCATCCCATGCTCTTTCAGATGAAACGAAGGAAGCTGTCCTCTCAATTTATTCCCGCCCGGAATTGTCAGGAGTCAACTTCCTCCATTTCAAAGATATACTGTCTGCAGATTTTGGAATTCATGTTTCCTATTCTGCTCTTTCCAGTATACTAAAAAATGCAGGCTTTGAAAGCCCCAAAAAGAAAAAAATCCGCCACAGGACGCACCGCAGGAAGCGCAAACCACATCCGGGACAGCTCATCCAGATTGACGCCACACCCTATGCATGGTTTGGCGGAAATGACAAATACGCCCTCCACGGAGCAATTGATGATGCCACCGGGAAAGTAGTCGGGCTGTTTATGACTCAGAATGAATGCCTTTACGGCTACCTTGAAACCATGCGCCAGTGCTGCCTTAACTTCGGTGTTCCCCAGACAGTTTACTCCGACAACCACACCATTTTCCGTTCCCCTAAAACAGGAAAGCTTACTGTGGACGAACTGATTGCCGGTAAAACACTCCACCTTACCCAGTTTGGGCGGGCCATGCATGAACTGGGCACAGACCTCATCTTTGCAAAAACACCACAGGCAAAAGGGCGCATTGAGCGCTTATGGGCAACCTTACAGAGCCGCCTCCCCGTTGAATTTGCCAGGCGCGGGATAACAGCCATAACGGAGGCGAACCGCTTTCTGGAGGAAGAATACACCGAATTGTTCAACCAGCGGTTCTCCGTTGAACCAGAAGGAGAATCCATCTTTGTCCCTCTGTTGGAAGGGACGGATATTGATTCCATTCTTTGTATAAAACACAATAGAAAGACGGATGCAGCAGGAACCTTTTCCTTCAAAAACCGATGCTTCCAGATACTGGATACAGGATTTCCAATCATAAATGCCAGAAGAGAGATTACGGTACTCCTCCACCCACGGTATGGGATCCGCGTCGCATATGGAGGGCATATATTTAAGGCCATACGGTACCTAAAACCCCAGAACAAAAATGCAAGTACAAAAGTAGAGAAAAAGGTGATCAAAGCTGTCGAACCTCATTTACAGCTGCGTCATAGCAGTGATGAATGGAAAGCCATCTGGTGGATGGAAGATTACAACCTGTCCCTTAAATTTTTATATGAACTATTCTTTGAGAAACAGCAGTCTGCTTCATAAAAGGGCAAAGGCCCTTTCACAGAAGTGACATTTTCTCAAATGAATCCAGATATAAAAAAGTGACATTTTCAAAAGTTATTGACATATTGTGCGGATTGACATAAAATATGTGCAAATTTAATCTTTACATGTATTTCTTTGAAATGTCCTCAATCAACAAAAACTGCTGTCTCAATTTGCATACTTCTGAACAGGCTGCCAATTATTCAGTTGTAGGGAACTGCATATTGGTGAATGTCCAGATATGCAATAAGGAGAAGAAGATTTCTAATTTCCCTCTATACGCATCCCTCCATCTTATATATGAGGACTTTTCTTATCACTCTATTGCCAGGTGGTTATCTCTCAAATCCCATGCCATTCTTTATGATAAGGACATTGTAAAACGCAAATGTCACAGAAATGTCCGAGCCTTTCATCCTATCAGCTAAAAAAAGGCCTGAATTGTTACAAAGCTCGGACATTTCCAAATTTTTAGTCAGTATCCATGTGTCACTGCTGTAGTTTTATGGTATCCACAATGGACAGTTTTCCGATTTTTTTGATTGGCCGTCTGATCGCCAGCGCCGCAGAGCCGAAACATAAAACGACGATCAGCAGCAGGGATACAGCCGGAAGCTGCCAGCTGATCCCCCATTTACCGGCAATCAGAAACTGGAACATCATTTTATTTAATGGGAGCCCCAGGACACATCCGGTGACACATCCCAATACTGCATAGGTGACTGCTTCTGCAGCAATCATCTTATAGAACTGCCCGGCCCCCATACCAATAGAACGCATCACGCCATACTGTCTGGTTCTTGCCGCCACGCTGGCATTCATACTGTTAAAGATATTGAACACGGTGATCAGCGCAATGATGAGCAGGAACCCATAGATGAACACCGCTCCTGTATAATAGGAACTCTGGGATTCCGAATTTGACAGCCGTTTATCTGCAATGGAGCTATCCGGTGGCAAGAGGCTTCGTACCGCTGATACTGTCTCGTCACTGCCGCTGCCTGCAAGCTGTATATCCACAGCTGTATAGCCTGCCATACCAATGCTCTCTGTAAACAGCTGTTCTGAGCATATGATGTATCCAAGGCTTCCGGCCTCACTTGACGCATTTGTGGATGAAAGGATTCCCGCAATTCTCACCTGTTTCTCCCCCAAAGGTGTATGGAGCGTCACAGTGTCCCCGGCTTTCCATTGCATGCCATCCCGGTAGGTGACTAAGACATCCCCGGTTCCTCCCTGCACAGACTCGGTATTCCCCTCGTTCAGTTCCTCTTCTGCCCATTTGAACTGGTTTTCTTCATAGGAAACCAGCGTGGTCGTTCCGCTCTCGGTATCGGAAGAAACGGATAACCCGCTGTATTCCATTCTCCCGAAGGCACGTTTCACACCCTCCATTCCCGCGATTTCTTCTATTACAGAAGGCTCCAGTCCTGCAGCAGCTGTCACAGATACATCTCCCGCCCAGGGATCTAACGCAGGCATGCCCTGATCCAAGAAGACGACCATTACCTGGAAAGACAGGAAGAGCATGATGCTGATGGCAAAGGAACAGGTCATCAGGAATAAATTCTTTTTCCCGGACAAAGCATGGAACACGCCCATGCCTGTCTCCACATGAAACAGCTTCGTATTCGCCGCACGTTTATTCTCTGTCAGCTGGGAGCTTCCGCTGATTGCCGTGACAGGCGAAACCCTAGAGGCCTTTTTCGCCGGAGAAAGGGAAGCAAGGAGGACGATCAGAAAGCCCACCACGACCCCTGCCAGTATGCCGACGATACTGAATTCAAATAGCGGGACCTCTGAAAAACGATCCCCGCTGATGGACCTCAGCAGCAGACAGGCAGCCCATGTCACAATCTGGCCTGCCAGCAGACCGATGGGGACCCCCTTCGCGCTTTTCTTAAGCCCCTGCAGGATTACAAAATGCTTTACCTGTTTCCTGGATGCCCCAAGGCAGCGCAGCAGCCCATAAAACTGTGTCCTCTCCAATACATTGGTGTTAAAGCTTGCAGAAATCATCACCGTCCCCGCAATCAGGACAAGGAAGACAAGGATTGCCGCAATCAGATAGAGAGCCTGCATGATATTGCTCTCGCTTTGTCCCATCAGGCCTAATAAAGCGGTATTTTCTGAAATCTGGCCGTCAGAAAGGCCAAACTGAGCCTTGATTTCCTTTATGGCCTCCTGGATATGGGCGCCATCCTTAAACTGGATACGGTAGGTGGTTCCGTCTGCTGCATTTTCATCTGCAATGGCAAGGAAGCCATCCTCACTCAGCGCCATCCCGCAGATATCCGCTTTCAGCATGGAACCCATATCCGCAAGGGTCCCGGTAATCCGGTATTGTTTTTGTGAGCCGTCCGGAACCGTGACCGTCATGTTATCGCCAATTGACAGGCCCCATTGCTCCATGGCGCTTTCATTCAGCAATGCCTCGTCCGGCAGGGAAGGGTATACCCCATCCGTCATATCCATTTCAGTCAGGGATTCCATTGTTTTTTCATCTGCCCCTACAAAGCTGACGGTCTTGCCGGATAACATCCCCGTGCTGCCCTGGCAGACCCATCCTGATAAAGCCACGTCAACCCTTGCCGATACCAGTTCTGCCGTCCCCTCATCCACATCACGGAGCGCTGCATGGTATTCGCCACCTGTCTTGATAAAATAATTTTTCTGGGAGCGCATCGCCATATCCGCCATACTGAAAATCGCCATCACAAGGCATACAGAAAGCATAATGCACAATATGGATATCCGGTTGTTTTTGCGGTGTACCCTTTCATACTGGGGTATCAGCCCAAGATAACTTTTCATCTCGCTGCCACCCCCAAATCCCTTAGCCTGCCGTCCGTCATGCGCAGCACCCGGTCTGCCTCTTCTGCATGGTTCTCATTGTGGGTGATCATAAGGATTGTCTGTCTGTATTTCGCCGACATAGATTTTAAAAGGGTGATGACCTCCTGGCTGTTTTTAGAGTCCAGGTTTCCGGTTGGCTCGTCCGCCATGATGATTGCAGGGCGGGCAGCCAGGGCCCTGCCGATTGCCACCCTCTGCTGCTGGCCGCCGCTCAGCTGGCTGGGGAGGTGCTTCCTGCGTTCCTTTAAGCCCAGGATTCCAAGCAGCTCCTCCACATACTTCTGGTCCGGCTTCTGGTAATCCAGCAGCAGGGGGAATGTGATGTTCTGCTCTACATTCAATTCCGGTATAAGGTTAAAGGACTGGAAGATAAACCCGATATTCTGGCGGCGGAATACCGTAAGCTTTTTTTCAGGCATGGAAAAAATGTCCTTCCCGTCAATCAACACTTTTCCGGAGGTCGGGTTATCCAAGGCCCCCACCACATTTAACAGTGTGCTTTTCCCGGAACCGGATTCGCCTACGATTGCGATAAATTCCCCTTTGCCCACGGAAAAGGAAACATTGTCAAGCGCCCGAACCTCCGCTTCCCCTTTTCCATAGGTCTTACATAGGTTCTGTACTTCAAGAATATTCATAATCATTACCTGCCTTTCGGGAACTATTATATCCGATGGGTCTTACTCTCACATGAATTTCATCTTACTCTTTTGTAAGATGGAAAAAGCTTAAGACGAATCTGCTGCCCTGCCCGACCTTGCTGGTTACGGAAACAGTCCCCTGATGGGCTTCCACAATGGACTTTGCCAGCGGCAGCCCCAGGCCAATCCCATGGGTATCCTGAGAAAAACGGCTCCGGTAAAACCGTTTGAAGATATTATGAATATCCTCCTGGTGGATTCCTTTCCCGTTGTCCTCCACCATAATGTTTGTAAGAAGGGTTGTCCTCTCCCAGCTGACCACTATTTTCCCGCCTCTCCGGGTATGCTCAAGCGCATTTTTTAGCACATTCCCCAAAGCTTCCGACATCCAGAGGGCATCACAATAAAGGGAGACATCGTGATTTCCGGACAACACAATCTCCTTCTCTTCCTGGGCGGCCAGTGTCTCAAAGCGTTCCGTCACGTCACGCAGGAGCAATTCAATGTTTTCCTCCTCCTTTTCCATCCTGACCACGCCTGCGTCCAGCCTAGCTATTTTTAAGAGCGTATAGACTACATCCTCCACCCGGCGTATTTCTCGCAGGGATTTCTGGCTGAATGCATGGATTGTTTCGCTGTCCGTACCCTCCTGCGCCATAATCTCATCATACATTTTAAGCGCTGCCAGGGGTGTCTTTAACTGATGGGAAACATCTGAGATCATATCCTGCAGAAATATGCGTGTCTGTTTTTCATGCTCTGCCTGGGCAGAGAGGATGGCGGCAAGCTCATTGATCCTGTGGAACAGGCTGTACCAGTCCCCGGTTTCCTCACTGTCGATCCTCTGGCCCGTATCCCCCTCCAGGAACCGGGTAATCACGGTATCTGCCTTTGCCAGCGCCTTCCTTTGTCTCCGGATATAAATCCAGACTGTCAAAAAAACGGCTGTAAAAACGCTAAAAAGCATACCACCGAGCATAACGGCGGTACGTTTCTGGTAAGCGGCGACAGCAGGAACCATCCTGGGATCTGTATTTTCATGGTAGCCTGCTTCCTTAAGAACCTGCTTCCCGGCCATCAGGTCAGAGTTCGTTTTGTCTTTTGTAAATGCGGCTGCTACATTTGTATCCGGGTGGTTTACCAAATACCCTGCTGTCTCATAATCATGTTCCACCATTGTTTTCTGGAAATCATCTGTCATATAGGATAAAAGGAGACCTGAGCCTGCCGCAGCAGCTAGGAAGATGATAAGCAGCCAACACAGCATCCTCCTTGTTTCTTTTCCCATTCTTTTCATGTATTCCACCATACCTTCTGAAGAACGCTGCTCTTGCGTACTTCCGTGTGAAGCCTGAAATCACTTAGCGAGGTACTTTCGAGCTTAGTGATTTCCTTCACACTGCCCACTTATATCCAAACCCGATTTCTGTCAGAAGCTTTGTGGGGACATTGGGGTCATCTTCGATTTTCCGCCGCAGCCTGCGGATATAGACAGAAAGGGTATTGTCATCCACATAACTGCCGTTCCCATCCCAAAGGCGGTCTAAGATCATCTCCCTTGGCAGAATGCGCCCTGGATTCTTCAGGAACAGGCTAAGCAGCTTATATTCCACCAGCGTCAGGGGAATCTCATCCTCCCCTTTCCAACAGATACGCTCGGACAGGTCAATCCTGATTCCATTAGATTCCAGAATCATATCACTTTTATGAAACTGCCCCGAACGGCGCAACAATGCGTTGATCCTAGAAAGTACCTCTCCCAGTTTAAAAGGTTTGGTAATGTAGTCATCCCCACCCATGTCCAGCCCTCTTATAATACTGATCTCTTCATCCGAAGCGCTCAAGTAAATAATCGGGACAGCAGAAGTCTTCCGTACTTCTTTACAAATATCAAAGCCTGTCCCATCCGGCAGCGTGACATCCAGCAGTAAAAGGTCATATCGGCCTGTCTGGAAGAATTGATACGTTTCCTTTACGGTACGGGCGTTATCTACCAGAAAACCATTCTTCTCCAATGTATATTTCAGGCCTTCAATCAGGCTTAAATCATCTTCAACATATAATATCTTTTTTTCACTCATTTTTTATCCATCACTTCGGATGCCTCCGACATATAAAAAGCAAAATTGCAATTTCCACAGCCAGCAAAACCAATAGGACATATAACAGTACCGGCCAGGCCGAGACACCTCCCGCAAGCAGCAGCATTACCACCGGAACCACATATTTCCGAGGATGATGCCACAGGTCGCTTTCAATCTTCCAGCCACGAATGGGATAAAACCATTCCAGCAACACAGACAGCACCGCACTCTGCAGGGCAAAGAAAACAGCTCCGGCAATCATCAGGACAGTGACACCGCCGTTTTGTATCTGCCAGCTACAGAGGAATATCGCATCTGCAGCCATATTACAAAGGAAGATAAACAGGCAGTATGGGATGCAAAAGCAACCTTTCTGTCTGGGCAGGAAACGGACTGCCTGCTCCAGATCAGGGTCACAGGACAGCAGGATACAGATGGGCGTATTTAAGGATAGAATCGCAAAACCCACCGGAATCACGGACAGACCGGCCATTTCTCTTAAGAAATAGGGCAGTACAAGGGCTACGCACCACATCACAGCGGTATT
>ERZ808044.1539-NODE-1539-length-12141-cov-6.916860_pt1 | contig 12141 bp, 10 predicted proteins | sample MGYA00380195_ERZ808044 | MGnify/ENA primary metagenome ERZ808044 (study PRJEB31490, sample SAMN06133423) | mouse gut metagenome | isolation source: Z7_2 | host: mice | place: China: Chengdu | collected 2015-05 ...
AATATAATAAGCTACTACATTCTTTTTATCATTTTTCATAATTTTATTTTATCACGTTATTACTATTTATTTTATCAAAAAATATTGTAATAGAAGTACCTTTTCCATCAACACTTTCAAGCGAAATATCAGCATTGTGATAGATTACACCATGTTTAACAATAGCAAGACCTAAACCAGTACCTCCTATTTTCTTAGAATGACTTTTGTCTACTCTATAAAATCGTTCAAATACACGTTTTTGATGTGATAAAGGAATACCAATACCTGTGTCTTCTACAGTAATTTTTACCTTATTTTTATCAGTACACGTTGTTATATTAATCATTCCATTTTCTTTATTATATTTTACAGCATTATCACAAAGATTATAAATTATTTCATCAATTATTTTTTTGACTCCATACACTAATGCTGTTTCTCCTAATAAATTTACAGTTATATTTTTTTTATTAATTTCTGAACGTAAACGATTTATAACTTCTTTTGATAAACAAAAAAGGTCTATAATTTCTTTATGATACTCAACTGATTTTTCATCAAGCTCTGATATTTTAATAATATCATTTACAAGAGAAATTAGTCTTTGTGCTTCATCATAAATTGATTTTGAAAAATCAATTACTATTTCGTTTGGAGTTTCTCCTGATTTCATAAGTTCTGCAAATCCAGAAATAGAAGTAAGAGGTGTTTTAAGTTCATGAGATACATTTGCAGTGAATTCACGTCTTAATGCTTCACGTTTTACACTTTCTGTTATATCAATAATCACAATTACTGCACCAATAACATGATTGTCTTCAAATACAGGGTTTGCAATCAAATTATAGCTGTATTCCTCATGTGTCATTATATTTTCAGCATGATTTCCATTTAAAGATTCTTCAACAACTATACGAAAATTTTTTGTTCTGTTTAGCACAAGTACACTACACTCTGATACAACATCTATTTCAAGCAATTTAAGTGCCGCTTTATTATAAGTTAAAAGCATAGCATTTTTATCTATAATTAAAAATCCTTCGCTCATATTTTCTGTAATCAATTTGAATTGTTCTTGTTTTTTTACTGCATCTTTTAACTGGTTATTAATGGTGCATTTCTGTGCAGCAATTTTGGCAAGTAAGGGCGATAATTCCTCATAAACAACATTATTTTCTACATGATTTAAGTCAATATTATTGATTGGTTCAATAATGGTTTTAGATAGTCTTGATGAGAGAAAAAGTGATAAAATAAGTGCAATTAGTAATACAAACAAAAATGGTTGTAGTAAATCCAATAAAATCATAAAAATCGTATATTGATTTGTTGAAATTCTAAGTATATTTCCATTACTTAATTTTACTGCATAATATATAGTTTTTTCCATAAAAGTATCAGAATATCTTACACTTATGCCACTACCACTTTTTATTGCTTGTTTCATTTCTTCTCGATTCAAATGATTATCAAGTTTCTCAGCATTTATTTGATTATCAAAAATAACACTGCCATCTGATTTTATTAATGTTATTCTTTTCCCTCCACTATCAAAATCTTTAAAAAAATCATTTCCTTCATTTTCTACTGCATGAGAAATATAATATGCTTCATTTTTTAATTCATTTTGTAGTTGTGTTTCAAAAAAGTGAAATAGAACACCAAAAATCATTATAATACTTGCAATAAGAACAATAACAGCGACAAAAAAAGAAGAATGAAAAATTTTTTTATTCATTCTGCTATTCCTCCAATTTTATAGCCAACATTTTTTACTGTTTGAATTAAATTTCCTGACTCTTTTAGTTTTATTCTTAATTTTCTAATATGCACATCTAAAGTTCTAGATTCATCATAAAATTCACCCCAAACTTTTGAAAGCAATTCATCACGTTTTACAACATTTCCCTCTGCCTCAAGTAAAACCATAAGTAGAGAATATTCTTTATAAGACAATGAAATTGGTTCATTTGAAACATTTATAATATGCTTTAAGGGATTAACATAAAGTTCTCCTATTTGATAAACTTTTTCTTCATATTTTGTTTTCTCAAAACGCCTAAGTACAGCCTTTACTCTTGAAACAAGTTCTATCATACCAAATGGCTTTGCAATGTAATCATCAGCCCCTAAATCAAGACCTGTTACCTTATCAAATTCGCTGTCTTTTGCTGTCAGCATAATAACCGGAATATCTTTTGTATTTTCTTTTTTTCTTAATTTTGAAAGTATAGAAAGTCCATCTTCTTCTGGTAACATAATATCAAGTAATACCAATTCAGGAATGTTGTTTTTTATTTCTTCCCAAAACTCAGTGGAACGTGCAAATTCAAGCATACTATATCCTTCTTTAGAGAGTGCGTAGCACACCAATTTGCGTATGTTATCATCATCTTCTACAAAATAAATCATAGCATACACCTCCTATATTTTTTCATTATAACTTTAACTTAAATAAAATGCAACGCACTCTTAAACTTTTATTTTATTTCATATTCATATACATGTTTACCTGTAATGGAATAAATAACCCATTCCGCAATATTTTCAGCATGGTCACCTATTCTTTCAAAATATTTCGCTATCATAAGTAAATCAATCATAGATGTAATATCATTATTTTTTACTTCTATAAACTCTACAAGTTCATTTTTTATTTTATTAAATAAATCATCAACAATATCGTCATATTCTATTACAGAATAGGCTAGAGAAATATCATTTTTAACAAAAGATTCTATACTATCCTTTACCATTTTAATTGCTGCTTTTGACATATCGGTAATATGAGCTTTATTTCCAATTGTTGTTTTATCTGCTTTTTCTAAAATTTCAGTAATATCAAAGGATTGGTCACCTATTCTCTCCATATTAGAAATAATTTCAAGTGCTGAAGATATTGTTCTTAAATCTTTTGCAACAGGCTGTTGTTGTAGCAGTAATCTCATACATAATGTTTCAATATCACGTTCTTTTTGATTTATTTGTTTTTCTGCTTCATAAACATTATATTTTAATATATTGTTATTTTCTGTTAAGTATTTTGCTGCATTTCCTATGGCTTCCTCACATAATGCTCCCATTGTGATTAACTCATTATTAAGCTGTAAAAGCTGCTCATTAAAACGATTTCTCATTATCCAAACCTCCCTGTAATATAATCTTCTGTACGTTTATCAGAAGGTACAGAAAACATTTTTTCAGTATCATCAAACTCAATTACCTCTCCTAAAAGGAAAAATGCGGTTTTATCAGCAATTCTTGCTGCTTGCTGCATATTATGAGTTACCATAATGATAGTATATTTTTCACGAAGTTCAATAGCAAGGTCTTCAATTTTTGATGTTGATATAGGGTCAAGAGCGCTTGTAGGTTCATCCATAAGTAAAATTTCAGGTTCAACAGCAAGTGCCCTTGCAATACAAAGACGTTGTTGTTGTCCTCCACTCATTCCCAAAGCACTTTTTTTCAATCTATCCTTACATTCTTCCCATATAGCTGCTTGTTTTAATGAACGTTCTACTATTTCATCTAATTTTATTTTTGATTTTATACCATGTATCCTTGGACCATAAGCAATGTTATCATAAATACTCATAGGAAAAGGATTTGGTTTTTGAAAAACCATTCCTACCCTTTTTCTAAGAATATTAATATCTATATTTTTATAAATATCAATCTCTCCCAGCATAATATTTCCTTCAATTTTGCAATCTTCTACTAAATCATTCATACGATTAAGTGTTTTTAAAAAAGTAGATTTTCCACAGCCTGAAGGACCAATCAAAGCTGTAATTTTATTTTCAGGAAAAGATAAATTGATTTCTTTTAATGCATGATTTACTCCATACCATAAATTAAGATTTACAGATTTAATCACATCAGCCATATTTTACTCGCTCCCTTTCTTTAACCTTTTTGCTGTAAATTTCGCTAAAAAGTTAATTAAAAATGTTAGTATGAGAAGTATTGACGCAATAGCAAAAGCAATATGAAATTCTCCTCTTTCTTTTGCATACATATATAATGAAACTGTTAGAGTAGAACCAGCTTTTCCAGGTTGTAATGCTTCAAAAACACCTATAATTTCATTTGCCATACCTGCTGTAAATAAAAGTGCAGCACTTTCTCCAACAATTCTCCCTATAGCAAGAATACAGCCTGTTATAATTCCATCTATTGAAGAAGGAAGTACAACTGTATGTATCATATACCATTTTCCTGCACCCAGTGCTAAAGAACCTTCTCGATAACTTTGAGGCACAGTTTTTAAACTTTCTTGAGTTGTTCTAATTATAGTAGGAAGTGTCATAATAACTAATGTCAAAGCACCTGCCATAATACTTGTTTCTAAAGAACAGAACTGTACAAAAATAAGCATTCCTACAAGACCATAAATAATAGAAGGAATTCCAGCAAGTGTTTCTGCTGCAAGCTCAATTAATTTAACAATTTTTTTATTTTTAGCATATTCAGTTAAATACACTGCTGCTCCAACACCTAATGGTAATACAATAATAAGTGTTATCAATATAATATACAGTGTATTTAATATATTAGGTAAAATACCTATCGTTTCGTGAATAAGACTAGGTTTTGTACTTAAAAGTTTCCATGTTATATAAGGAATACCTCTATAAAGAATATAGCCAATACTTCCTGCAAGAAGTAAACAAATTAAAACTGCGGCAATATACATAAATGTATTCAATATAAAACAATTTACTTTTCTTTTCAATGAAATTTTCTCTTTCATATGTTATCACCTTGTATATTTTTTTATCAAATTTAAAACAATATTTATTAGCATAATAAATACAAATAAAACAAGTGCTATTGAAAAAAGGGCTTCTCTTTGCAGTCCTGATGAATAGGACATTTCACTTGAAACTGCTGTTGTAAGAAAACGTACACTTTTAAAAAGTCCTGGCATATTAGCAACATTTCCTGACACCATCATAACAGCCATTGCTTCTCCTATTGCCCTTCCTATTCCCAAAACAACCGCAGTTAAAATACCACTTTTTGCTGCTGGCACAATTATTTTAAAAACAGTTTCTGTTTTTGTTGCTCCTAAGGCAAGTGATGCCTCTTTGTATTCTCTAGGAACAGCTTTAATAGCTGTTTCAGAAACACTAATAACGGAAGGTAAAATCATTATTGTAAGAACAATGATTGCTGAAAATAAATTTGCACCATCTGGTAGATGAAATATTTCACGAACAGTTGGAACAATAACAATCATACCAATCAGACCATATACTACTGATGGAATACCTGCAAGAAGCTCAACGGCACTTCTTACAATTTTAGCTATACCATTTGGTGACATTTCCGAAATAAAAATTGCACATAAAAGACCAATAGGAACACCCAATATAATTGCGCCGAATGTGCCATAAACTGATGTCATAATAAATGGAAGTATTCCATAATATGGATTTTCCGCTGTTGATGCCCATACTTGTCCTAGCAAAAAATCGGTGATGCCAATTTCTTTTATTGCGGGTAGTCCTGATGTGACAAGGAATGTTGTAATCAGTAATACAAATATAACAGCAATCAACCCACACATTATAAATATTAAATTCATTATTTTTTCAACTATATCTGCTGATTTTTTTAGTCCACTTATGTTATTTATACTTTTAGACTTACTAAAACTATCTATAGCATTTATATTTCTAAATATATTTATTGACTTTTTTAACCTATCCATAGTGCTATAGTGTCCTCCTTATCAATTAACGTTTTACTGGTATTTCTCCTGCATTTATAATAAATTCATCAGCAGCTTCACTTGTTGCAAAATCATAGAAATTCTGTGCTGCTTCAGAAAGAGCTGTATTTGATTTTGTTACAAGTACAAAATTACGTTGCATTTTATAAGAACCATCTTGAATTGTTTGTGTTGTTGGTTCTATATTATCAACAGTTAATGTTTTTACATTGTCTTTTACAGAAGCAAGAGAAGCATATCCTATGGCAATAGGATTACTTGATACTGTTTGCACTACATCACCAGTAGAAGTAAGTTCTTGATTATATTTACATTTATCTTTTGTATCAGTTATTGATTCAAATCCATCTCTTGTTCCTGAGGCTGCTTCTCTACCTATACAAACGATTGGTGAATCATTTCCGCCTACGTCTTTCCAGTTTGAAATTTCGCCTCTATAAATTTTACCAATTTGCTCAACACTTAAATTTTTAATTGGATTTTCAGGATTTACAATAATTGCTATTCCATCTATAGCGATTACTTTTTCTGTAAGACCTGCTTTTTCATCTTCTGTCAAATCTCTGCTAGAAAGACCTATATCACATCGTCCCTCAGTTACTGCTTGAATACCTGAACCAGAACCTGTTGGATTATATGTAATTTTTACATTTGAATTTTGTGCCATATATTCTTCACTCAAATATGCTATTACTTTTTCCATTGAAGTTGAACCATCTGTTGATACTGTTTCATCATTATTACTACTTCCACAACCTGCTATTGGGCATACAATTAAAATAGTTGATGTAAGCAATGCCATTATTTTTTTCATAAAAATCGCTCCTTAAAATTCATTTTTTTAAACAAAATATACTTTATGAAAATGTATTTCTTGATTACATTTGAATTATATATCGTGCTATGTTAATTCCAAAAGATATATCATGTTAATTGTATGTTAAGTCCTTATAATGTTGACAAGGCTCTTGCCATTAGTCTTGTTATGTCAAATAAATAACGGGGGTGTATCGGGGAATATGCTCATTGACGATGAATAGAATAGCTTGGCTGACCTACAAATCTGATAGCGAAATATGCTTCCAAACTGAGTATAGACGATATATCGGTGCTAGTCATAACAAAGAATATGGCAATGATTTTAATATTCACCAAAATTACACATTCTTTTTGATGTTCACTTAGTCCGTCTGATATTGAAAAATTCCGTCTAGCGTGATAAAATTGCTTATGGACGCAGAAAAGCAGAAAAAGCTCACGAAACAAGAAATGGGTATCATCTTATTGAGCAGAATAATTTTATTTTGGTCAACGGATTGCATAAAGCTATTATTCCAGAAGATGTCTGGAATGTAATACAGGCAAAATTGATTGCACAGGCGAAGAAGTATGAACACGTTAATACGGGGAAAATGAACAGATGTATCTGCTTTCTGAAATTGTAAAGTGTTCTATATATGGAGTGGCAACAGTTTATCAAAGCGTTTATTTCAGAAATATAGATTTATGAGGAAAACAAACATAATAGTCAGTGGCTTAAATCAATCCGGTTTAAGCTACCGATTATTAAAAGGTTTAAGTATAAGTTTGTATAAATAAGGAAATGCCAAAGCACCACAGTGTCCTCTGGAAAAAGAAACTGCAATTATAGAGGCATTAAAATATTTTGTATGATTTAAGAGTGCCAATTAAAATATGCTCATCAAAAAGCTCAAGTATCTACCTGAAGAATGACACCTGTAATGAATAGTGATAGCGATGACCAAAAAGATATTGAATATGAGATTTCTTCTGGTTTGTTTAAGAGCTTTTGTGAAAGAGCAAGTCAGCCTGTCCTGAAAAAAGAAAAACAAGATATTGGAATCAATGCGTCTCCAACCATTTGGAAAGTATCACTTCAAGGTACTGGCAATAATGCCACAAGGACAGAATGTTTGGCAAATGGTCATATTCGTATCGGGTATGATGGGTATGGTGAAAGCATCACAAGTGAAACAGATTTTGATACTAAAGGTGGAAAAAAAGTTCTTGATGCGTTTATCTATAAAATGCAGGTTGGTGATATAGTACTTTCCTGCTTCAGCTCTACAACCATTGATGCAATTGGCGTCATTACTGGAGATTATGAATGGCACGACGAATATGAACATTATAAGCGTCTTAGAAAAGTGAACTGGCTTACAAAGGATATTCGTGAGGATATTACCGAAGCTAACGGGTCAACAATGACACTTTCTTCTGTATATAAACTCAAACTCTCCCTTTCAGATGTAATGGCAATTGTTAGTAAGTATTCTACTGAAACGAATAAAGTTCAACAGAATAGTAAGAACTATGTGTTTATCATTGATGAAATCAACCGTGGTAACATATCGAAAATTTTTGGTGAGCTTATCACGCTTATTGAACTAACAAAGCGTATAGGACAGACTGAGGGAACTTTTGTCAAGTTGCCTTACTCAAAGAAGCTGTTCGGAGTACCTGACAATGTGTATCTGATTGGTACAATGAATACTGCAGACCGTTCTATTGCTACAATTGATACAGCACTTCGTCGTCGTTTTCACTTCAAAGAGATGCAGCCTAATCCCAATGTCCTTGAAAATGTCATTGTGGAGGGTATTTCCATCAAGGAACTCCTCACTCGAATAAATCTGAAAATCAGCGCACTTTATGATAGAGAGCATACCATTGGTCATGCCTACTTCACGAAGCTAAAAGAGAATCCTACTATAGAAATGCTTGCATCAATTTTTGAAAATAGCATTATTCCTCTGTTACAAGAGTATTTTTATGAGGACTACGAGAAGATACGATTAGTACTTGGCGACAACAATAAAGAAGAACAATACCAATTTATTACAGCAAAAGCAACGAACTATACTGCTTTGTTTGGAAACACAGACTTTGAAATGGACGACATATTCCACTATGAGATTAACCCCTCAGCGTTTTATCACATTGAATCGTACCAATACATCTATCTGAATCCAAGGAGTCTGAATGATGAGAACAATATATAAAATAACTGAATACGGCTCATTTATCACAGGCAAGCAAATTGAGGGATATATCACGCTTCCAGCAATAACCTTTGAGCAGTTAGAAAATTTTATTCTCTCTAATAAGAGCAGAGAAACTGAAGCCTTGGAGTTGATGGGGCTTTCAGCAAAAAAAGGATTGGGCAAGGTTATCACGGCGAAGAATTATATTGGAGTACTTACAATGAACGATGGTACTTCTATTGAGATTTTGCCGAAGATATATTCGAGAACTTCTTATAGCGAACGACAGGTCAAAAAGCTCGTCATTGAGATGCTCAAAACACTTAAGGACTCACCATATAAAACATTACAAACAACAAATTTGGATATAGAAAAGTTGGATATTTTTGAGATTTTTATACGAATGTTCATTGATGAAGTGTTTTTTATCGTTAAACGAGGACTGAAAAGCAGCTACAAAACTGTAGCCTCAAACGAAAATTTTTTCAAAGGCAAGTTGCTTTTTGCAGAACAAATCAAGTATAACTATGCCCATAAGGAGCGTTCTTATGTTGCATTTGATGAGTTCAATATTAACCGCCCTGAAAACAGATTGATAAAGACAACGCTGCTCAACCTCTATAAGCAAACTGCTTCCATTAGAAATAAAACAGACCTAAAAACCTTGCTTAATGCATTCGATAATGTTTCACCTTCCATTGATTATTCAGGAGATTTTGCAAAGTTTGTACTAGACCGAAATATGAAGGACTATGCTACAGCATTGCTTTGGTGTAAAGTTTTTCTTATGGGAAAGAGCTTTACTTCGTTTTCTGGTTCTGAGGTAGCTTTTGCTTTACTGTTCCCAATGGAAACCCTTTTTGAGAGCTATATTGCCGTGCAACTCCAAAAGGTATTGGGAACAATGAATTTCCAAGTTTCAGTACAGGATAGAACCTATTATTTGTTCACACTGCCAAATAAGAAGTTCCTAATGAAGCCGGACATTGTTGTAAAGCGAAAAAGTGATAAAGCCATTTTTGTTTGCGATACCAAATGGAAACTGCTTACTGATGAAAAGTCTAACTATGGCATATCGCAGACAGATATGTATCAAATGTATGCTTATCAGAAAAAATACAATGCAAAAAGTATTACCTTGCTATATCCTTTGACGGAGCAAATAACTAACACTAATATCGAATACAACTCAGATGACGGCGTTGTTGTGCGGATACGATTTATTGATTTATTTGATGTAAAAAACAGCCTGATTGCTATTGCGCAGGAATTTAAAGACAATAATTAAGCAGTCTGTCGATAAAGTCCCTTCTGTGGACTCCGTCTACACCTGCAAACTTTTTTTAAAAAAAGTTTGACAAAAAACTTTGTTGAAAAAACTAACGTTTTTCCTTGTAAAATCAATGTTTTTCGGGACTGTCCTAAAGTTTGTGTAAACCTCCAAACTGATGTAAGATATTATTACACAGTTTGGAGGTTTAATTATGACAAGAAAAAATGAAAGTCCACAAAAAGCAGCTATGAGAGAAATGATGCATAATTATTTAAAAAATAATGATATTAGCATTAAAAATGGAGTTGATATAAACGCTGTTATGCGTGACATGGTATCCATACTTTTAGAAGGAGTATTGGACGAAGAACTCAATGAAGAACTTGGTTATTCAAAGTATGATTATCGTAATAAAAATACCAGCAATAGTCGTAATGGACATTCACAAAAGACTATGCACACTAGCTATGGTGATATGAATATTTCTATTCCTCGTGACCGTGATGGAGAATATGAGCCACAACTTATCAAAAAATATCAAAACACCATCACACAAGACATGGAAGAAAAAATCCTGTCTATGTATGCAAAAGGCATGACAACAGGAGATATTGAGTCTCACATGAAACAACTTTATGATTGTGACATTTCGGACAGTACCATAAGCCGTATTACGGACAAAATCCTACCTATAGTAAAAGAGTGGCAGGAACGCCCATTAGAAGAAGTGTATGCTGTCGTGTTTATGGATGCCATTCATTATCATGTTCGTAAGGAAGGAGGAATTGTAAAACGAGCTGTTTATATAGCATTAGGGATAAACATGAATGGAGGAAAAGAAGTACTTGGAATGTATGTAGGAGAAAATGAAAGTGCAAAATTTTGGTTATCTATTATGAATGGGTTAAAAAATCGAGGGGTAGAAGATATATTAATAGCATGTGTAGATGGATTATCAGGCTTTCCACAAGCCATTGAAGCAGTGTATCCACAAACAGAAATACAACAATGTATCATTCACCAGATACGTAATTCAACAAAGTTTGTTTCCTATAAAGACATCAAAAAGTTAATGAATGACCTTAAGCTTGTATATGCTGCACCAACAGAAGAAACAGCTTTCAATGAATTAGAATTATTTAAAGATAAATGGAATAGCAAATATCCCAAAATTTATAAATCATGGCATGATAATTGGGCAACACTATCCACTTATTTTAAATATCCACAAGCAGTTCGAAGGCTCATTTATACCACCAATGCTATTGAGGGGTTTCACCGTCAATTACGAAAAGTGACCAAATCCAAAACAGTATTTCCAAGTGATGACAGTCTTCTAAAAATGCTATATCTTGTCATGATGGACATCACAAAAAAATGGACTAGACACCGTCAGGACTGGGGTCAGATTCATTCTCAACTGGAAATTTATTTTGAGGAACGTCTTTGTGGAAGAAATCTGTAAAGGGAATCTATCCGTTTGATTGACATCATAAAAAATCCTGATATAATACAGATAAGGGCAGAACTATAAAAATCATTCTGCCCATTTGCAACTATTCATAAGTTTTATGTCAGTTTTTTGTGTTTACACAAAACTTGAAACGGTCTCTTCTTTAGAAATGGTAGATTTTACCATGGCTCTTTTTGCTAAGTTTCATTGTAATTCCTCTTTTTCATTTCCTTCATTATTTACTTAACACCCTAGTTTTTTTTAATGTAGGAAGTATCACATTTCATCTAATTGTATTACTACAGCCTCTGAGTTAGGCTGTGGCTTTTCATAATGTTGCAATGCAAACTTTCTTACCCAACTTAACACACTCGTTGCGGAAGTGTGAAGTAAACGAGCAATTGTTCTGAAAGATAATCCATTGATATATAATAAACATGCCGTCAATTCGTCAATTTTGTTTGTTCGTCAAACCCCTTTTGTAGAGTTGGAACAAATTGATAGCCACAATTTTTACATTTATATCTTTGATGCCCTTTATAAATCCATTTTTGCTATGTTCTGTTGCTCCACATTTTTTACATTCCATACCAATAACATCTCCTTTGTTATTATAGCAAACCAATAAAATAACACTTCTATTGACAAGAGGGATATACTAAAGATAGAGGCGATAGAAATGTTACAT
>ERZ808044.1547-NODE-1547-length-12066-cov-12.472934_pt1 | contig 12066 bp, 12 predicted proteins | sample MGYA00380195_ERZ808044 | MGnify/ENA primary metagenome ERZ808044 (study PRJEB31490, sample SAMN06133423) | mouse gut metagenome | isolation source: Z7_2 | host: mice | place: China: Chengdu | collected 2015-05 ...
ATAGATGTATCCGAAGAGGTTATCGTTGATACACTGCCTATCAAAAAGTCCAGTTAATTATCGAACGATGTACTAGTTTTCCTTTTATTACACCATCAAAGTTATTTTCAATATGAATCAGTATCATAGTTTGATAGGGTTTGATGTAAAAATAGATATATGGTTGTTCTGTTGGATTAGATGCCAGAAGCCTTTCTCCTGCCTCAATAGCATTATTCCATATATTGCCAAGCATTGATGAAAGCTCAACGGAATCTAGTGGGAAAGGTTCGGGAGCCATGATCGAGTATTCAGTTTTGATGCCATGTTTTTCGGCGTAATCTAACTTAGCAGTAAGGACGCAATCAATCGCAACATTTCCGGTCGCTATTGTACTATGTGTAATTGCGAGATTATTATGATATCGTTCTGTATATGATATAAGTTCATCCCATTTTTCATCTTTAGCCAAAACATTGATTGCATCTAAATAAATTTGCATATCATGTTTCATTTCTCTTAATCGTTCTGTTGTTTCAGCTAAACTATTAAATTCCGCTCTTTCTAATTTGTAGATCTTTTGTTCTTCTAACAGACGCAAATTTTCTTCTTTTGAGTACCCTAGCTGATAGATATATAATAGTAAAGTTAAAAATAAAACAAGAAAGAACAAGTTTACATATGATAGTCTTGTTGAAAAAGAAGAAACTCCAAATTTATCTACAGCTTCCAGTGTTAATCTTAAAATATAATGACCAATTGCAAGCCCCGAAATCGCAATCAAGATATACGCAATTTTCTGAAAAGGAGAGAATGCAATGTCTTTGTTTGCTACATAGTGAAGTAATAATACAAGCACTGCAATCATTGTCAAGTACAGCATAGTATATGGCTTTCGTAAATTCCCGCCTAAGAGTAAGTCCAAGGATGTACCTTTATAAAGTGTAACAGGAATAAAAAAAGAAATTTGTTCTGCCACTAAACATATAATTGAATATGAAAATCCCCAAAAAACACGAAGAATTATATTGTCACGATAAAAAGTCACGGCATATACAATATCTAAAATGCAGGATGATAACAATGTAATATATGATGAGACTTCCATTCTGTTCATAAAACATAATATTATAAAGTGTATCGTTACAAATAAGATCATCCAAAATGTTTGATATTTAAAACTTGCTTTTGTATGTAACTTTGTACGAATAAATACTATAAACAAAGTCAATTCAAGAAAATTAACAATATATTCCCAAATGGCATCAATTAAAATCATAACAATTTCTTCCTCAAATATTTTCTAATGCAATTTTATCATCAAAAAAATATATACACAACACAATATAATACCGTTCGTGCATGTTGACGTACCATTCGTGCATAGAGGATTGAAAAAATTAAATGCTTTGCTATATTAAGCATATATCAGTAAGTAAAGTTGCTTGAGTTGTCAGACAATTAAGAAAGGAGTGAAAACAATGAACAATAAGCAAACAAATAAGGCAACCCAGAAAAGTGCCCGTTTCGTACTTCAAGCATTGGCTGTCATTGCTCGAAGTAATGCAAATTCATTGTGCCGTGGTTTGTTATACGAACCAAAGGCACCAAAACAACTACGTAAGCAATATTAACTACCATAAAAACGAAGGAGGGAAATTGTATAAAAAGAAAACTTATAGCAGCATTAGCTGCGGTTGTTTTACTTGGGTCTGTAAATGGAGTATCCGCATTTGCAGCAGACAAGGATATGAGTAGTGTATCTGGAGGTTGGTCTGAGTCTACAGGATACTATGTCAACGGTGTTTCAGGAATGACAGATACTTATACTTTCGGAACTCCTGTAGTGTCGAATCTGAAAGTAAAAGCTTCGGGGACACCATCTAAAACTCCAGATAAACATACTGGAAAGAGATTGACTAGAATAATTGATAATAGTGGTGGAGATGCAGAATACGCAGCATTTGGAGAGACTTTGTGGTATTACAAGTATCACTATACAACTGCACGAATGGAGTTGAGCAATGGAACTGTGAAAACAACAAGTGGCCGTCAGTGGGGCGAAAATGCAACTAAGGCAACATCACCGTATTATCTGCCAGGGTTGTTTGATAACACAGAAGCTAGAACATATTGGGGAAGTTAAAAAATGGTTTTAAAGTAAGTGCTAGAGTGCATTGTGGTGTGGCAAAATTATGTGCTACACCACATTTTATTTTCTACGAAGAAAAAGTAACGAAGGAGTGGAGATATATGAGAATAACTAGAAAATCAGTAGTCTTTTATTTCTTGATTAATATTGTTATATATATACTTTTGACAGGATTTCTCCTATATTTTGAGAAGCAAACAAACTATGATCGGCTGTCAAATCAATTATACTATGACAACATTTTGTTGATTTATAATGGGGGAAATATTGATTGGACTGACGTAGAAGAGCCAGAACAATATAGAGTATACGTTGAGGTTAACTCAGATTGTAGGATCCTGATAAAAGATACATCAAAATGGATGCCACCTATGTTGGAAGGTTATTATCCAAAAGAAGAAATGGGAGCGGTCGCTGTTATTGGGAAAAATGCAGGTAAAATGATTTACTCAGATGCTAAAGGTAATCAATGGATTAGTTTTATGGGACAGGAGTTTCGTGTCACTGGAGTTGTGGGGGCTGAGTATGCAACATCGTGTGATGATTTGATAATATTGTTTGGAGCACAATTTAAAGAAAGTGAGTTGGATAATATTGTATACATTGTGGATGTTAAGACACAAAGAGGAGCTCGAAAGATGGAAAAATCTTTAATTGCTGAATATCCTGAGATACAAATTCAACACGGCTCAATAAAGGGAACAGCTCGACTTACTAAAAGTTCATACTTTTATAGATTATTAATTATTGAAGTATTGTTTATTACAACTTTGTCTATTTTTATATTTGGTAAGTTTAGACAAAAAAAATATGATATGAGCTATAAAGTATACCAAATATATGGCTTGCCACTAATTTTTATTTTGATTAAGGGAGAATTGGAAATCCTAGTTATAAATATTGTTTCACTACTTGTCACAAGTGGTGTGGGATATTTTGGAGGATTGTTAACAAGGAGTCAATTAGAAAACGTGATGTGGATTTCGATAGGTATAATAATATTTTCTGGCATTTTGGAGGCAATTTTCTTTTGGAAAAAAGTAATAAAGATAAATGTCTATAATCAAAGTCTCAGGAAATGCGGCGTAATAATCTATAATGAAAGGTTGTGATGAAAGTGATAATAGGAGAAATTATACGTTATTATCGTAGCTACAAAACAGAAAATATTGTGCTTATTTGCCAGATTACAGCTTTCTTTATTTTGATAGGAACGTTTTTTGCATTTACAAATGAAGCACATCATGGAAAAAGCAGTCTTGAAAGAGCTTATAAAGATAAAGCTATTTATCAGTTGATTGATGGATATTTTGATCCTGATGAATTTGAAGCCTTTAGGGATGAGCCGAATGCCTTGAATATTCTTAAAAGCTATTATAATGCGTTAGATAATGCAGTCAGTTTTCAATATTTGGCAATGTTTAACCAGAGTATTATAATAGACGATGTTAATAGCGTTTTTCCGAAAGAACTAACTATTAATAATAGTAGTTTTTCAAAACGAGTAGACGCATTTCAGATTAATGAGCAGGCATATAAGTATTTTGAATTGGATGTTATAAAGGGAAGGACGTTTCAACAAGGCGATTTTGATGACAATGGAAGGGTATTGCCAGTACTTATGGGAAGTAACTACATAGATGATTTTGAAGTTGGAGATAGGTTAACAGCTACGTATTATCAAAAAGAGGTTGAACTTGAAATTATCGGTTTCTTACAAGAAAATTCCTTGGTTTATTTTAATGGGAATACTGAATTTTATTTGGATGAATATATGATATCCCCATATGTAAACTACAAAGCACCAGAAACAGAGTTCGATGAATGGTTTCAAGAAATAGTTTATTTTGCTATGATTAACGGATACATTTCAATACCGTTTGGTGACAACTTTACTCAAAATATGATGATGGAGTTAGAAGCTATTTCTGAAAAAACTGGATTTTATAATTATAATTTTATTGGGTCAAATCCCAATATACAGCAATATCGAGGGTTGATAAATATCTTGAATGAAAATTATGACTTGATTATAAATTTACTGATGCTAGCTTTCTTTATTAATATGGTCACTATCGGCTCTCAAGTATATATGATGCAGGAGAAAAGATTACATATAATGGCTATTCATTATCTCAATGGCGCAACACTCCAGGTGCTCATTAAACAATTTGTTATAGAGAAATTAGGGATTGTCGCATTAGCGACATTATTAGGGTGGGGCGTATTAGTGCAGTTGAAAATGGCGAATACCCTAATTATGTTGATGATTTTAATGGTAGCAATTATATTAACGGTTGGAATTTCTTTAATTCTGATTTACAAACTAAAAAATATAGAATTGATGTTGATGTTGAATCAGGAGGATAATTTGCAGTGAAAGACATAATATTGGAAACTAAAGACTTATGCAAGAGTTTCAAACGTCCCGGAGGAACTCAAATGGTCTTGAATAAAATGAATTTACAGATATATAAAAATAAGATGACAGCCATAAGAGGGAAAAGTGGAAACGGGAAATCCACATTACTAAATATTTTAGCAGCAACTATGATGGCGGATTCTGGAGAAGTGCTTTATGGAGATATAGATCTACAAAAATTGTCAAATGCTGAGAGAGCAAGATATCGTAGAGAAAAAGTTGGGTATATACCTCAAAATCTGTACTTACTAGACGATAGGAACGTGTTTATGAATATCGCTTTGCCATTGCAGTACTCTGGTGAGAAAAAAGAAAGAATAAGAAAAAAGGTGGAAGAAGTTGCCAAGTGGTTCGATATAAAGGACCTGTTAGGCAAGTTACCTCAGACATTATCACGAGGTGAAAAGCAAAGAGTTGCGATATGCAGATCGATAGTAAAAATACCAGAAATATTATTTGCAGATGAACCAACTGGTTCATTGGACGAGGAAAATGAACAGTTAGTATTGGAGATGTTTAGATACTTAAAGAAACAGGGGACTACGATTGTTTTGGCTACACACGATGATTCAGTTGAGCGAATATGTGATGAAGTATATTATATAGGTTCTTATGGAAAATGATAGTACGCGAGTTTTCTTTAACGGATGGAAGTATATTACAGAAAAGAGAATAACTGGTTTTAAATTTGTTAATACTAGTGTAGTGACACATTTACATTGCGCTAAATGACTTGCCTGAAAGTAAATTTGTCACTACACTAGACAAGAAAAGAGTTTTACGTGGAAAAAGTCTCTCAGCCCTCTATTTTCCTGTAATCCGGTGAAAAAAGTGCTTGACATCTTAGTTTTCTGCTTATATAATAATTTAGCGTGCATACGAATGTGCGCTTGATTTTTATTCATTTATTCAAACAGGAGGTGAAAATAATGCCAACATTTAACCAGTTAGTAAGAAAAGGACGTCAGACATCTGTTAAGAAGTCTACAGCACCTGCACTTCAGAAGGGTTACAACTCCCTGCAGAAGAGACCTACCAATACTTCTTCACCGCAGAAGAGAGGTGTATGTACCGCTGTTAAAACAGCAACTCCTAAAAAACCTAACTCAGCTCTTAGAAAGATCGCCAGAGTTCGTCTTTCTAACGGAATCGAAGTAACAAGCTATATCCCAGGTGAGGGACATAACTTACAGGAGCATAGCGTTGTTCTTATCCGTGGTGGTCGTGTTAAGGACTTACCAGGTACAAGATATCACATTATCCGTGGTACACTTGATACAGCCGGAGTCGCTAACAGAAAACAGGCTCGTTCTAAATACGGTGCTAAGAGACCAAAGGCTGCAAAGTAATCTGACAAAGATTACTTTATGATTAAGGAACCAATAGTATCACATCATGCGCAGCATGAACTAAAGGTTTAGTGTTGGGATTGTTATCACAGGATTGATAGATTTCCGCACGAACACTATGTGAGTACCGTTGAATTAATCGAAATGAAGTTCACTGAGGCAATCAGTAAATGCAGACAAGGTTCTGTATAGTAAATTATGATTAAGGAGGGAAGAACCGTGCCACGTAAAGGACATACTCAGAAAAGAGACGTATTAGCTGACCCAATGTACAATAATAAAGTGGTTACCAAACTTATCAATAACATTATGTTAGACGGTAAGAAAGGTGTAGCACAGAAAATTGTATACGGAGCTTTCGCAAGAGTAGAGGAGAAAACAGAAAAACCTGCTCTTGAAGTATTTGAAGAAGCCATGAATAACGTTATGCCTGTTCTCGAAGTAAAGGCTAGACGTATTGGTGGTGCAACTTACCAGGTGCCAATCGAAGTTAGACCGGACCGTCGTCAGGCTTTAGCGCTTCGCTGGCTGACAACTTACTCTCGTAACAGGGGTGAGAAGACCATGGAAGAAAGACTTGCAAATGAAATCATGGACGCTGCAAACAATACAGGCGCATCCGTGAAGAAAAAGGAAGATATGCACAAAATGGCAGAGGCAAACAAGGCTTTCGCGCACTACAGATTCTAATAGCAGAGCTGTTGCCGCGAAGCTATGGCGCTTGTTGCAAGCGCTTTGCTTTCGCGCACTACCGTTTCTAGGAGCATATTGCTTAAGTTTTTAAGGAGGAAATACCTTGGCTGGAAGAGAATATCCATTAGAGAGAACCAGAAACATTGGTATTATGGCTCATATTGATGCGGGTAAGACCACAACAACAGAGCGTATTCTTTATTATACCGGTGTTAATTACAAAATCGGTGATACTCACGAAGGTACTGCTACCATGGACTGGATGGAACAGGAGCAGGAAAGAGGTATCACAATCACATCAGCCGCTACGACATGTCACTGGACTTTGGAAGAGTTTGCGAAACCAAAGGCAGGAGCTTTAGAGCATCGTATCAATATCATTGATACCCCGGGACACGTTGACTTTACTGTAGAGGTAGAGCGTTCGCTCCGCGTACTTGACGGCGCTGTCGGCGTCTTCTGTGCAAAGGGTGGTGTAGAGCCTCAGTCAGAGAATGTATGGCGTCAGGCTGATACCTACAATGTACCTAGAATGGCATTCGTCAATAAGATGGATATCTTAGGTGCGAATTTCTACGGATGTGTAGACCAGATTCGTAATCGTTTAGGTAAAAATGCAATCGTTATCCAGTTGCCAATCGGTAAAGAGGATGACTTCAAAGGAATCATTGACTTATTCGAGATGAAAGCATATATCTACAACGACGATAAGGGTGATGATATCACCGTTACCGACGATTTGGGAGATATGGCAGAAGATGCTGAACTTTATCGTACAGAGTTGGTCGAGAAAGTTTGCGAGTTAGATGATGACCTTATGATGATGTACCTTGAGGGTGAAGAACCATCCGTTGAGGAAATGAAAAAAGCATTAAGAGTTGCTACATGTGACTGCCGTGCTATTCCGGTATGCTGTGGTACAGCATATAGAAATAAAGGTGTTCAGAAGCTTCTTGATGCAATCATTGAATATATGCCATCTCCATTAGACGTACCTGCAATTAAGGGTGTTGATTTGGATGGCAACGAAGTAGAGAGACATTCTTCTGATGAAGAGCCGTTCTCCGCTTTAGCATTCAAGATTATGGCTGACCCATTCGTTGGTAAACTTGCATTCTTCAGAGTTTACTCTGGTACAATGAACTCCGGTTCTTATGTATTGAATGCAACCAAAGATAAAAAAGAGCGTGTAGGACGTATCTTACAGATGCACGCAAATAAGAGACAGGAGCTTGATAAAGTTTACGCCGGCGATATCGCAGCAGCAGTCGGATTCAAATTCACGGCTACCGGTGATACCATCTGTGATGAGCAGCATCCTGTAATCTTAGAGTCCATGGAATTCCCGGAGCCGGTTATTGAGCTTGCTATCGAGCCTAAGACCAAAGCCGGACAGGGTAAAATGGGTGAGGCTCTTGCAAAACTTGCAGAGGAAGACCCGACATTCCGTGCACACACTGACCAGGAGACAGGTCAGACAATTATTGCAGGTATGGGTGAGCTCCATCTGGAAATCATCGTTGACCGTCTGCTTCGTGAATTTAAGGTAGAGGCAAACGTTGGTGCTCCTCAGGTTGCTTATAAAGAGACATTTACCAAACCGGTGGATGTTGAGTACAAATATGCAAAACAGTCCGGTGGTCGTGGTCAGTACGGTCACTGTAAAGTTAAATTTGAGCCGATGGATGCAAATGCAGAAGAAACCTTCAAATTCGAGTCTACTGTTGTTGGTGGTGCTATTCCTAAGGAATATATCCCGGCAGTCGGCGAAGGTATCGAAGAAGCTGCCCAGGCAGGTATCCTTGGCGGGTTCCCGGTACTTGGCGTACATGCTAACGTATATGACGGTTCCTACCATGAGGTCGACTCTTCTGAGATGGCATTCCACATTGCTGGTTCCATGGCGTTCAAAGAGGCTATGCAGAAAGCAAACCCAGTATTACTTGAGCCTATCATGAAGGTAGAAGTAACAATGCCGGAAGAGTACATGGGTGATGTAATCGGTGATATCAACTCCCGTCGTGGACGTATCGAGGGTATGGATGATATCGGTGGAGGAAAGATTGTTCGTGCATTCGTTCCCCTTGCTGAGATGTTCGGATATTCTACAGATTTACGTTCTAAGACACAGGGACGTGGTAACTACTCTATGTTCTTTGAGAAATATGAGCAGGTACCCAAGAACGTACAGGAAAAGGTTCTTGCAGATAAGTCAAAATAATAAGAAATAGCTTGAAAAACCAATGATTATTCTATATAATCAGAATTAGCGAGTTATAAAATAAGACAACGGCCCCAAGGGGCATCAATTTAAGGAGGATATTCAAAAATGGCAAAAGCTAAGTTTGAAAGAACAAAACCACATTGTAATATCGGTACCATTGGACACGTTGACCATGGTAAAACAACTTTAACAGCTGCTATCACAAAAGTTCTTGCAGAAAGAGTTGCAGGTAACGAAGCAACAGATTTCGAGAACATTGATAAAGCTCCGGAAGAGAGAGAGCGTGGTATTACTATCTCTACTGCACACGTTGAGTACGAGACAGACAAGAGACATTACGCACATGTTGACTGCCCGGGACATGCTGACTACGTTAAGAACATGATTACTGGTGCTGCTCAGATGGACGGCGCTATCCTTGTTGTAGCTGCTACTGACGGTGTTATGGCTCAGACAAAAGAGCACATCTTATTATCCCGTCAGGTAGGTGTACCTTACATCGTTGTATTCATGAACAAATGTGATATGGTTGATGATCCAGAGTTACTTGAGTTAGTAGAGATGGAAATCACCGAGCAGTTAGAGGAGTACGGATTTGAGGGCTGCCCAATCATTAAAGGTTCCGCTTTAAAAGCTCTTGAAGATCCGAACGGCGAGTGGGGAGACAAAATCATGGAGTTAATGTCTACTGTTGACGACTACATTCCAGACCCACAGCGTGATACAGATAAACCTTTCTTAATGCCGGTAGAGGACGTATTCACCATCACAGGTCGTGGTACTGTTGCTACAGGACGTGTAGAGAGAGGTACCTTACACTTAAGTGATGAGCTTGAAATCTTAGGTGTAAAAGAGGACGTTCAGAAAACCGTTGTAACCGGTATCGAGATGTTCCGTAAGATGTTAGACGAGGCTCAGGCTGGTGATAACATCGGTGCATTACTCCGTGGTATCAACCGTGACCAGATCGTTCGTGGTCAGGTTCTTGCTAAACCAGGTACCGTTACCTGCCATCGTAAATTTACCGCTCAGGTTTATGTATTAACCAAAGACGAGGGTGGACGTCATACTCCGTTCTTCAACAACTATCGTCCTCAGTTCTACTTCAGAACAACAGACGTAACGGGTGTATGTAACTTACCAGATGGTACAGAGATGTGCATGCCTGGTGATAATATCGAGATGACTATCGAGTTAATTCACCCGGTAGCTATGGAGCAGGGTCTTACATTCGCTATCCGTGAGGGTGGTAGAACTGTAGGTTCAGGCCGTGTTGCTACAATCATTGAGTAATTAAATACTGATTGAGTATTAAATGATTTATTTGGCTCAGCCCTTTGCTTACAAGGGGTTGAGCCTTTTTATGTGCGTCCGGCGAAGCCGACGCATGGACTTAAGTCATTTTCGTGGACTTGCTGTGGGCTTGTTTTATCCTTTGGGCTTACAACTTTGAACCTTGTGCCTTGTGGTTGTGGATCCTTTTCTGGTTTATCTGAGGTTTCAGATGCACCGGCAGATACTGTTTCCAACTTGTGCTGTTTCTGCATCATATCCACCACTTCCTGATGCTTGTTCGGATACAGGTGGGAGTAGGTGCTTAAGGTGGTCTGTACTTTTTCGTGCCCTAGCCGTTCTGATATGAGTAGTGGTGCGCATCCCAAGTTGATAAGATAGCTGGCATGGGAGTGACGGATGTCGTGGATACGAATCTTTTTCACTCCGCTTTTCTTGCAAGCCCTTGCCATCGCATTATTGATATAAGATTTGGTGAAGGGGAAGACCCTGTCCGTATCTTTTAAATCATAAAGCTTTGACATATAATCTTTGACTTCGTTCATTACAAAGTCCGGTATGATGATGTTCCGGATACTCTTGGGCGTTTTGGGTGGTGTGACCACATCCTGCTTATTTATCCGCTGAAGACTTTTGGTGATGTCGAGGGTGTTCTTATCGAAATCAAAGTCCTTCGGTGTTAAAGCAAGGAATTCTCCAAAACGGATACCGGAGTAGTACAGTAGTGAAAACGAAACATGTGCCGTAGGATCATCTTCCATTGCAACCAGTATCCGGTCAAATTCGTCCTTTGTCCAGAAATTAACCACAACTTCACGCTTACCCATTCTGCCAGCCTTGTGGCACGGATTTTCGGATAGATTGAAATACCCCACTGCATAATTAAAAAGTGCGGTAATCATATTCTGCATCCTGTCTAGGTAGGAATTGGAATAATCTTTTGCAATCATTTCATTCTGCCAGGCTCGGATGTCCTTGGGAGTAATCTTATTGATGGGCTTATTCTCAAAATAAGGGAGAATCAGCTTCTCGAATACATGCTTCTTTCCGTCGATGGTGCTCTGGCGGCATCGGTGTCCCATATCCTCTATATAAATCTCATACATAGAGCGGAAGGTCATGTCCGTGCTGCCTTTCTGCTTTCTTAGGAAATCAGCTTCCCATTCTTTGGCTTCACGCTGAAGCTTAAAGCCTCGTTTCTTTATCTGTTTTTTCTTTCCGGTAAAATCTTCATAATAACATCTGACATACCAGGTTCCTCTTTCTTCGTCTTTATAGACCGGCATATTGTTTACCTTTACTATCGAAGGTCCTCGCCAAAGAGTCGGATGAGTTGTTTGAACTGTTCCTTCTGGTATTCCATAACCCTTCCCAGTGCGTCCTCACTGATTGGAAAAGTTTCCTTATCAAAGCTGATAAGGTAGGAAGAAGATTTACTTCCGTCATCGTTTTCAATCTGACAGGGATTGCATCCGAAGTGGGAAAATTTCAACCAGTTTAAATATGCATCTAAATTGTTGCCAAAATCCGTGGTCTGTGTCATCCGTACATATTCATCGCCGGATGCTACAAATCGGGATGTGTCACAGTCCAGAGCATTTGCAATTAGTTGAAGCTTTCCGATTCCCGGAGTGCGGTCCCCCTGTTCGTATTTGGAAACCGTTCCAACTTTCAAGCCGATGAGATTGGCGAGCTCCTCTTGTGATAGCCCTTTCTCTTTTCTTGCTTGTTTTAGTCTGTTGCCAAGTTCCTTGCGTTCTTCAAGTGTCATAATATTCATGGCTTTTCACCTCCTAAAACAAATGCTATCACAATGAGTGATATTTTGCAATAGGGAAATCTATTGACAAGAACAAATAGTAGTAGTATAAATAATGTGTCATTCAGCAAATTATTTGGAGGCGTTTTCGTCAGTTTATTTGGAGACAAATTCAGGTTCTAATAGTGTGATGGG
>ERZ808044.1548-NODE-1548-length-12055-cov-12.890215_pt1 | contig 12055 bp, 17 predicted proteins | sample MGYA00380195_ERZ808044 | MGnify/ENA primary metagenome ERZ808044 (study PRJEB31490, sample SAMN06133423) | mouse gut metagenome | isolation source: Z7_2 | host: mice | place: China: Chengdu | collected 2015-05 ...
TTCAACCGTCAGATACAGGGATGGATTAATTACTACACGCATTTCTATAAATCAGAAATATATGATGTGCTGAGGTACATCAATGGATGTCTGGTGAAATGGGTGCGGAGGAAGTATAAGAAGCGCAAGGCTAGACGAAAGGCGGAACACTGGCTCGGAGAGATAGCAAAGCGTGACAGGAACCTGTTTGCACACTGGAAAGTTGGGATACTGCCAGCGGCTGGATGATGGGAGCCGTATGAGCTGAGAGGTTCACGTACGGTTCTGAGAGAGACTTGAGGGGAGGTTCCTCAGGTCTACTTACTGCATGATTTTCTGCAAAAGCAGGAAAAGTGCAGAAAGAACCCTGGAAAACATTATCCCGTATATAGAAGGAAAACTATTCCTTAAAGTAAATCGGAAGAAAACAGAGGTGGCTCACATCAGTAAAGTCAAATACCTTGGATATACCTTTTATAGATACAAGGGAAGATGCAGATTTAGGGTACACCCAAAGTCAGCCACCAAGATGAAGAATAAAATCAGAGAACTGACAGACAGAAATAATGGCATGAGCAACGCCAAAAGAGAAGAAAAATACCAACAATTCGTGCGGGGATGGATAAATTACTTCAAACTTGCAGACATGAAGAATCTTCTCAAAGAAACAGATGAGTGGGCAAGGCGCAGAATCAGGGCGGTCTATTGGAAGCAATGGAAGAAAGTCAAGACAAAGTACCGAATGTTGAAAGCACTAGGACTTGAAGATTGGAGAGTGAAAGAACTTGCGTTTAGCAGAAAAGGTTATTGGAGAATGGCAAAAGCCTTAAACCAAGCCATATCAAACAAAATAATAGCCAAGCTGGGTTATACGTCCATGCTTGACTATTATCTGATAGTCTGTGAAAACTAAGGAACCGCCGTGTACGGAACCGTACGCACGGTGGTGAGAGAGGTCGGCTAATCAACTAATGGTTAGCCTCCTACTCGATTTAGACCAATAGTCTGCTTTAGCTTTGCTTCCCTCCATATGCGGGAAAACAATTTGCAATAGTTTAGCCTTCCGGCCGGATTGTTATCGAAAAGGAACAAATGTTCGCAAAAGAGTGGACAACTATATTAATGTGTGCTATACTAAAACAAGTTTTACTCCATTTTGTCTATGCTGTGATACATGGGGTGCGGAGTAAGAAAGACGCAAATAGGTTACGCTCATTCGTCCAGAGGCAGTTCCAGGTGAAAAGTGGAAATGTATCTGGACAAATTCTTGGCGAATAGGCGAACTTTTTGACTATGAATTATGGAGGTGGTATTTATGCGGACTGCACAAAATATATTTAAACTTCATTCAGAATACAAGCCCACCGGCGACCAGCCCCAGGCCATCGAAGCATTGGTCGAAGGCTTCCGGGAAGGTAATCAATTCCAGACTTTACTGGGTGTTACCGGCTCCGGCAAGACCTTCACCATGGCGAATATCATACAGGCGCTTAACAAGCCGACGCTGATTATCGCCCACAACAAGACATTAGCTGCACAGCTTTACGGGGAATTTAAAGAATTTTTTCCGAATAATGCAGTAGAATATTTTGTGTCCTACTACGGAACCTGAATTTTGAATCTACATATAGTGTTTGTTTGTGCTATTTATACCATATTTTGTGGAATATATGGTATAAATAGACTGGATAACACCCTATAGAAAAGGTACAACAGGTGACTTTCATTCGTCCAGGCAGTGTTTATAAATGTGATGCGCGATATTATTTTAAGTGTGGAGTACAGAGAGGAATCTGTTGTAAAAATGACGAAAAGGGATTATAATAAATTTTAGAAGGAAAATTTGTTGTACTGGACGATTTTGATGATTGCAATGATGAAATTGCAGAAATGTTTGGGGCAGGATAAAGAATGGTTAGTTAAACTGGCGTATTTTCTGCCATATTTATGAAAGTGATGGGCAAGGGATGTTTTGAAAGGTGGTATGGAGGATGTCTACATGGGAAATGCAGGTGCTTAAATCCGTGTCTGGAATAGGCGAAGCGTATAGAGAGCCGCTATTGGAGATTATCAGGGCGTATGTCCGGTCTATAGAGATAGGGAATCCTGATGTCGGCAGAATGGATTCGCAGAAACCATTATCTGACAAGAAAAAAGCACTTATGAGAATGGATGAATTGAGGGCAGAGTTTACCTTTCCAGCGGATTTTGATCCTGACAGAGAACTGGAAGAAGCGAGGGAAGCAAAATATGGTAGTATTGGTTGATACAAACGTAATTATTGATTATTACTGTGAAAGAGAAGAATTTTATAAAGCTTCCAAGGGTGTGATGACATGGTGTGGTGAAGATGGTGTAAATGGATATGTGGCATTTCATTCACTTCCGAACATTTGGTTTATATTGAGGAAATCGTCTGAAAAAATCCGCAGGGAGATTTTATTGAATATTTGTAAGGTACTCACTGTTGCAGGTGCAGATCAGGGAGAAGTGATTAAGGCAATAGAAAATTCTGATTTTAAGGATTTTGAAGACTGTCTGCAGGACAGATGTGCTGTCAGTGTAGCAGCAGACTATATTGTGACAAGAAATGTAAAGGATTTTACCACAGCGGAAACAAAGGCAATCACTCCGAAAGAGTTTTGTGACTTGATGGAAAATGCAAGGGGAAATGATTTTTAAAAATAATAATGGGATATAATGACAGTTATGTGATAGATGTCTATAAAATAAAAAGTGTTGGGTGTTCCATAAAATACTATGGAATGTCCTCTTTTTATGCTTATTTGGAGGCGTGATAATAAGTGGAAGCTGAAAAGAAGAAACGGCATAAAAAATTCTTTAGGTTCAGAGGATCCCTAAAGAGGAAAAAGAAACAGATGAGCCGGGAGGATGATGTTCTGAGATTGCATGAGCCGCGAGAGCCAAGTGAGGAAATCAGATTCATCGTTAAGGATGCGGACGGCAATGATATATTGCTTAATGGCAATCAAATGTCGGAACTGATTCGCCGCTATGAGAAACACGGAAATGGCAAAAATTGAATAATGCAGCAGGATATTTGGGTATTCCATCTCTACTTTGAATGGAATGCCCTTATTTTTCATCAAAAATGGAGAAGGAGAAGAACGATATGAAAAACATGAGGAAAAGACCGATGACAACGGGAGAACTGTTTGACGCCATCTGCAAAATTCTGAAAGAGAAAGGCAAGCTGCCGGATATTTTGGATTACGGACTGGCAACACATAACCCGGTGCCAATCACAAATTATGAGTACGGTTTGCGGAATAAATTGGACTACGGCGGAAACGAAGGAATCTATTTGGAACTGTGGATGGAATATGCCGCAGATGGAAAAAGATGTGCAAGAGATCTTGGCACTTTCAAGACATTAAGCACTGATGATGAAGCTATGCACATCATGGCAGCCCTGTTAGCGGATTTTATCATAGAAGAATATGCCTATGTCAATGCTAATCTGGATGATTTCACATGGGGCGCACGACATCCGGGGGATGTCGGTTCTGCGCCGACCGGAGTGGAACGGAGAGGCGCAGATGTTTACCCCGCCGATGAATCCGGAGAACGAAAGGGCGGGGGATATTCCTGCGGGACGATGGAAGCAGCCCTGAAAAGGAAGGACGAACTGCTAAAGAAATATCCGAAGGTCATTGTAAGGGATAATGCGACAAGGAAAGAAAAAATTTATGAAAACGGGGGATGAATATGTCTGTAAGAATACACAAAAATACCGCAAAAGTAGATTGCCGATGGGTAATTGGGTTGCTCTTTGCGGAAGGGGTTGCCTATGTTACCAGGATAGAGAATTATCCTGAAAAATGTTTTTACTGGGAATCAGGAAAAGAACCTCTCTATTTTGAAAGTAAGAGATCTGCTGATGATTATGCTTTTGGCATGCTCCTGAACGGCTACCCTGCTGTAGTCATGGAAGTGCCAAAGGCAATCATAATAAACAATACAAAAAAATCAAGGAAGGAGTGTGAAAACAATGCAGAAAGTTCAGAGAAAACAAAAGAATGAAGATGCAAAAAAGATTGCAATGCTTGTGGCAAAGCTGAACCAGTACCGCCACGAGTATTACAACAAAGCAAAACCGAGCGTGCCGGATGCGGTCTACGACCATCTTTTTGATGAACTGCAGAAGCTGGAAAAGAAGACAGGCATCATCCTGAGCAATTCGCCAACGCAGACCGTCGGCTATACGCCTGTCAGCAAACTGGAGAAGGTGAGGCATCCGATCCCGCTGTTAAGCCTGGACAAGACGAAGCAGACGGAGGAACTGCTGCAGATGGCGGGGAAGGCACCGGCATTGCTAATGCTGAAACTGGACGGGCTTACAGTTAAGCTTGTGTATGAAAACGGTCAGCTTGTGGAGGCATCCACAAGAGGGGACGGGGATATTGGAGAGGTAATCACCCACAATATCCCCGCTTTTTATAATGTGCCGACAAAAATACCGCATAAGAAGAGGCTTGTCATTACGGGTGAGGGTTTTATCCATAAGGACGATTTTGAGAGGATGAGGGAAGAAACTCTTGGGAAAGAGGATAAGGAAATCTGCAATGCAAGGAACCTCGCTTCCGGTTCGATCCGGCTGTTGAATCCGACGGCATGTAAGGAACGCCATGTGTATTTCTATGCCTTCAATATTTTAGAGGGAATGGAAGATTTCGGGGAAATCGCTGACAGCCGGGGAAGGCTGTTGGAAGCAATCGGGGAACTCGGTTTTGCTGTATGTCCCTTCACGTTCCTGTCGGAACATGTAATCCTCCGGGAGATTGAGGCCCAGATTGTTGGTTTAAAGACGCTTGCCGAAGACTGGTATATTCCGATTGACGGCATGGTGCTCCGTTATGACAGTCTTTCTTATTCAAAGAGATGTGGGAGAACCGGACACCATTACAAGGATGGTATCGCCTTCAAATTTGAAGATGATACCTATGAAACTGTATTCCGCAGTATTGAATGGGAGCCGGGACGTTCTGGGGAGATCGCGCCTGTGGCAGTCTTTGACACAGTGGAGATTGACGGCTGTTCCGTATCAAGGGCGAGCCTGCATAACCTGTCATTCATCAGGGATCTGGAGCTTTCCCCTGGCTGCCGGATACTCGTTTCCAAACGGAACATGATCATCCCGCATATTGAGGAAAACCTTGACAGGGGGCGTTACAGCAGGGCTTTGATACCGAAAAAATGTCCATGCTGCGGGAAACCGACAAGGGTCTTTTCAAGAGCCGGGGATAAGGGGAGGCTGGTTGAAACGCTGCATTGCGATAATCCGGACTGCAGCAGCCAGATTCTGCATAAGTTTATCCATTTTGCAGGGAAGAAGGCTATGGATATTTCAGGAATTTCAGAAGCAACGATTGAAAAGTTCATTGAAATGGGCTTCTTAAAGACATTTCATGATTTTTACCATCTGAACCGTTACAGGGATGAGATTGTGCAGATGGAAGGATTTGGCGAGAGGTCCTATAACAAAATCATTGCTTCTGTAGAGAAAAGCCGCAATACCACATTTGCGAGGTATGTTGTCGCAATGGATATCCCGATGATCGGGAGGACGGCGGGCAGGGCATTGGAGCAGCATTTCCATGGAAACTTGCAGGAGTTTGCGAAAGCGGCAGTAGAAGGCTTTGACTTTACATCATTACCGGATTTTGGGGAAACAATGTGCCGGAACATCTGGGAGTGGTTTCGCAATCATGGGAACCTGAAACTTTGGAAAACATTACAGAAAGAAATTCATTTGGAGAAAAAGGAGAATAAGATTATGGCAAAGAAAAATAACAGTACAAAGAGCAACCCGTTCACAGGATGCACAATCGTGGCAACAGGAAAGCTGGAGCATTTTACACGCAACGACATCAACGACAAGATTATCAGTATTGGTGCAAATGCAGGGAGTTCCGTTACCAGAAAGACGAATTACCTGATATGCGGTGAGAAGCCGGGAAGTAAACTGACGAAGGCGAAAGAGCTGGGGATTCCGGTCCTTACCGAGCAGGAGTTCCTTGATATGATTCCGGCATAGGATGGAAAAGCAGTATAAGGGCAAAGTATTAGGGGGCATATCAGTTATGGTATGCCCCTGTTTTCGCTTATAGACGAATCATTGTGTTTGGGAAGGTTTGCTGCAAAAATGTAGCAGATTTATTGTATTTGAAATCAACTGCTACAAAAATGTAGCAAATTTACTGTATTTGAAATCAACTGCTACGAATTTGCAGCAGGATATTTGGATATAAAAAAATTACTACAAAAATGCAGCATTTTAGAATGGAGGCGGTTTCATGAGCGGAATATTCTATGACGGTCATTGGTACGGGAATATGGGTATGGTGTGCAAGCACTGCGGAAATCCGGTCTATCAGTCGGATCATGCAGAATACGGCTACCAGTGTTTCCATTGTGATGAGGATTTATATTCTTTTGAGGTAACGGAGCAGGATGGTTCCTGTCTTCCGAGAGTGATAGTTGCCCGTCCGGTAAACGGCATTACCCTTAATGAAGGGCTGGAATATCTGCTGGATGGGAATAAGGAAGTCCGTGTATTTAACAATCAGCTGGAAGCGGAAGCGTTTCTGCTGGCGAATGGTTTTATAAGCGAAGAGATGAAATTTTTATATTTTGTGGAGGTGGTATGATGGATTACAGACTGATCGTAGAAAAGGATGGATATGCCCTGATACAGAGGGGAAGCAGAATGCAGCAGTATGCCGTGGTAAACGGTCTGGATAAGGATAAGGGGGAATGGAATTACACTTGTACCTATTATGAGGCTGGAAAATACTCGAAGCTGTCGGAGGAAGAAGCCCTGTTCAAAGCCCTTGATGATTTCAGGTCAAGAACAGACAGGGATTACATTCCGCATGGAAGGCTTTTGGAGATTGCAACGCTTCTGAAAGATGGTCTGCTGGAAGATGATGCGGACGAAGCCTATGAGTATATGTGTGATACAGTGGAATTATCCAGGAATGAGGCGGAGGCTTTGGGGCTTGACATGGACAAATATAACGAATACAGAAAAAATTGAAATAACGGAGGTAGGAATATAATGGATACAGAACAGTTTTACCCGACGCCAAAAGAGCTGTTGGAAAAAATTTTTAAAGATACGGACTGGAGGACGGTAAGCTCTATTTTGGAGCCGTCTGCCGGGAATGGCGATATCTGTGATTATATTATGGATGTGGCAGATCAATACCCTTATTATAACAGGAGCCTTGACATTGACTGCATCGAGATCAATGAGAACAGGCGGGCAACATTAAAAGGGAAAAATTACCGCGTCGTTTATGATGACTTTCTGAGGTTCCAGACATACAAGCAGTATGACCTGATTGCCATGAACCCGCCTTTTGCGGATGGGGAGAAGCATCTTCTGAAAGCGCTGGAAATGCAGAAAAACGGTGGCTGTATTATGTGCATATTGAATGCGGAGACTTTGAGGAACCCATATACGAACGAAAGGAAGCTCCTTGTGCGGAAGTTGGAGGAGCTGGGCGCGGCGGTTGAATATTACCAGTCGGCTTTTACCCACGCAGAAATCCAGACGGATGTGGAAGTTGCTGTGATTAAGGCAAGCATACCGCAGGCAGAAGATGTGTCCTATATTTTCAACCAGTTAAGGAAATCGAAAAAGTATGCAGAAAAAGAAGCAGATGATAACCATACGGATGTGGCGGTAAATGATATTGTAGAAGCGATTGTGAAGCAGTGCGAGATGGAAATGGATGCAGGAATACGTTTGATCCGGGAATACTGGGGAATGAAGCCGGATATCATGGATTCTTTTGATTTCGATGGATACAAAAACCCGATTATCACAATGAAGGTCGGGCAGCATGACGCATCCATTAACCAGTATGTGACAGCGGTAAGGAGAAAATACTGGTCTGCGTTATTTAGGAATCCCAAATTTGTACGGGGGATGACGTCGGAAATGCAGAGCCGCTATCTGGCGAAGGTAAACGAGCTGGAAAAGTATGATTTCAACAGGTACAATATACGGACAATCCAGGCAGAAATGTCAAAGCACATGACCGGGAGCATAGAGAAATGTATCATGGATCTGTTTGACGAATTATCTTACCGTTACAGCATGGGGTGCGAGAAGAACATCCACTATTTCAACGGCTGGAAAACGAACCAGGCATGGATAATCAACCGGAAAGTGATTATCCCCGTCTATGACGTGTTCTGCAATATCTTCCACAAATTTCGGTACAGTTACAGCGTGGGCCAGAAGCTTTCTGACATAGAGAAGGTCTTCGACTATCTGGCGGGTATGGCATCCGGCAGTTCGTCGCTCCCGTATATTTTACAGCAGGCGGAGGACAGGCAGGAATCAAAAAATATTGAGTTCCGGTATTTCACCTGCAATTTCTATAAAAAGGGGACGTGCCACATTATTTTCAAGGATGAAGAATTACTGAAAAAATTCAACATCTTTGGCGCAAGGCAGAAAGGCTGGCTGCCACCTGCATATGGCAGGAAAACTTATCAAAAAATGGATAGAGAGGAGCGTGCAGTGGTGGATTCCTTTGAGGGAAAAGATTCTTATGCGAAGACTTGTTCCAGACCGGAATATTATCTGTATGAGCCAAAGGACAAGCAAAATATGCTGGAATTATTGTCGGCATAATGCTTTATGGGAAATGTAAATTAGAGATTATAGGAAGGGAGCGCAGAAATGACCTACATATGTTCAAAACAGGCGAAGATTGATCGTCTGTGGGGTATATTTATCAAACATATCCTGCAGATGGAGGATGCAGGGATTAGCGTGGAGTATGTGAGGAAGGGCGAGGTTATCCTGAACGGATGGAGGTACGAGCCAGTTTATTTTGAAAACACAATGAGGTATGAGCCGCTTAGTAACCATAAGGAAGGGAATGTTGTGCTTGTGGGGCATGATATCCAGCCGCTTATAGAGTATTTGAAAACGGCTGGTATCAGGAAATGATAACAGGAAGAAAATAAAATTATCTGAATGGAGGCGTTAGAAATGAAAGGGCCAAGAAATACACTGGGAGACTTAAACAACCATCTTTTCGCGCAGTTGGAAAAGATGGATGACGATGAGCTGACAGGGGAGCAGCTTGACAATGAAATCCGCAGGACGGAGGCTATGGCGAAGATCAGCGAGCAGATCATCAAAAACGGGGAGTTGCAGTTTCGGGCTATGAAGCATATGGACGAATACGGCTATGAGCGGCAGAAAGCCATCCCTGATATGCTGGAAGTGCGGGGAGGTGCCTGAAATATGAGGAAAAAATGGGCGGATGAAATCGTGGACTGGCTGCGTGAAAACGTGCCGGGAAGGACAACAAAGGAAGTCGTGGAGCTGATTAACCAGCAGGGTTTTGATAAGAAATACGGGATTGTCTTTACAGAGGCTTCCATAAAGGGTGCAAAGAGCCGCTACCACATTAAAAGCGGGACTCCTTTCGGGAATCCGAAAGGTTATTCCCCAAAATATCCGGATGGTATGGAGGAATTTCTTAAATCCATAGCAAAGGGTAAAAGCACGCTTGAATTAGTAGATGCTGTAAATGAAAAATTTGGAGAGGGTACAATCAATGCCCGCCAGATGAAAACTTATAAGGGGAATCATGGAATAAATACGGGGTTGACCGGGAGGTTTGAGACAGGGCATATTCCGACGAATAAGGGAAAGGAAATGCCGCCGGAGGTTTATGCAAAAGCGGCGCCGACTATGTTCCGGAAAGGTCATGTCCCTGCCAACCGCATGGAACTGGGGGAATACACGCACACGACAGATGGATATTTAATCTGTAAGGTGCGTGACCACGGCACGCAGAGGGAACGTTTTGAATTTGTGCACCGCAGGGTATGGGAGCAGCATAATGCCCCGGTTCCTGACGGGAAGATGGTAAGCTTCCTTGACGGGGATAAAGATAACTGTGATATTGGCAACTTGGTATTGATTGACAATGCAGAGAATTTGGAACTGGCACGAAGTCGCCTCCGGTTTGAAAATGCAGAATTTACAAAGGCAGGAGTGGCGGTAGCGAAAGCGCGGGTTGCCGCAAGGAGAAGAAAGAGGGGTGCAGCGTAATGGCGAGATACAGCGCAAGGGAAGAGAGATGGGTTCCAATGGAGATAAAGGGAGTGCATGGATATTTCTGCGATCTCAGGATTGACAGGGCTACGGTTCCGAACAGCTTTGATTTCTGGGAGCTTGACGATGGTGACAGTGACGGAATGCCATGCCGCTATAAATTTGGGATACTTGTTAATTTCTTCGGCACGTTCATCACGACCGGGCGGCTTCCGGTTGATGATATGGTGTACGGGGAAGGCTACATTAACAGTGAGGATGAATGGGGATTTTTAGACGGTTCCTATTCATTCTCAGAGATTGAAGAAATGGAAGGGTGCACGAATCGGAATGGAAAGGAGATGGATACAGATGGTAGAATTAAGCAGCGGGCAGTATGTGGTCGGATTTGATAACGGCTACCAGTTTGGGAAAACGGCGCAGTCCTTATTTGAAAACGGTGTTTACCCAATGGGGACGGTAGAGCCGACGGTTAAGGAGCATTCATTAAAGTATGGAAGAAAATATTATAAAGTTGGCGAGGGAAGGGCCGCGATAACCGAGGACAAGGTATCGGATGAAAACGCAAGACTTCTTACAATGGCTGCCATAGCAAAGGAACTTGGCGCAGAGGGGATAAGGAAAGCAGAGGTTATTCTTGCAGTGGGACTTCCATTCTCTGATTATGGCAGGGAGAAGAAATCCCTTTTGGAGTATTATGAGCAGAAGCCGACGATGAAATATGAATACGAGGGAATCCGGTATGATGTGGAAGTCAGCCGGATTTTTGTATTCCCGCAGTGCTATTCCGCAATCGCCCCGAGGCTTGCCAACATGAAAGGGGATTACTTGGTCGTGGATATCGGGAGCAAGACAACGGATGTGCTGCTTCTAAAGAACGGGATGCCTGTCGAGCGGAAATCCATCACGGTTGAAAAAGCTATGGTAAAGTGGATGAAGCAGATTCAGGGGAGGCTGCAGATCCAGTATGGAAAGAACGTGCCAGAGAGCGAAATCCTGAAAGTAGTCTTAAAGAAAGACAGATTCCTTCCGAGAAGCCAGGCAAACCATGTGAGGGAAACGCTGAAAGAGCTGGTTCATGATTTGGAGCTGGAACTGATGGAGAGGGAATTTGACCTGCAGTACACCAATGTCATTTATGTCGGCGGCGGTGCGGTGGCAGTGAAGAATTTTTCCGAGCCGCGGGCAAATGTCGCTTTTGACACAGACATCCATGCAAATGCGAAAGGCTATGAATTTCTTGCCATGCAGATGTTACGGAAAACAGGGGCGGCGTGATATGGGGGATAAGTATGTGGCAACGGTGCGGTTCCATACGGAAGGGGTGGAAGCCGAACTGTACAGGAGGCTCATGGAGGGGAAGAAGGAGGCGGGCCTTTCCGTCCCGGATTATATCAAGCAGATTTTAAGAGAGTATTTTGAGGATCAGGACAGGGAGGATGAACAAAGCGAGTGGTTAGAGCGGTTTCTGGAGGAGATGGCTGATGTCGTGGAGCAGGCGGTCAGAAAATGTATTGGTGCGTGTAATGTGAATGTTATGGGGACAGGCACAGCGCTTATGGCAGATACAGAAGCGGCAGGCAGCAGGGAAGAAGCCGGATTGCCGGCACAAAGCGAAGAAATACCGGAGGGTGCATTGGATTTCCTGAATGGGATGGAATAATGCACCTTCCGGGGAAAGGGTGTATCCATTGCGGATATGCCTTTTTTTCTATGTTCCGGCAGGGTTGCTACAAAAATGCAGTAGCTAACCGTAAAAGATAACCGTCTGCTACAAATTTGTAGCAGTGGTATATAATATGTAAAGTCCTTTGAAACATGAATTTCTGAAATTTATTGTTGATAGGTGCATTTATTGATGTGGGATATATTTTGCTTGACATTACAAATTCTTGAGAGTTAAAAGTTCTCTCATCTAAATCAATATATTTTAGCGAGTCTTTGGCTCGCTTTTTTCAATTATTT
>ERZ808044.1549-NODE-1549-length-12055-cov-2.976624_pt1 | contig 12055 bp, 5 predicted proteins | sample MGYA00380195_ERZ808044 | MGnify/ENA primary metagenome ERZ808044 (study PRJEB31490, sample SAMN06133423) | mouse gut metagenome | isolation source: Z7_2 | host: mice | place: China: Chengdu | collected 2015-05 ...
TGATGCAATCTGCTATCATTTCGGATTTTCAAACAAGAAACAGGCTGACAATAAACTAAGATAAAATCAATAAAATGAAATCTTCTGTTGACCAGTTAGCATCCATGAGAACAGGCATATCTTCTATTTCTTCAATTTTAGGCGAAAAAAAAGAAAACCTTTCATCTAAGAACACAAAAAATGATGGGATTGGAGCTGACACATTAAAGGGAATGCCGGAAGATATCAAGGCCCAAAAAAGGGAATATGAACATTTTGTCAATGTACTTGGCAATGGCAAATCTTCCATGGAGGAATGTCAGAAGGCTGCTAATAAGCTGGCATCTGCCTATGTAAACAGCAACAACTTTCTTGCAAACCTTACAGATCAGAATAAAGACTACTATGCCTCTGTCTTAAATGAAATGGGTATTGAAAATGCCAGAGAGATTGTTCACAATAAATTGATTCAGTCTGGTAAAAATCTCAATGTTATCACGAAAGAACTTGGTATATCAAAAGATGAGCTTTCAAGTTTAACTCTAGAAGAGGCAAGTAACCTAGACGGGTTATCCGACGCTTCCGACGAGGCAAAACAGAGTCTCTACTATTATATGTTGCAAAAAGTGCAACAAAACCAGATTTCATTAAATACATCAGCGGATTGTGACCAATTGTATAATTTGGCATTCCAGGCCGGAATTGCTAAAAGCAATTTAAGAGAACTTACAAACGCCTCCATCGCACTTAGCTCAGTAGAAGGATACCAGAACAAGATCGATGCGATCAATCGAGGACTAGATCATGCGAAAGATGGCAGCGTAACGTATATAGATCCAAATACCAGTGAGGTCGTAACTACATCGGAAAGAAGTGCATACAATACTCTTCAGGTATTACAAAAAGGAAAAAATGCTGCTGAAAAAAGAGCTAAAAAAAATATAGACAATTTTACCGAAAAAAATGAAATGGACCCTGTTAAAATAACCTCATCAAATAACAGCGATGACAAAAGTAACAAATCCACTTCAACGAAGCAGCAAATTGACTGGATCGAACGCCGTATAAAAAACTTACAGGACACCATCGATCTCACAGCTGCAAAACTGCAGAACCTGTTTCACTTCAAGAGTAAAAACAAAAATCTCAACAAACAAATCAAAACAACGACCAAACTGATCAACACATATGGGACTGCGGCAGCCAAATACCAGAAAAAAGCAGATCAGATAACAGGCCTTTCCAAAGCCATCATTCAAAAAGTAAACACCGGCAAGCTCACCAAAAAAACAAGTCTGTCGGACCTAATCAAAGAATATGGGGAAGAGGATGCGGGAAGAATCCAATCCTATATCAGCTATACGGACAAAGCAAGAGAAGAACGGAAAAACCGACAGGACCAAATCGCTAAAAAACGAAATTTAAAACAGCAAAAGTACCAAAATTATGTCGATCGTGCAGACGGAAAAATTTCGCTATATGAACAGCAAAAAGAAAATTCTGGAACGGCAAAAAGGAAAAACTCAATCCTTGATCGCGAACTAAAGCAATACAAAGAGTCTTATGTATATCAGATAAAAATCGCAGGATTGACAAAAAATAAGACAGAACAATCTCGTCTGCGTGCTGAATACGAAAAAAAGATTCGTGACTCAAAAGAAGAAAAACTGCAAAACACCCTGAATGATAATTCAGATAAAAACAATCTTTTGGAAGCTAAATTAGCAAATGCATTTACCGCCGATGACAAAAATCATATTTTGGAGGAAGAGATCGGGATTATCCAATCCAATACAGCCGCTTACGAAAAAAACTACAGCGATGCCGTCTCTTATCAGTCCTCACAGGCTAACTCTGCTTCAAAATCCGTAAATTCTGACAAGAGTAAAAAACTGAAAAAATCGGATAAAGAAAAAATCAAAAGTTATATTTCTCGTAAAGAACCCATTCCAGACAAACTTATCAATAAATGTTCCCCAAAAACCCAGGAGCAGTTAGCAAATTACAATGCCTCACTGAACTGGGTACAAGATGCATTCAACCAAAAAACGTTGAACGAAGAAGAAGCGAAAACCAAAGAGCGGGACATCCAAATACAACAGCATGAAAACCGGGCTGTACAACATCAATCCGAACTGGACTTATTATCAGCTCAAAAAGAAAACCAGAAAACAGCAAAAGATAAAAACCAGATCATTGACAAAGAAAAAAACATTACCGCACAGCTGTACAACGAAAAAATTGCCATTGCAGGACTGGAAGGAAACATTTACGAGCAGCAGAAGCTACAGGAAGAATTAAGCCGTCAGCTGGTTGCTTATGAGAAAGAAAAGCTTGCTAATATAGTACAATATTATGACAATCTACGAAAGCTCAATGAACATCAGTCTAAAAACCTAAACAACGCGCTAGATGAACTGGAAGCCAGAGGGATGATCGCCACAAGCGAACTGTATACTTCCCAAATGGCACTAAATGAAGAGAAGAAACGGAATTATCAAGAGGAACTTTTCCAGCTTGAGCAGCAGCACGATAAGATTGAAAAGGGAACGCAGGATTGGTATGATTCTTTAGATTCGATCCAGGCATGCAGGGACAACATTGCACAATGTACACGGAACTCTATTGAGCTTGGCAATGCGGTACGCAGCATCGATTGGAAGATCTTTGATAAGGCATCCTCACGCATGGATCTTATTTCATCTGAGTTTGATCTTGGGATAAAACTCATGTCAAATAAAAATCTGACAAATAAAGATACTGGAAACTTCACCCAGGAAGGCACTGCCACGCTTGGTGCATATTACTCCAAAATGCTCTTGGCACAAAATAAGAAAAACGAAGCGGGGAATATCCTGATAAAAACCAAAAGACATATTGATAATAGGGATGAAGGATATACCGACCAAAAGGCACTTGACGAGTACAATGAAAAATATAAAGAATACATCCAACTTGCAGAAACAGAATTTGACATACAACAAAATATTGTTGACATGATGAAAAATAGATATCAGGCAGAGCTTGATTGCCTTCAAGATGTCATCAATAAGCGTAAAGACCTGCTGCAAACAGAAAAAGATGCTTTTGATTACCAGCGAAGTATTGAAGAAAAAACGAAAAACATTGCAGTGATAACCAAACAGCTCACTGCTCTTAGCGGTGACGATTCTGAAGAAGCAAAAACAAGAATCCAACAGCTGCAAGTCAGCCTGGATGAGGCAAACAAAGATCTTCAAGACACAGAATACCAACATTGGATCACAGATCAACAGACCATGCTCGACAATTTTTATAATGAATATTCCGACTTTATCGATACAAAAATAAATGATACGGATGCATTGTTAAGTGAAGCAATCACGTATCTGGGTAATATCGATGTGGCAAAATCTGTATCGGAGTCATTACAGGAATATTATAATGCTTACGGATATAATCCGACAGATGATTTACAAATGATCAATACAGCTCTTGGATACAATGGAAATATCGCCAAATCTATTAAGGACTCGATCAACGATATTTCTATGTATTTTAAAACACAGCAGAAATACCAGTCCGAAGCCGATCATGTGACAAACGCAATATCGGAAATCGGTAATGTTTTTGAAGATGAAAATGCCATAAAACGATACGAGGAAGCACGAAGGGCATATGACAGCCTTGCTACCGCCGGTGACAACGGGGAAAACATCCAAAGTTACGTGGCTTCTTCCGCAGTTTCCACACTCAATACAACAATGAAAGAGGTACAGGAAATATATGATTCCGTTTCTAATACAAGATCTGCGATAAATTCTATCGGAGACCTCGAAGACAGGAGTGGTTATAATGAATACAACAAACAACTGATCCAAGCTGCTTATGATTCATATAACAAACTATCTACATCCGGAAAACAACTTCTTGGCAACCGTTATATAAACATGTTGGATGCTAAGAAACACCAGTATGATTATTGGGATTTTGTGACAAAAGATGAAGAAGGAGAACGAAAAGCACAAGAGGCCGAACGTCAAAGACAGGAAGAAGAACGACAAAGACAAGAAGCCGCGGCCGCCGCTGCGGCTGCCGCAGAGCAAGACAGACGGAACAAACGTAACGACATAATAAATTGGCTCAAGAAAAATAAAGATAAAAGCGAATGGTGGGTTAAGAAAGATTATGATGACATTAATGAAGTACAAAAATATATCGACAATAAAATACACGATAACGGCAATAAATACCTAAGCAAACAAGGAAGAGAGAAACTTCAATCCTATCTGGATAAAATTGGAGTTCCTGATGGGAAATTATTGAACCGTCTTACCAGTCTCGGTTTTTCTCACGGCGGGATCGTAGACACACTGCAAAAGATACCGAGAATGAATGGTGATGATGGATGGGCAACCTTGAAACGAGGCGAGGCCGTCCTCACCCCAGAACAAACCGAGGATTTTCAAAAACTACTGCACAATCTTGATGTGGTAAATCCAGCAGTTGATTTGTATAAAAGCATGCAAACAAGAAATATTGATATGGTATCAGACCCTATGATAAGCCAGTCTACGGGAGATATCAATATTGATATGAGTTTTCCAGGCGTAACAAATTACGAAGAATTCCGGCAGAAATTACAGTCTGATCCCAAGATTGAACGTATGTTTAAATCCATGATCTGGAACAAAGGCAGCTTATCAAAATATAGTACAAAAATGTAATAGAAACTCAATATTCATTATACCAGTGAATATAGAAGGGACAGCTTTTGCTGTCCTTTCTTATTCTGACAAACAGAAAGGAACTTAATTTATGATATTAACTGACTCAAAAAAATACAAAAAACTTCTCAAAGAAGAAAATGATCGGCTGGCGAAAAGGATTTCCCAACTCGAAAAAGAAAGAGACTACGCTGTGAAAGATATGAAACGGTCCACAGAACTGCTCAATACCTATAAAAAAGAATATGAAAGATTGATCCGAGATTCAAAGAAACTGATACAGAAGCAAAAATCTTCCGAGAAAGCTGTGGACAAGATTATAAATGGATTGAAAAAGGAACTCACCGAGCTCCAGAAAAGAAACGCGTGAGAAAATATAACATAAGAAAGTTGGTGATGACCAGATGATTACACAGTTTGAATTTGACGGAATAAAAAGCTCTGTCTTCGGACTCTATCTTTGTAGTTTTAGTGGAAACAGCACCGGAGCAAAGTCGATCGGAAATGAAATAACAATCAACACAGTGCGAGCACCAAAGAAAAATCGTTTTATACGAACAGGCAGTACATACGAAACACCTCTCACCTTTTCTTTTCAGGTGGTCAAATACAACTGTTGGGGAGAGGATATGGAAATAACCCCCAGAGAGCTGGCTAAGATCATGAGGTGGCTGATCCGTAAAGATTACCACTATCTCCGGTTTGATCAGACCGGCTGGGACAATGTGTTCTATAACTGCACATTAAAAGTGCAGAAATATGAGATCGGTGGTGTCATACGGGGATTGGAGATCGAGGCCACATGCGATGCGCCCTGGGGTTATTCAGAACGTAAAAAACATATTTTAAATCTAGATAGAGTAAATTCATGCAGCATATATAACTATTCCGACGAAGACGGCGGCATACTGCCAGACTTAGTTAAAATCGAAATGTTGGGAAATCCCGGTGAATTAAGCATTACAAATACATTTTCCATGGATCAGGAGGAAGACAAAACTAAAACTATAAATGTCAAAATTAAAAACTGTAAACAGGGCGAAATTATAGAACTGGACCGGCATAAAAATATTCGCTCTTCTATGGTTCACGAGGGATTGATGAATGATTTTAACCATGTATTCCTTGAACTCTTTTCAGATTTTAATCAATACGAAAATGTATTTACGTCCAATGAGCCATGCAATATAACCATATACGTCAGAGAGATCAGAAAGGGGGTTCCTGTATGAGTTTCAATCCAAATAAACTAACTTTTAAAGTCGACGAGATCACAGGTGAGATTGTCCAGCCCCAGGTCTTCCTTTGTGACAGACAGCTGAACAAAATAGGCGAGATCTATCCCGTAGGCGATCTACGGATAAAGAGCGTGTTAAACGGTGCCGATGAAATCTCCTTCAGCACGCCAAAAGATGTATCCGACCATGAAAACCCTTTATATCACAAAATAAAAGACTATTCTGTCGTATTTGTCCGGGGTTTTGGATATTTTGAAGTATCGCCAACAGTAAACGACACCTACACTTCCATCAAAACAATGAATGGAAATTCACTGGGAGAGTCTGAATTATCACAATTATTCTGCACGCTGGAATGTAATACAAACAGTGATATGGAGAACTTCGGAACATTGCATCCAACAGAGCCATACATATCTACCGTATTGTATTCAGAAAATGTGGAAAACAGGGAACACAGCCTAATACATAGAATATTAACCTATGCTCCCAATTATACGGTGGGCATAGTGGATGATACCATCAAAAATATTCAAAGAACCTTTAGCTTTTCCAATAGAGATATCCTTTCCTGTTTTTCAGAAATTGCACAGGAGATCGGCTGTATTTTTGACATTGTCGTAAGAAAAAACGAAGATGGATTGGTCGAACGGGTTGTCAATCTATACGATGCCCAATATTGTAAAGATTGCAAGAGCCGCCATGTGATTAACGGTGTCTGCCAGGATTGTGGAGGTACAAACATTGACGGGATCGGCGAGGACACCACCATAACCATCGGCACAGATAATCTTTCCGATGAGATCACTCTCACACCCGACGGAAATATGAAAAACTGCTTTATCCTTGAGGGCGGGGATGATGTAGTAACCTCCACCGTAGAAGGTATACTGCCCTCAGGAAACAAAAAATTATACATGTTCTCACCAGAGACAAAACAACTCTTCTCATCTGAGCTCCAAAAAAAATATGAGGAGTATGTAAGAAAATTTAACAACAACAGGGAGCCCTATGAGAAATTGCTTGAGGTTCAATATGGAATTGTTGATCTGATGTTGTATCTGCAATCCGGACGTATGCCAACGCCGGAAACTTCTTCCAGAAATCTTCATGAAGAAGTAAAACATATAATGGATGAATATAATTCCCATTTTCCCAATGGCCTTGGTTTAACAAATAACTCTGACACCATCTCACGAAACAGCATTGTACGACAGGTACTGTCGTTGTTTGTTGATAATGGATATGCAGTCCGGCAGGAACAGGGAAATTATGACGCGGTAAAACTTCGATGGACTGGTGATCTTGTGGTCTATGAGATCAGAGATAACAGTTCTCAAGCGATCATACACGTATCTAACAACGCAAGCACCATCGAATATTCCGATACCTCAGAAGTGGAGACAAGTGCTTTCTGCATCAAATTTTCAGAAAATTACTCGACCTATTTAAAGCAGATGGTAGCTATTACCACTAAGAATTATGAACTGATTGAAGAACAAGGATTGAATCATCCTAAAGAATGGCAGAAATACAGTCTGAACCAGTTGTATTCCTATGAATCCGGCTACCAATCCTGCATCGAAGCGCTCGAAGAGGAAAAAAGCAAATCAAATTTACCTGGAGTGAAAAGCACTGCTAATAATATGCAAAAAGAATACTACAAGAGAAAGAAAGAAATCTCAGAATACCTGGTAAGGCTGGAAGACATAATATTTCACTTGTATTCTTATTATGGCAATGCGGATTGGCTCTCCTCTTCTATTCCATCTGAATCAAAAATTTTCAAAACAGCGGAATCTGCTTTTCAGCATATGGTTCATTATATTCGGTACGGAACATGGAATGGAGGAAGCGAAAATGAAATCACAGATGATCCGATCTATTGTAAAAGTTGTGGTTCCAAAAATGTTACCTTAACCGGATGCAAACAGTGCAAAAAAACAAATATCGCCACCTACAGTGAACTTGCACAGATGGTATGGGAACACTATGCTCTGAACCACACCAATCTGGAAACACAGAGAAAAGAAATCCGAAAAAATAACAACTTGCAAAACTCATTGGGGGAACATTTATACGGGGAATTATGTTCCTTTATACGGGAAGATCTATATAACAACAATAACTTTATCTCAGACGGTCTCAGTAATTCTGAACTGATCCAAAAGTCGAAAGAATTGATTCATAAGGCGGAACAGGAGCTTGCGAAAGCATGTATTTCTCAGCATACCTTATCCGGCAATATTTATTCCTTTGCTGCATATAGTCATTTATCCAAAGAAGACTTTCCGATAAACGGCGTATATGATGGATTTAAATTAGGTAATTTTATGAGATATTTTGCTGATGATGGAAAGACTTATAAATTACGTCTTTCCTCTGAAGAGTTTTCATGGACAGATTCCGGTGCAGAACTTAATGTTGAATTTACAGATGTCATAGAATACTCGAATGGTGGTATCAGTGATCTTGCCTCTCTCATGCAGACTATGGGCAATCTGGCAACCTCTTTTGATTCGGTCAAAAAACAGGCGGAACAGGGCGCAGAGGCAAATCAAACATTCCAAAAGATTCAGGACGAATGACTACAGTCCGCACTTTCTAATGTTTTAAATGCCAGGGATATCGATGTACAGATTGACGAGCATGGGATCACATTGCGTAAATACGATTACGAATTGGATGACTATTCTCCGTATCAGATGAAACTTGTGAACCGCAACATCGTCATGACGGATGACGGCTGGGAACATGCCAAACTTGCCATCGGTCTAGGAAGTTATCATGAACATCTAATGTATGGCGTCTGGGCGGATTTGCTGGTGGGTGATCTAATCGTCGGAGAAAAACTCGTCATCAAAAGTGAAGACGAACAGGGAAATTCTTCTGTCACCATCGATAAAAATGGCATCACCATAAAAAATGGAACTATCTCATGGGAAAATGTGAATGCTCCGGAAATAAAAAACATTAAAGACTTAGCAGATAACCTGAATGAAATAAATACAAACATAGACACAACTGAAACCAACGTAAAAAAATATACGGATGCTGCAAAAACATCACTCACTGAGGCATATCAATCGTATACAAATTCCAAAGTGTCGGATCTAGACCGTGCTGTAGCAAATTATCTGCAATTGCCAAACTCTACAACTCTAATTGGAGAGAATTATATTATTTCCCCGTATATCGAGGGCGGATATATAAATGTAACCGGAGATACCGATAATACCCAGAATCAGGTAATTATTGATCCAAAAAATCTAACAGATACTGGTTATATATTTGCGGTAAGACACGGAAATGATTTTACAGTTGGAATCAAACCAGACGGCACGGCAACTTTTAAAGGTACTATTTATGCTACAAACGGAAATTTTAATGGCAATGTACATTCAAAAAGCGGACAGATTGGAGGGTGGACAATAGATGATCATACCCTTTCTTCGATAAAAATTGATAATGATAATTTGCAGCCTAAGTTATACCTAGATGGAAAGGAAGGTTGCATCACTTCTTCCAGAATTGATACTAACGTTGGTTACGGTGGTATTAATAATTCAAAAGTATTACATAAAACAAGTATAAAGGAAGGCCAGATTGATTTTTTAAAGAAACAGACTGCACCTCCTACTTATGAAAATGTCTTAATACAATCATCACTAACTTTAAGTGGCGATGGGATCTTTTATGAATACGGACAAGAATTAGAAACAATCTTCCATGTTCATAATTATGGAATGGATGTTTATGGCCATATATGGCAAAATAATAAACCAATTGGTGATTTATATTGTGTTGTCAAAACCGGAACGAAATCCCATAACGGAACTGGAACATGGGAAACTTTCAGAGTAGATTTTGGAGTTAAGTACACAAAAGAACCTTTTATCAACGTCATGCCTATTACACATTTCAGCAATGAAAAAATAGCATTTTGTAAATTTATCGGAAATAGAACATCTGGCTATACCGGATTTGAATATACCGTTTACTGTAAAGATACCAATATTTTATATGAAACAAGATGGTTTGCTTCAGGCAATATTTTATAATAACAAAAAGGAGGTTACATCATAGTGGAAAAAATAACCCAATCTTTTACTCTTGATCTGGTGGAAATATCCCATAACGTCATAAACGCCAGGCAAAACGACAGACTGACAAGGGATATTAATATAACAATTACCAACAATGGACAGGAATACGAATTGCCCGAAACGGCATTCGTATATCTCCGCGGAAAACGTACAGATGGGAAACCGATCTTCTATCCCGTGGAGATCAAAAATAACCATAAGGGGCACATATATGTAGATATACACGACTATGTATTATCCAGTCCTGGCAGATGCAAGCTGGATATCGGCATCTATAATAGGGTTCAGGGTGAAACCGAAAACAAAAAGGATGAAATTGCCTCAACAGAACCCTTTATTTTATATATTCCAGAGGAAGTTTTTAATGAGGTAGAAGTCGTTGAATCCGACGAGGGAAGTACCCTTTCACAACTCATAAACTCTGCCAGAGAAGAAATCTCCGAGATGAATTCTTTGGAGGCCCAAGTAGCAGCCAATGAATCCGTAAGGCAATTTAATGAGACTGAAAGATTAACCGAGGAAAGGGCCCGAAAATCCAATGAAAATTCAAGAGAGATTAAGGAAAAAACACGTTCTTCTGCTGAAATGTACAGAAATAGTGAAGAAAGTAAACGGAACAATGCGGAAAACATCCGCATAGCCAATGAATCCAAACGGCAAAGCGACACAGCCGAAGCAATAAGAAATGCAAATACTGCCGCCAGTAACGCTGAAACAAAGGTCAACGATCTACAGAGCAAACTGGATTCCCATCATTTTGTTCTAACAGAGGACAAAGATGTGGCGGGTGGTGTGCCTGGGCTTGATACAAACACAAAAATTCCTAGTGATAAATTATACCAGGCTACAACAACATCAAAAGGCATCACCCAACTTACTAACAGCGTAACTAGCAACTCCGTTTCTACTGCTGCTACTGCTAATTCTGTAAAAACTGCTTATGATAAGGCTGTATCTGTAGATGGAGACCTGAAGTCCCACAATTCTTCCAATAACTGCCATAATGATATTAGAAATCTAATCGCTGCATTGACTACAAGGTTGAATACACTGGCAGACAGTGACGACTCGACCCTCGACCAGTTAAGCGAAATTGTGGCATATATAAAAAATAATAAAGGTCTGATTGATGGAATCACCAGAAATAAGGTCAATGTAGCAGATATTATAGACAATCTGGTGTCCACTGCTGTTAATAAACCACTGTCAGCAAAACAAGGAAAAATATTGAAAGATCTAATTGACGGAAAATCATCAGCAAACCACACTCACTCATATCTGCCTCTTTCTGGAGGTGTCATTACAAAAACATATTCCAATTATGGTGATCATCATCTACAAGTCAGAAATAGCACATATCCAAATGCCGGAGTTGACTTGTTTGTTGATATAAAAGGAGGAAACATTGAGCTAAAAACAAATGATAGTTCAATTAAATATGAGATTGATACAAATAAAAACGAATTAAGATTATATCAGAACCATAATGGTGCCATCACAACCTTTCTCAATATATCGAATAACATAATGAATCTTTTGAATGCATCATTTTCAGGTTCTGTTGCATTTCCAAATAATTCGTGGATAAACATAGGTGATAGTATTGTAATAGGTGATAGAAATCATGCAGGCGCATTGGTATTAAAAGGCATCAATGGCGATACAGGTCTTGTCTTCATGAAAAAAGGAGATGAATCGATTACCGGATCTCTTCAATTTAATGGTACAGATTTTAAATTCAGTGATCATAACATCAATGCAAAAAATTTAAGATTAAAACCGAGTGGTGCGAATTATGGGAGTAAATTAAACTTTGGCGATGGGAACTACGTTTATTTTCATGAAGATAGCGATGATCATTTAAAGATATATGCTAAAAATGGAGTTTCCATCGATTGTACAATAGCATTCGGTGGTAAAGTGTCTGTTAATAAATATGATACTTCTACCATAGAGGCTGATGCCATAACATTAAATAACAATGGAGTTATGACTTGGGCTCCTACACATGAAGCACAACCACCTA
>ERZ808044.1550-NODE-1550-length-12034-cov-3.910513_pt1 | contig 12034 bp, 17 predicted proteins | sample MGYA00380195_ERZ808044 | MGnify/ENA primary metagenome ERZ808044 (study PRJEB31490, sample SAMN06133423) | mouse gut metagenome | isolation source: Z7_2 | host: mice | place: China: Chengdu | collected 2015-05 ...
AGAAAGCTCGTGACACAAGTCGTGTTTATGAGCTTTTGTTGTTTGACGACAGCAAGCAGACTGTTGTATCAGAAAACGATAACGTCACCGTAAAAATCGGTAACAGGACAGGCTTTTTGCTTGATATTGAACCCGGTATTGCAAATGGTGCGATCACGATTGATAGCGCCAGGTTTGCTGATCTGCCTGCAGATGACTATCGCTTAGAAATTTGGATGTATCGCAATGAAAAGCTATATATCTATCCAGATGATAAACAAATCACACTGCGATTATCTAGCACGCTCAATGATATAACAGGTACAATGCTAAGTACGATCACAATCGAGCAACTTAGAAAAGAAATCGCTGAAAGTGGTGGTGTTGGTGTACCTGTTGTTGGTCCGAAAGGCGAAAAAGGCGACCAGGGGCCACAAGGTGAGACTGGCCCAAAGGGAGATAAAGGAGATCCTGGTCATGACGGCCTAAATGGTAAGGATGGAGCGCAGGGCCCAAAGGGGGATCAAGGCGAACGTGGCCTGACTGGTCAAGATGGCAAGTCTGCTTACCAGATCTGGCTTGATTTAGGCAACACAGGATCTGAACAAGACTTCATTGACAGCTTGAAGCCTAAATCAGATGAAAGCAACAAAGTCAGCGAAGCACGACATGCACCGACCGCATGGACGCTTGATCGCAGTACGACGCCTTGGACTATCTGGTTTGATAACGGTTGTGGCTTACAAATTCCAGAGTATGCGACAACTGCTACAGTCTATGGATATGGCTTTTCCGGTAATCTAAATGCCGCTGATTTTTTGGTTTGGCCCCTTATACCAAATATTATCGGTGCAACAAGAGGGACGATAACGGTCGAAAAATTCAGAACTAAAGTCGGAGCATTTGACTATTGGTCACCAACAGCTACAGTGATCAATCCGCTTCAAGACGCTTCAAAATATGATTGGTCTAATGCTTTTGGCAACGAAGGAACTAACAGTGGATCGTATGGACGTAAACCAGTATTTGCTCGTGTAATGTATGAGCTGGGGATCTGGTCTGATGCCGATGTCTTAAGCCTCGGAGCTGTTAGAAAGGAGGAATAACATGGCTATCTATTATATGTATGATGCGGTGACAAAAGAGTTTATCGGTGAAGTGCAGGCTCCAAATCAACCAGAGAACTCAACAGAGTTGCCACCAGTTCGAAATTTTAACGACAAAACATACAATCTCCAAAACCCTGTTTGGGATGGTGAAAAATGGACTGGTGCGAATAAAGAGTTGGATGTTTTAGGATTACTTGAAGCTATGACCATTCAACTTGCACAGCTGGAAGCTCGTGTAAATATTTTGGAAGGAGGCGAAAAAGAAGATGTATAACGTATGTAAGTATATGCATAAGCTAGGTATGTCAATCAAAAAATTTGTAAAAATGGGATCTATCACTGCTGAACAGTATGAAGAGATCACCGGCAAGAAATACGAATAGCTAAACTAAGCGCCACGCTCGAAAAAATTATCGGGTGTGGCGCTTTTTGTGTTATACTGACAATTGATAGGCTAGCCACCCTTTGGAACGTCTACGGGCACCAAGGGGCTTTTTGTGTTATACTGGTAGAAGATCAATCGCCCCACATTGGACCTGTTACATTGTACAGGAACCGTACGTGGGGCTTTTTTGTTGCAAAAAAAATTACCCCCCAACATAAAGTTGGAAGGTAAGACGGTTGCGAGTAATCAGCTCGCTGTTAAGCTTGATATTGGCAATCTTAGTCAACCTAGTATCAACAGCAATAATTATAGCATATTTATGGTAGGTATGTTATATCAAACTTTATATTTTGAACTTTATCAGTATTAATACAGTGAAATAGTTTATTAGCAACAATATCAGCAGCTCGAATAAGCGTCTTATTTTCTGAATTACAATAGATAACATTTACACTTTTTACTTTCGGAAATATAGGCTCATAAAATTTGCTGTAGTTCCAGTTATATGTTCCTAGCTTGAATTCTTGTTCTAAACTTTCACATAGTTCGTATCTACCGTTAGTTGCAGTTGTATGTTCGTCGACAAAAAAGTATATATTTTCAACTTCGCTAGGAATAATAAGATTAGACTCAATCAATTTACAAAGTTTTCTCTTGACTCCTATCTTATAGGCATAATCAAGATAACGTTGCTTAGTCTTTTTATCGTTAAAGATATTGTCATATATTTCGTTTTGCTTAATGATAACACCAAACTTTTCTGTATGGTTCAAAGATCTATACAACTTACCTTTTGACTTGTTAGATACAGATGTAGCTTTTACTTCTTCATGTTTATCTTTGTTCTCTATTTTGCGGATAGTGCGTTCAGCACTCAAATATTTTCTTTTCCAACTTTCATGATCATCCTTGGATAAAAAAATTAAACCACCATAAACAAAGAAATCGTTATGCTTTTTATCCAAGACGCCAGATTCATCAGAATATACAAATATATTCATCCTATTCTCCTTTAGTGTAAAAAAAAACCGCCTAAAAAGGCGGCCCCGTGATTCGACGGCATTACATACCGCTTAAACGTTAATTCGATTTCCACGGGTAGACAGCGTATCACTACCTGCACCTATATACTAATATAGTATGTAGCTCTACGTCAATAGTTTTAGCAAATAAAAATTTTTAGTAACAACTATTGAAATGGCACTCACTAAAAATCGTCAAAATTTAGTAAGCACCATAAGGCTAACAGTTGAATTACAGGCTAAACGACCACTTTATCTTAAAATCGTCGTTGGTAATGGTTATCCCGCTGACGAGTTGTCGGACTATTACTTTTTGTCGATCGTATTCGAGCTTGGTAACATCATCAGTATCCAAGATTTCCTTCGCTTCGTCGACGGACAGTGCGGGCGTAGGTGTGCTATTTATCTGTTGTTCTATTTTTTTGCGTTGGCGTTCCAGTTCGTCTGACTTTTCTTGTAGCTTGTCGAGTGGTAACGATCCACTATTCAAATAGAGATCGACAAGTTTGTCTTGCTGTGATCTGATACGCTCAAGCTCTTTTTTTAGTGGCTCTGGATCGAATGTTTCTACTTTGTATTTATCAATCAGATCCGGATTAACTTGCAGATTACGAATCTCGTCTATCACAATTTTTTCTAGTTCGAGTCGTTTATAAGATCGCTTTGCGGGACAGTGATCGCGATGTATATTCGTTGCGCTTCTACGTGCTATACTTTCGCATCGGTAAATGTGATAAGGTGTTTCATGCTTACCGCCACGAGTAAGAATAATGTATATAGCACCGCAATATCCACAACGTATCAAGCCTGAAAGCATATATTGAGATTGAAACGGTCTAGGATTTCCAGATTCGGCATATACTTGTTGACGCCGTGCAATCTCTCTTTTAGTGCGTTCGAACGTTTCAACGTCTATGATAGGTTTGTGTAACGCTGGATAAATTTCACCTTTAAAAACGTTGACGCCTGTATATGTTTGATTATCTAGGACCTGTCGGATCGTTCTATGTGACCAGGGAACTTTTTTGCCTAAGTGTCCTTCGTTGTTTAGTTCATTGTGTATTTTTGTGATTGGTTTGCCCGCAAGGTAGTCATTAAAAATGCGCTTTACAATAGCAGCTTGAAACTCGTCTATATCGTAAGTATCATTCACGCTATCATATCTATATCCAAACGGAACGTTTGACCAGTTCATCGCTTTGCCAGCCTTAGCACGTCCAACTTTGCCCATCTGCATACGCTCTTTGATTTGTTCACGTTCAAGCTGTGCAAAGACTGAAAGTATACCGATCATAGCTTTACCGAACGGCGTCGAAGTATCAAAGTTTTCTGACATACTGATAAAAGACACGTTGTACTTGTTGAAGACATCTTCAATGATGTACAGTGTGTCTTTTTGCGATCTACTCAAGCGATCCAATTTATAGACTAAGACACCTTCAAAAATCCCAGCCTTTACGTCAGCGAGCATTTGAGAAATAGAAGGGCGATCTAGCGACGAACCTGAAAAACCGGGATCACGATAAACGTGTACAACGTCCCAGTCTTTAGCTTCGCAATACTTTCTTAATTTATCTTCTTGTTCTTCGAGTGAGTAGCCACTTTCGGCTTGTTCTAGGGTACTTACTCGTAAATATAAAGCTACTTTCATACGTTACCTCCATATTTATATATTTAAACGAATATATGTTCTTTTTGGCGTTTTTTAAAACCCGTCATGGAGACGGGTCGGAATAATTGCTATTTATCTTGTTTCTTAGGATCTTCAGTAATATTTTCTGTTACTTGAACATTAATATTTTGAGCCGTTGCATTGTTAGCGGGCTTTTGTAACATAATAAATACTGCTGCGATAATCAAAACTACTAATGCCGGGAAGGCCATCATAGCTGTGAAACCAAATAGCGCATTTCCAATAATGCCTAAAACAGAACCCACAAGGGAAATACCGTGCTTCTTTGACTGAACCAAAGCCCAGATGTTCAAAGCTACACCGATCCATGCCATAGCATAGAAGAATGTAGCAATGCCATCAGTAGTATTACCACCAGACGTTGCATCTGAGAAGGCTGTACTAAAGATGACTGGCCAAGATACAGCAAATAGGACGCAATTGATAATGTCAAGAACACCCGTCCAAGTATTCAAAGCTAAACGATTTTTCTTCATAATAGAAAAATCAACTCCTTTTTATTTCAGCTTTTAACGTCGTCAGTATTTGGACAAATAAAAAAGCGCGATCAGTTCATGTACTAACCGCGCTGGGGAACTTAATCCCGCGTAGAAATAATAAATAGTGGAGCTTAACTCCCAGTAACTAAATTATCTCATGCTATTAATTTCTTCGCAATTAGTTTAATATCAAATGCATTTTATAAAACTACAATGCCTCTAACGTAAAAAGCATCATTTTCTGTAACTATCTTATCTTCATATTCTTTATTGAGTGACACTAGGCGTAACTCATCATGCCTGACAACCAATTTTTTAACGTAGGATTCACCATTTAAATCAGCCACTACTATCCTATTAGATAAATCAAATAAATTTTCATTAGTCACTTTAAGCACAAATATAATTTGACCGTCAGCAAAGAGTGGCTCCATTGAGTTACCATTAACTTTAAGGGCATAGTCATACTTATCTGGAGTATTATCTACTAAAATCTCTTCAGGTTTCCAATCTTGCAGATATTCACCAGTGCCAGCAGATACATAGCCTAGTAATTCAACAGGGTACTCTGTTTGGTAGCGATCTTTAGCTTCCTTTATAGATATAACTTTTGCATTTTCTTCTTGAAGTTGCTCTTTGAGTTGCTTTGATGAGTAGGCTACTACATTTTGTTGGCGATTTTTTTGAAGTTTTGAAAAATTAGATAATAAGTGGAATTCAAGCCCATCATCAGAAGCGTCGTCTTTATTCTTGAATCTAAGATCAATGTCAGATTTTAAAACTCCAAAATAATCAGCAATTTTTTGAAGATTTCCCATAGTAGGAAGTGATGTCCCTTTTACATATCCAGTTATAGTGCTTTTAGGGATATTTAAATCTCTATGTACATCTACCTGTTTTTTATTATGCAAAGAAAGCAATTCATTAAATCTTGCCGAAAAGAATTGTTTATTTTCTTTATCTTGTGGACTTTTTCTAGCCATAAACTCACCGCCTTTATAAGTTATTATATAGGAAATGTAGTTGTTTTTCTATATAAGTACGAAAAAAAACGACTTTTTTTATAAAAAGTACTTTACAAAGTACGAAAATAATCGTATTATATATTTGTAAGGTTGATACAGACCTTACAAATGTACGAAAGGAGTAAGTTATGAGAAATGTACAAAAAAAGAAGAACCCCCTGAAAGAGTTCTTCTTCGAAATCAAAGTGAAATTCTTGACCTTCGAGTTTCACGTAAAATTCAGCGGTAAACGCTGATAGATAGAACTAAAGAAAGGGGGTGACCCCTAACTTTAGAGTACATTTTATCATAGTTAACAAAACAAATGAAACTAAAAAAGCTATTATTTGGAAAATACGAATATCATAAAACATCTAACGATGAAAAATTGGACGTTCGTATTAGTTTGAGATTTGGTATTTTACCAGTGATAATAGTGATCGGTTTAATTTTTGGGCTGATTTGGCTATTTTAAACCAAAGGGAAAGAGAGATGATTGTCATGCCAAAAATAACTTTGGAAGCAGCAAGAGTTAATGCGATGATGACCCAAAAAGAAGCTGCTAAAAAATTGGGTGTTCATTTTCAAACATTAGCGAAATACGAAAATGATAGTAGTAATATTCCTTTCTCTCTATTAGAAAATGCAAGTGAGCTATATGGTATTCCGCTCTCTTTCATTTTTTTAGGGAAAAAGTACGAAAATATTAGTACTAAATAAAGAGGAGGGACTAGAATGAATGAACTAAAAATCTTCAACAACGGCAACATCGATTTGCCGGTCAGAGAAATTAACGGACAAATTGAATTTGACGCTGAAAAAGTTGCGATTGGACTTGGTATTTGTCTTGTTAAAAATGGTATTGAATATGTTAGGTGGGAAAGGGTAAGAAAATATTTGAATTCTCCACAAGTGGAGAAAGGTGATTACATCAGCGAACCAGACTTCTATACATTAGCAATCAAAGCAAATAATCCGACCGCTGAAAAATTTCAATATTGGGTAACGCATGAAGTGCTACCAGCAATTCGCAAACATGGTGCATATATGACTGATGAAGTACTTGAACAGGCACTAGTAAATCCAGATACGATTATCAAAATTGTCGAAAAACTGAAAGAAGAAAAAGAAGCTAAGGAAATCGCAGAAAAAAGAGCTGAACAACTACAACCAGACGCCGACTACTGCAAGAACGTGTTGAAGAACCCTACATTGATCTCATCAACTGAGATTGCAAAACGTTATGGTTGGGGTGCTGTGACACTGCATAAGAAGCTCCATGAGCTAGGCGTTATGTACAAGCAAGGCAAGCAGTGGAACTTATACGCTAAATACTCGCGTTTAGGTTACGCAGATCGAGTGCGCTATGAAAAGGGCGCAGGGTTGCTTAAATGGACACCGAAAGGCGAGCGGTTCATCTATAACTTGCTGAAAGGCGAGGGTGTCGTACCGATCATCGAGCGCCCGACATTTGAAGAACAGCTTGAGCTACAAGCGCAGGTTGAATACAACGGACCGTATTACACAGCAAGTAGTATTGCATGGAATTTACACATGTCTCATGAAGATATTAGATTGATCGGAAAGATTGCAACTGAGCACAGATTAAAGCCTGTGTTCGTTGACAGCAACAAATACTGTCGCATCGTGGTCGATGAGTACGGACGTAAAAGTTACGAGTACACAAAGTTAGGTGCTGAAACGATCGAACAATTGCTTGAACTTGAAGGCTACATTTAAGGAGGTGAGCACAATGCCAAAAAAGATGGTACTTGCAGACGCAAGCAAACTTAATGTTATCAATATTGATGCCAACGGAAAGGTTATCGAAGACTTGAGCAAGGTGAAGCTGTGGGAAGTTGCGCCAGAGCTAAATGCGTTTGTTGCTAAAGTTCTAATTGAGGGTAGGAGGTGAGAGTTATCAAGTGGTTATTGTTGCTAGCAGTGCTGATTGCAGTAGATGGGTGCTGCGTGTGGTTGAAAGAAAAATGGAGGTAATCAGATGAAACATTGTGAACATTGTGGTGAAGAAATCAAAGGGGTTTACTTGCAAATCAATTGTGAATTTTTTGATGAATATATGATTGAGTTTGATCATGGCGCATTTTGTTGTAAAGACTGCCTTGTATTATCGTTGTACGAATGTGGAGTAATTGATGAAAAGGAAGTGATGAAATATGAAGATCAACAGTAGCTATCTGGTAGCGATCCTAGCAGGCGTAATGCTAGCTGGTTTCTTGCCGCATGAAGAGTGGGTCACTGGCTGGGCTGGTGTCCTAGCGCTAATCACGTTGGCAATTGCTAGCGCTCGAGACGAAGAGTGGACCCATGGTTGGGAAGACTTTTTCGAGCTGTAAAAAAAGGATCGCATGGCAGTGCGACCCAAACAAAATATAACTTTAGGTAAATTATAACACATCGAGGAGAAAAAAGAATGAATAACGTAAATCCAAACGAAGCAGCTAAGACTGCAGCGAAATTGCTTGAAGAATTAGGTTACGACAATTATTTTGTAGGCGTTTCAAAAAAAGGTGATAAAAAAGTACGACAAGAAGGGATCATCAACGGAGATGGAGAATATGCGATCCACTTAATGCAGGCAATGATCGATGGCGTAACAAAAGAAATGACACGGCGACACTTTAATAATGTGTTGAAGAAATTTTTCGGGGGGATGAAATAACATGAATGAATTAGCAATCTTAGATAATCTTGTTGTTGTTCAACCAGGACAACTAACAATTCAAAATAAACCGGCGTTAGACGCTTTGATCAATGAAGTAGCTACAAAATATGATGGGCAGATTGTGACGGAAGATACACTAAAAGAAGCTAAGAGCTCACGAACTGAACTTAATAAGTATGCTAAAGCGCTTGACAGGAAACGCATTGACAAGAAAAAAGAATACATGAAGCCAGTTGAAGACTTTGAAAAAGAAGTCAAAGGTTATGTATCTACAATAAAGAAACAAGTATCGATGCTTGACGAAGGTATTCAGTACTTCAAAGATAAGCAGCTTGAAGAGCGTAAGGCTAAGGTACAAGAAATGATCAAAGAAGTTTCTGAAGCTAATGCTGTCGATCCAGAAACAGTTGAAATTCAAAAGCGATGGTTACTCAAATCAGCGACAAAAGCTAAGACAATGACTGAAATCGTTGAAGCTGTGCAGAAACAAAAGCGTATCAATAAAGATATTGAAATGATCACAGAATATTGCGCTAAGTTGAATCTACCAACAACTCGATATGTTGAGACTGCACGAGACTTTGACTATTGGGAAGCTAAGCGTTTAGCTGACACAGATTACGAAGAGTTACAAGCGCGTAAAGAAGCAGAACGTGCAGCTAAGTTAGCGAAAGTTGCACAGGAGAAAGAAAAAATCGTTGAAGTAGGCGAAAAACAGATCGACTCTGAAACTGGTGAAGTAGTCAAAGAGTTACAAGTTCTTACATTGAAGATCAAAGGAACGAAAGAGCAACTTGATAGCTTAGGCCGAGTGATCACAGCGAGTGGCATTGAAGTGCTAGAAGCTTCAGAGAGAGAAACAGTTATTGAGAGAAAGTAGGTGTTAAGTATGTCAGATACGCAAAGCACTCCAAGCGAATTGTTCAAAGGAATGGCTAAATTTAGAGAACAGTTAAAACAGCCAGAATTGAACGGAGATAACCCTTATTTTAAAAATAAGTACGTAACACTAAGCGGTGTTCAAAAGGCGATAGACGCCGCTTTAAAAGGGACGGGGCTAGCTTATTTTCAAAAGGTATCCAATATCGATGACGGAATAGGTGTAGAAACGATCATTACACACGAAAGTGGGCAGATGATCACGAGTGGCATCTTGGTTTTAACACCGCAGAAAAAAGATGCTCAAGGCTATGGATCATCGATCACGTACGCTAAACGTTATCAGTTATCTGCAATGTTTGGTATTTCTAGCGATGATGATGACGATGGTAATGTAGCTACTAATGCTGATCAAAAGCAAACAAAGCAAGGCAAACGCAATAATCAGCAACAAACTAATCAGCGACCACAAACCGAAGCTGAGAAGTTGCAGGCAGACTATCACTCTAAACTTGCATATTTGGCTAAAACATACAGCTTAAAGAAAGAAGACGTTACCTCAATGATCTTCCAAGAAGCGAAAGCTAAGTACACGGATCTTAATACGATGGATAACTTGCAGAAATTGAAAGTATCGATCGAATGTGCAGGGGTAGTTGATGAAAACCTAAAAAAAGGAGCTAGTAAATAATGATCAATAACGTGTCACTAACAGGACGTTTAACGAAGGATCCAGAACTAAAATACAGTCAAAATGGTAATGCGTTTGCAAATGCAACTTTGGCAGTCGAACGTAGCTACACGAATCAGCAAGGAGAACGTGAAGCTGACTTTATCAGACTATCAGCTTATGGCAAGCGTGCAGAAACTTTAGCGAACCATTTCCGAAAAGGTGAGTTGATGGGTGTTGAAGGCAAGCTAAAAACATATAGCTATGATAATGATCAAGGACAAAAAGTATATGTGACAGAAGTGGCGATTGATAGTCTATCATTCCTGCAACCTAAGTCACAAAAACAAAGTTCTAATCAGCAAAATAACTATGAGCAATATAACGGTTATGATCCAGGTCAACAGATCGACATTCAAGATAGCGATTTGCCGTTCTAAGATGTGATCGCATGAAAGCTACAGCAAAAGATGTACTGATTGATTTTGTTCTATATGCTGCAGTCGAGTCTGGCTTAAGTCACGAAGAGCTAAAAGCGATCTTAAAAGAGATCGAAGAACAGCACTATCACTTGATGATCAAGAACAAGATCTAACAATGTGCGTCAGTAAACGTTAATGCCAAACGGGTGCGAGGCCCGATAAATCAAGGGAGGATAGCAACATGAATAATTTGCTTTTTGATGAGCCACCGATTGTCGTATCACCGACTTTAGCAAAAATGCTAGGTAGTCTTGATGAAGCTGCAATATTGCAACAAATCCATTACTGGACGCAAAAAAATGCAAATATCAGAGACGGTTATAGTTGGGTCTATAACACGGTATCAGAATGGCAAAAACAGTTTTCATGGATCGAGTCAGACAAGACGATGCGAACAAAACTCAAGTCATTGGAAAAGAAGGGGCTACTTGTTACAGGCAACTATAACAAAGCGAAATTCGATCGCACAAAGTGGTACAGAATTGATTACGACGCATTTTCCCAAATGGTAACAGCATTCGGTAAAAGTTACCGCACGAACCGGCAAGAATTACCGAATGCAACCGGCAAGAATTACCCAACCTATACCATAGACTACACAGAGACTACTACAGAGAAGATAGATGATGATAGCGCACGCGCTGATCTTTCTGATCTTGATATTCAACTAGAATGCCACAGACAGATACAACCAATCACACAATACTTTGAGCGTAACTTTGGACAGATAACACAAAGTGAACGAATGAAGCTCTTAGACGAGTATAGGGACTGGTACGAAGAAGGCGTACCAAAAGAAAATATCGTTGCAGTATTTAATAAAGTTATTGAAAAGGCTGCGATCTATCGAGCTAAAGCGCCAGCTGAATATTCGGTAGGCATCTTAAAAGGGTATCTGAGAAACAAGATCTGGACTGTTGAAGCTATTGAAGGTGAAGATAAACAGTTTGAAGCTAAGAAACAGCAACGACAAAACAGCAGAAACTATAACAACTACAATGCACAAAATTTAGGAGCAAACGAACGGTGGTGATCATTATGTCAAGCTTTGTATCAGCTTTTGGAGCTGTTAACCCTAAAATTATGCAAAAGCTAAAAGAAAAAGTGGACTTTGCTGATATGACAGACGAAGAGTTTAAAAAGAAACATGCACTCATGAAACAAGCAGGCGATGCAAAAGCGAACGAAGAATTCCAGAAAACTAAGATCAGAGGTTGCTACAAGAAATCAGTGTGGTCTGGCGGACAGGAAATCAAATTTACTTTTGATGATTGGGATGTATCAAAGCAAGCTGATGTTGATAGGGCTAGGGAAGTAGGCAATAAGGCATATAAGTTAGCGCAGGAGTTGAAGACTGATAACTTTAACGTCACGCTTTATGGCAACTCTGGCGTAGGTAAAACAAGTCTAGCGATCGCAATGATGACCAAGCTACGGGAAGAAGCTAATAAATCAATCATGGTCGTGTCGACCGCAGAGCTAGCATCTCTGTTAGATAACAAGTACACACAAGACGATACACGCGAACGACTTATCAATATTGAACGAGCATTAAAAGAAGTTGATGTACTATTACTGGACGATTTTGGGACAGAAGGTGGATCGCTTAGGTCTATAAAAGTCGTGCGTAAGGATATGCAAGATTA
>ERZ808044.1551-NODE-1551-length-12019-cov-6.576453_pt1 | contig 12019 bp, 11 predicted proteins | sample MGYA00380195_ERZ808044 | MGnify/ENA primary metagenome ERZ808044 (study PRJEB31490, sample SAMN06133423) | mouse gut metagenome | isolation source: Z7_2 | host: mice | place: China: Chengdu | collected 2015-05 ...
AAGATTTAGAGTGAAAAATGCTTATGAAAACAAGTTTTCAACGCTTTTTTCGCTCTAAATCTTCGCATGGCTGAACTATTACACAAATAAACCGGTACAGTTCACGTCCAAGACCGGATCATCATATCTTAAATAGAAACAACAGTGTTTTGAGGTGGTCCATGATCCCCAAACTGGAAGTGAAAGATTTATGCTACTCCTACCATACGATGGAGGGGGAAACACAGGCCCTTTCCAATATATCATTTAAGGTCCAAGCAGGGGAATTCGTTGCCGTGGTTGGGCCCTCCGGATGTGGAAAGTCCACGCTGCTTTCCCTGATCTGCGGCCTTTTAAAGCCGGATTCCGGCCAGATTCTTTTAGACGGAAAGAAGGTGTCAGGCGGGGACACGCGGATTGGATATATGCTGCAGAAAGATCATCTTTTCCAGTGGAGAACGATTTTTTCCAACGCCTGTCTGGGGCTGGAAATTCAGAAAAAGCTGGATGAACCCCATAAAAAGAAGGTGGAGGAGCTGCTTTTAGCATATGGCCTCCAGAGCTTTGCCAACGCCAGGCCCTCAGAGCTTTCCGGGGGCATGCGGCAGAGAGCGGCCCTGATCCGCACCCTGGCCCTGGAGCCGGACCTGCTTTTGCTGGATGAACCCTTTTCTGCGCTGGATTATCAGACCAGGCTTGCGGTCTGCGATGACATCAGCACCATCATAAGGGGCAGGAAAAAAACTGCCATTCTTATCACCCATGATCTTTCGGAGGCAGTCAGTGTGGCCGACCGCATCATTATTCTGACCAGGCGGCCCGGCCGCATTAAGGATACCATGTCCATAAGCTTTCCAGATGAAGCCGGAAGTCCCTTAAAACGGAGGAACTGTCCGGAATTTTCTGCTTATTTCAATGAATTGTGGAAAATATTAAAGAATTAGAGAGTTCGGAGGTGTCTCATGAAAAATCATGCAACTCTGGCCCAGCAGGAGTTTGTGGCAAAACAGCTCCGCAGGCGTCGGATGGTCACGGGCGCACGTATTTCGCTCCTCGTCCTGCTGCTTGCGCTTTGGGAAATCAGTGTCAGAGCAGGACTTTTGAATGGTTTTATTTTCAGCTCTCCATCCCGCATCATGCAATGTCTTTCTTCCATGGTGCTTGATGGAAGTATTTTTTTACACACAGGTATTACGATTCTGGAAACGGTCATAAGCTTTGCCCTTGTGACGGCCATCGGGATTTTCGGGGCCGTGGCTCTGTGGTCCAGCAAAAGCCTGTCAGAAATCCTGGATCCGTATCTGGTGATGTTAAACAGCCTGCCCAAATCTGCGCTGGCGCCCATTCTTATCGTATGGCTGGGAAGCAACATGCGGACCATAGTGGTGGCCGCCGTGTCAGTGGCGGTATTCGGTTCCATCTTAACGCTCCACAACGGCTTTAAGACCATGGATCCGGACCAGATTAAGTTAATCTATTCTCTGGGCGGAGGAAAACGTGATATTCTGTTTAAGGTGCTGCTGCCGGGCTCTGTGCCGCTTATTATCAGCAATATGAAAGTAAACATCGGCCTTTGCCTGGTGGGGGTGATCATCGGAGAATTTCTGGCGGCCCGGGCCGGACTGGGGTATCTGATTATTTATGGTTCCCAGGTATTTAGCTGAGAGTACATACTGACAGGATTGGATGTTATAAGTTGTGTTTTCCCTTTTTATGCACATGGAGCAGAAAGATATATCCTGTTTATGCAGCCTGCCCCGGCGCACGTGCAGGGATAAGTCTTCCCTGGTAAAAAGATCCTTCTGCCGTTTTTTGTGCAGGGTGAGAAAAAGACCAGAAAAAATCACGGATTCGATATCGTAAAAACAGATAATAATTATATTGTTTTTAGATAATATCGGGGAAGAAGTGCATCATCTGGCTGATGACTTCGTTTGCCAGGGGGGACAGGGTATGGTCCTCTCTCTTGATCCAGCCGATCTCCGAGCGGATTGGGCAGTCTGTGAGCCTCAGCGTGCGAAGCTGTGAATAGGAAGTGGGACCGCCCGGGTCCAGGGTGTCAAAAGGATAGTCGGAATTGAGGTAATAGGCGTCCGTATTCCGCAGAGTTTCATATATCGTGGATCGTGAGGAGGTGACAAAGCGGCTGCCGCAGTCTTTAAGGCGAAGCCGGTTGTATATGTCCGAGTAGGGGCCGGAATCCATATAGGAGTACATGACCAGGGGATAGTCTTTTAACTCTTCCGGTGTTACAGAAGATCGTTCACTGCCAAACAGGGGGTTCTTCTGGCCGACAGTAACAGCCACATCCAGAACTGTGATGGGATAATACTGGAGTCCTTTGGCGCGGAGCTGACGGATGAATCCGTTTTTGTAGCAGGTCCACAAATTGATGACGCCGATCTCCGAGGACTGGCTGGAAACGGTGTCGGCAATGGTAGTAATGGAATTCTCAAATTGCTCGATCCGGATTCCCACAGAACGGTATTTCTGGTAAATGTCAGCACAGATCTTACTTAAAAAATAGTATCCGGTACTGGTGATGGAGAGAGTGAAGGTCTGTCTCTGTACGCCATGACTGATAAGGTGGTCAAGCTGGGAGAGCTGCGCCTGAATGGAAGAAACATAGGAAACGAACGTATGCCCGAAAGGGGTCAGGGTCACGCCGCGGTTGCTTCGGGAAAAGATGGCGTGGCCGATTTCTTTTTCCAGGGTACTGACCGCGTTGGACAGCACCGACTGGGAGACAAAAAGGTTGGCGGCCGCCCGGTTGATGGAGCCGGTCTTTGCGATTTCTACAACATATCTTAACTGATTGAGTGTCATATCTTCCATACCTCCTGATCATTGGATCGATCTTCCTGGATATTCGGATAACAGTTATATGAATTATATATTAACACATTTCAAAAAGCAAGAATTATAATAAGAATAGCAATCCGGAGTTGCACATATAGTAAAATTTTTATGAAAGGTGGATGAAGTTATGAAGCGTAAAAATTATGGAGCTCTTGCATTTCTGCCCCTGATCGTTTTTTTGGCATTGTATCTGGGCTTTGGTCTGTTTTTCTATTTTAAGGGCGAGAGCAGTCCTTTTAGCTTTGTTCCGCGTGAAGCAGCTCTGATCTTTGGAATTGCGTTTGCGCTTCTGATGGGAAAGGAAGAATTTTCAAAAAAGACAGAAGATTTTATGAAAAATGCCGCGACGCCGGGAGTGATGCTGCAATGCTTCATTTTTATCCTGGCCGGTATCTTTTCGGCGGTCAGTAAGGCCATGGGCGGTGTAGACGCTGTGGTAAATGCAGGCATGGCAGTTCTTCCGGCAAGATTTATTGTGCCGGGTCTCTTCATTATTTCCAGTCTGATTTCCACATCCATGGGTACCAGCTTTGGCACAGTGAGCGCAGTGGCCCCCATTGCCGTCGGCTTTGCTGAGCTTGGAGGTTTTGATATGACGCTGGTGCTCTGTGCGGTTCTTGGCGGGGCCATGTTCGGCGACAACCTTTCCTTTATTTCCGATACTACAATCGCTGCGACCCAGGGCGCCGGATGCAGAATGAAAGACAAATTTAAGATGAATTTTTCCATTGCCATTCCTGCGGCGGTCTTCGCCATTGTTATGTATGCGGTTTTGGGCGGCGGCGGAGTCGTTGCTACCGGCACATATGAACTTCATGTGATCAGGATTATTCCGTATCTGGTCGTTCTGGCTCTGGCTTTCTGTGGTATGAATGTCATTTACGTACTGGGAACCGGAATTGTTCTTTCTGCAGTGATCGGCTTTCTGTCCCGCACATTGACTTTTTTCACTTTATGCGACAATATGAAGAGCGGAATAAGCGGAATGTATTCCATCTGTCTGATGGCCTTTGCGTTAAAGGGAATTGTCGGCCGTATTCAGTCCATGGGCGGAATCGACTGGATCATTTCCCATGCTGCCGGCAACATAAAGACCAGAAAAGGCGCCCAGTATTTCATTGCCGCTTTCACCTGCCTGATTGATATCTGTATCGGCAATAATGCGATCTGTATCATGATAGGCGTGGATGTACTGAAACCAATTGCAAAGAAATTCGGTGTTGCACCGGAACGTTTTGCTTCTCTCCTTGACATTTTTGCCTGTATCATTCCGGGACTTTCTCCCATCGGAATGAATGTGCTTGCGATCATGGCTTACGGCGGACTGACGAATCCGTTTTCCATGATGAAATATGCATTTTATCTGTATGCGCTGGCAATCATGGCGTTCCTTACGATCCAGTTCGATCTGCTGAAAACAAAGGGAGAAATCGCGGGAGAAGCTTTCTATCCGGAGCTGGATATAAAGGAAGCATAAGACAGATGAAAAACGGAGGATAATAAAAATATGGAAGGAGTGCGGATATGAAGGAGTTTACAGAAAAAAATCATGCATTTATCGCAGGAAGTTTTTACAGTCTTTTGACGGAAAAATTTGGTGAGCGGGGAGAGGCGGCTTTCGTCCATGCAACCCAGCGGTATGCGGAGCAGCGCGGCGCACGCATGGCGCAGCGGGCGATCAGAGATGGAAGGACACTGGATTTTGCCACATACAGAGAATATGGCGAGTGGGTCAATACACAGAGCGTAAAAGAGGAAGGCTGTGATAACCAGGGGTATGTGGTATCCTATTCTCCGGATTTTGACGAAAGAGTGACGATGTGTCCCTGGGCGGCCCAGTTTAAAGAAATGAATCTTCAAAAAGGAGGCACGGTATACTGTACCCATCTGGATAACTCAGTGGTGCGGGGATTCAATCCATATCTGGTTTTTGAGGTGCCCCAGAGCATGCATGAACATGGAAGCTGCATCCAGATTGCCAGAGGCGCCAATTTCCCTGAAGGGAAAACGTTCCAGAAGCATAAAGAGTATTTGAGGACTTTTGACTACCATTGCGGCCATATTTATAAGACCTTCAGTTCCATTGTGATTGCAATTTTCGGTGCAGAAGGGCAGATGATCGCTTCTGAAGTTCTGAAACGGTTTGCCGTGGAGTACGGGGATGATATGGCAGATGTTCTGACCAGGTATTACAGTACAGATTTCGACGTGATTTAGTCGGGAGAGGAGAGACGTATGCTGCAGGTAAAAGAAACAATTACAGCGGATGTTCTGGTGATCGGCGGAGGGGGAGCCGCCTGCACGGCTGCGGTCGCGGCAGCCCGAAAAGGGGCAAAAGTCGTGATCGCCAGTAAAGGAAAAACGGGAAACAGCGGAAATACGATCATGATCGGCGGTTCTTACGGAATGGACGGGGAAAGCGCGTACCATGAGTATCATATTGAGGAAGCGGATCCCGGCTTTACGAAGGAGGAACTGTTTCGGGCAATCGTCAATGACGGCTTTCATCTGAGCGATCAGAAGATCGTGGAGCAGTTTGTTGAGGACAGCCCCCGCATTGTCTATGAGGTAAAGCAGTGGGGAGAGGAGATTGGTGAGAAATTTGAATTTTACAGACCTGCCAACTGGGATGTGACCGGCCGGAGCATGGGGCGTGCGCTTTTGCGGGGAGTGAAAAAAACACCGAATATTACCATTTATGATGACATTGTCATTACAGACCTTTTGAAGAACGGAAAGAAGGTGACGGGCGCCCTGGGTATGGATCTTTATGGCGGAAAACTGATCCGGTTCGAAGCCAAGGCTACCATTCTTGCCACCGGCGGTTTTCAGCCATATACCTTAAGGACTACCAACACGGACAGTACCGGTGATGGCCAGGCCATGGCGTATCGGGCCGGAGCGAAACTGGCGGACATGGAATTTATCCTTTTCATGGTAACTGCAATGGAGCCAAATGAGATCAGAGGGTCCATCCTGCCGGCTTTATGCACCTTCCGCGCCGCCTTCGATTATGACCCGGTGGACGGAAAAGGGGAGAAGATCAATATTCCCGAAAAGGTCCGCCAGATGGAGTCAGTCAGTGAGATGTGCAAGGTTCTTGACATGTATTATTATGGAAAGGTTCTGAACGAAGGACGGGGAACGGAGAAGGGCGGTTTCTATTTTGATTTTGGCCGTTTCACCGATGAAGAAATTGACAGGATGTTTGACGCGGTGATAGAGCATTTTGAGGGATTTTACAGACACGGATATTATCACAGTGAGAATATCATGGAATACCGGGACCTGATCAAGAAGAAACGCAGAGTTGAAGTCGGCTTTGGCGGAGAATACAGTGTGGGCGGGATCCGCATCGATGAAAATATGTTTACAGGCGTGCCGGGACTTTATGCAGCAGGAGAGGCGGGCTGCGGTGCATTCGGGGCGAACCGTGTTGCCGATGCGGTGACGGAGATGCTTGTCCAGGGATATAAAGCCGGCGAGACTGCCGCCGAACAGACAGAAAAAGAAGAACTTTTGCGTTCAGACGAGAACTCTGTGAAAGCGGCTGTGAATGTACTGGAGAAACTTTTAAAGAATGAGGGCGGAATCCATATCGGAGAGGCGAGAAGGCGGCTGCAGGATATTTCTGACAGTACCCTGAAGCTCCTCCGAACGGAAGAAACATTATCAGAAGGCGTTAAGCAGTATGCAGAGCTTGAGAAGGAGATGGAGAATCTTACAGTGGCAGGAAAGGGTCTTCTTTATAACAGAGAGATTCTGGAGGCACTGCAGCTTAAGAATCTTCTGACCTGCTCCAGGATTTCTGCAAAGATGGCACTGGAGAGGAGGGAGAGCCGCGGTCTGCATCTGAGGGAGGACTACCCGATGATTGACAATGAAAACTGGCAGGTCCGTCTGGTTGCAGAAAGAAGGAACGGAGAAGATCATCTGGAAAAGGAAGTTCCGGCAGTGACAAAGATACCGCTTCGCAGGCCGGAAAAGATTGATTACAGTACCTTTGTTCTGACGGAAGATCTGGGAATGAAGAATATGGAGGATGCAAAATGATTGCGAAAATTTATCGGTTTGATCCGACGGTCGATCCGGAACCGTATTACAAAAGCTATGAAGTTGATGTAAAGGCAGAAGACCGTATGACGATTATGGACTTGCTGCTTTACATTTCGGAAAATCTGGATGGAACTTTAAGTTTCTTTTCCCACAGCGCCTGTCAGCATGGCATCTGCGGCCGCTGTGCGGTGAGGTGCAACGGAAAGGCGTTTCTGGCCTGTGAAAAGGTATTAGAGGGGGAAGATGTGACGATCGACCCGGTCAAAATACCGGTGGTGAAGGATTTGGTGGTGCGAAATTAGGCTTGCAGGCCCGGATAGATCCTGAAAAGGGGCAATTGCAAAAGCAGATGAATCATCTGCCGGAGCAACAGCTCCTTTTTTTCGTGCCAAAACGGATGGCATTCCGGTTATAATCGGCTGGAAAGTAACCAGTACCAGCAGGCGGTCCTTCGTACAGTTTGCAGGAATGGAATGTATTATGGAATGAAAGACTTTCAGGCATCGTATATATAAAAAAAGGCTTAAAATTGGACGAAGAAAGGACGGCTTTGCCTGTAACAAAGCAGATTGAGATTTACAATCACATTGCAGCCTATCTGGCAGAAGCAGAGTTGATTGCACCGGACGAAAAGGCCCGTTTCCTTGAAATCCTGAGGAAAGAGAGAAAGACATGGCATTAGCGGTTATTTATTGTCGATGCAGCACAGAGGAGGAAAGCCAGGTCGATGCCTTAAAGAACCAGGTGATTGAGGCAAGGACTTGTGCAAAGGAAAATGGCTGGACACTGGTTGATGAGTATGTGGAGTCGAAAAGTGGTACGACATCGAGAGGGCGGCAGCAATATAGCCGTCTTCTCGACGATATGCTGACTTCAAAATTTGATATTATCGTGATTAAGAGTCAGGACCGATTGATGCGTAATACCAAGGACTGGTATTTATTTGTAGACCGGTTGTCGACACATGGAAAAAAGCTGTATCTTTATCTGGAACGAAAATTCTATTCTCCAGATGACGCCCTGATTACGGGGATTAAGGCGATACTGGCGGAAGAGTATAGCAGAGAACTCAGCAAAAAGGTCGTTAATGCCCATAAGCACAGACAGTTAAACGGCGGTAAGGTCATGCTGACAAACCGCGCCTATGGCTTTTCAAAGGCAGCGGACGGCAGTGTGTTGATTGATGAAAAAGAGGCTGAAGTAATACGGCGGATTTATAAGCTGTGCGCGGCCGGATATGGAAGCCGCACGATTGCCAATGTTCTGGAAAAGGAAGATATCGTAAGCACGGCCGGGAAGAGTATGAGTGCATCGACCATACGGCGCATGATACGAAATCCGCTTTATAAGGGAATTTTTGTAATGAATAAAAACCACTTTGACTTCTCTGTCAAAAGGACCATAAAAAATCCGGAGAGCGAATGGATTTATGATAATGGTCTTGTTCCGGCCATTGTGGACGAAGAGTTATGGGAAGAGGCGAACCGGGCGATGTCTGTGCGGGCAGGAAAGGGGCACCAAAATGGCAGATATGTAAGAGGAAGCAACCCGGGAAAATATAGCCTGAGCGGGAAGCTTATCTGCGGCATATGCGGAAGGCCCTATTACAGATCATGGAGAAGGAAAAAGTCGGAGCCGGGAAAAATCATTTACGAGTGGAAATGTAGCGGATATGTAAATTATGGAAGAAACAGAGAAAAACGGAGAGACAGCCAGAGAAAGGTGATGTTTCCTGATGGCGAAAGGGGATGTGATAACAGTCATCTGAATGAAGAACTTGTTTTTGATATGTTGAAGCAATATAGTTCTGAGTATTTTCAGATGAAAAGCGAGGAGAAGAACGGGATTATAGAGACAACAATCCGGCTTTTAGAGAGGGCTTTGGCACAGAGCCCTCAGGAAATCAAGCTGGAAAAACTTAAAAAAGAGGTTTCTGAACTGGAAAGGAAGAAGAAACTTTTATTGGATAAGCTCCTGGATGGGATTGTTTCTGATGAGGATTACAGGAAAAGAAGCAAAGGTCTGGATGAAAAACTGGAAAAGGCTTTGGAGGAACAGGAACAATATCAGATTCAGTTTACACAGCAAAAAAATTTGGGAAACCGCCTGATGGAAATTAAGGAAAGGTTAGAACATGGCGGACTGGAAAGAGCCACAGCAGGAAGGCTTCTGGATGATATTGACAAAATTGTGGTACATGAATGGCAGCTGGAATTCCGGTTTCATCCGCTGCATATGCTTGGAATCCCGATGGGCGAGTTTGGAATGATCGAGCAGGCTTTGAAGGATGATAAAAGGATGTTTTCCTTGTTTTTGGATTATCCATTCCCATCAGATACCGAGAAAGGCAGATTCCTGGATAGACAAAGGCTTATGCAATGGATAAAAGAGTACCCTTTTTTTACTGTGAAGCAATATGCGGAAAAGATGGGGAAGAGTCCATATATGATTCAAAACCGTATGAATGAGCTTCGGAAGGCGGGATATATAGAATTCAAGAAGTCGGGGAAGGATGGGCGGTGGGTGATTATAAGGGAATTGCCTGATATCAGAAAGAGACGAATTGACGTAGAACATTGTATTTTAAGCAAAGGTTGTATATAATGAAATCAGGAGAGTGAGAAGGAGGATGTGTATGTCCGGGCAAATACATACAGACTGGGAACAAATAGGGATTGCCAATGATTTTCTGTTTGGGAAAATCATGAGGAACCCCAGATTATGTAAAAAACTTCTGGAACGGATACTGCCGGAACTGGAGATTGATCGGATTGAGTATCCGGAACTTCAAAAGACAATTCGTGAAGATGTGGATGCAAGAAGCGTCAGGCTGGACGTCTATGTAAGGGATGGAAAAGGAGTTGTGTATAATGTTGAGATGCAGGCGGTCAATACCAGAGAGCTGCCAAAGAGAAGTCGATATTACCAAAGTATGATAGACCTTCAGCTTATGGATAAAAACCAGTCCTACAAAGAGCTGAACCATAGTTATATTATATTCATCTGCCTGACAGATATATTTGGATATGGACATCATATCTATACATTTGAGAATCTTTGTAAAGAGGAAGATGGTCTGCCATTGGGTGACGGAACGAAAAAAATATTTTTAAATGCATCTGGTGAGAAACAGGATGTCAGTCCACAGCTAAAAGCATTTTTGGATTATGTGGCAGGAAGATCATCGGAGGACGAATTTGTGAAGGAACTGGAAGAAGCGGTAAAGGAAGCAAAGAGAAATCGAGAATGGAGGCATGAATATATGACGTTATTGATGCGGGACCAGGAGAATCGGGAGATCGGAAGAGAAGAAGGAAGAGAAGAAGGAAGACAGGCGCTGATCTCCACATTAAGAGAGATGAACACGCCGGAAACAGTTATTTTGCAGAAGCTTATGGAGAAATTCAAATTGACAGAAAAGGAAGCGGCGAATTATCTGGCATAAAAATCAGGCAGAGTATCGTGGAGGGCCGTATGCCTGCGGCAGATATGTAAAGGATTGCGTTTGGCAGGCTTAATTGAGGAGGCGCGGTGTGCATTCGTATCAGTATGTACTCGCGTCTCTTTAAGCTGGACTTGGTGATGATGGCTATCGTGATTCTATGTGTACTATCGGCACTGTTATATCAGGGGATCGCGGTTCTGGAAAAGAAGTTTGACCGGTAGCAGGAAGGACTGAGAAATGAAGTCAGGCGGCGCTCCAAAACGGAGCGCCGCCTGGCTGTGACCAGATTATTGGAATTCGTCTGTCATAATGCGCCATACAATGCCAAAGGCCTGCTCAAACACTTTCATATCCAGGTATTCTCCGGTTGTATGTACATCAAACATTCCGGTGGAGATTCCGGAGCAGTGGAAGCCTTTTCCGGAAAAAATATTGGAATCTCCGGAGCCGTTGGTCACTACATATTCGGGAGTGAAGCCCTCTGCCTCAAGAGCATGCAGGGTAAGACGGCTTAAGAAGCAGTCGGGGTCCGGTTTGCAGGGCGGACAGAAATGGTCAATATCAATGTCGACGGAAGCCTTAAATTCGGCGGCAGCATCGTTGCAGGCTTTGACAATTTTTGCAACCTGATCATCAATTTGTTTCTGAGTGTGGGAACGGACCTCACAGGTGAAGGTTACGGTATCAGTTACTATATTGGTGGCTCCGCCGCCCTCGATGCGGCCGATATTGGAGGTGGTTTCCGGGTCGATACGGCCGAAAGGAACACGGTTTATGGCAGACGCAGCCACGGCAATGGCATTGATGCCTTTTTCCGGTTCGATGCCGCCATGGGCCGTTTTTCCGTGGAAGGTGATGGTCAAAGAATCCTTACCGGCTCCGGAGGTAATCACCGGACCGATTTTTCCGGCACCGTCCAGGGAGAAAATGTTTTTGGCAGGAAGTTTGGAGCAGTCAAAGGTTTTAGCTCCGTACATACCATTTTCTTCACAGATGGTAAAGAGAAGGTAAAGGTCCCTGTGGGGTGTACCAGTCTCTTTCAAAAGATCTAAAAGTTCCATAGTCATAACAATTCCGGACTTGTCATCAGCGGCCAGAATGGTGTCGCCGTCGCTTTTTAGTATTCCGTTTTCAAATACGGGATGGATTCCGATTCCCGGTTCCACTGTGTCCTGATGGGCGTTTAGGCAGATGGCTTCGCCGCCTAAAGTGCCCGGAATATGGATCAGCAGGTTTCCTGCATGATCGCCGCCGATGGCTTTTCCGGCTTCATCGCGGTATACCTCGTATCCCAGCTTCTCAAAATAGTTCTGGAGATAGTCGGTCATGGGCCCTTCCTTATAGGAAACGCTGTCGATCTGAATGATTTCCATGAGCCTGGATAAGACTCTTTCCTGGTTGATCTGCATGTAATTCCCTCCATGTTTTCTCAGAAAAATGAGCGGATCTGAAGTGTTTCAGGATTGCCAGAGCACGTAGTGCGAAGCAATCGGTGGTATCATAGGGGCAAAACATCTTTTGCCCCTAACGTCAATATATATTCCTATTATACGAAAGGATGGAAGGAAAAGCAAGGCTGTGGCGTCCGTCTTGTGAAGATTCCGTAACAGTTCAGCCATGCATCTTCTTGCCCGCGTACCGCGGACAAGAAGCGCCGGGCGTCCGCCCTATGAAGATTTA
>ERZ808044.1554-NODE-1554-length-11979-cov-5.463704_pt1 | contig 11979 bp, 7 predicted proteins | sample MGYA00380195_ERZ808044 | MGnify/ENA primary metagenome ERZ808044 (study PRJEB31490, sample SAMN06133423) | mouse gut metagenome | isolation source: Z7_2 | host: mice | place: China: Chengdu | collected 2015-05 ...
TTACAATATGCCTCTGAATATTTAACAATATATGTTTATGGTACATTATTTGTACAAATTTCATTAGGATTAAATACATTTATTACATCGCAAGGATTTGCAAAATTTAGTATGGCAACGGTTATGATTGGTGCAATACTAAATATGATATTAGACCCTATATTGATATTTTTGTTTAATATGGGAGTGAAAGGTGCAGCACTTGCCACAATATTATCACAATGTGTTTCTGCCATTTGGGTAATGTACTTTTTAACAAGTTCTCGTACAAAATTGCGCATAAAAAAACAATACTTAAAAATACAGCAAAAATTATTATTTTCTGTATTAGCATTAGGAATTTCTCCTTTTATTATGCAGTCTACAGAAAGTTTATTAACCATTTGTTTTAATACATCGCTTAAAAAATATGGTGGCGATTTGGCTGTGGGTTCTATGACGATATTGACAAGTATCATGCAATTTTCTATGTTGCCTATGTTAGGATTGACACAAGGAGCACAACCAATTATTAGTTTTAATTATGGTGCAAAACAAAAACAGCGTGTCAAAAAAACAATATGGATATTATTACGTTGCTGTTTTTGCTATAGTTTTGTATTATGGTTATTGATTATGTTATTTCCACAGATATTCGTAAAAATATTTACAAATTCTCAAGAACTGATTGACTTTTCTTGTTATGCTTTACGTATATTTCTTGCTGTTTCCTGCCTTATGGGTATACAAATTGGCTGTCAGCAATCTTTTCTTGCGTTAGGACAAGCAAAAGTATCTATGTTTCTTGCTTTACTTCGCAAAATGATATTGTTAATACCTTTTATTTATATATTGCCTTTATTTTTTGAAAATGATGTATTTGCTGTATTTCTTGCAGAACCAGTAGCAGACAGTATATCTATTGCTACAACAATTATATTATTTTATATACAATTTAAAAAAATACTTTCTCAATTATCGAATCATACAGAATGATAAATAAAAAAATAGAAATATATATAAAAAATAGTAAAACAGGATATACTTTAACCAAAAGGTGATAGTTATGTTTTATATATTTTCAGAGGGAACAGTACAAAAACAACAAAAAATAGCATATCCTCCCCAAAAGGGAACAGATATAATTGCTATGTTTCATGAGGAGCAATGGGAAGAAATAGCACAAAAATACCATATACAATATATGCCATTGGGTGAGGTTTCAAAATATGCTTATTATGAATGTTTGGACGGATTTGATTTTATTTGTATCAATACAATTGATTATCAAAATTTGTATGGTGGGCAAAGACGAATATTATTTTATTTAGAAAAAAATTGTTATTTTATATTTTCTGATGAGCCTGCCAAATGGACAAAAATCATAGAAAATATTATACAGACGCTAGGAGAAAAAAATACCATTCATAGGGTACTTGCTGATTTTATGACAAAATTGATAGCAAATGATATGACAGCATTTGATGATTTAGAAAAGGAAATTGTTGAATTGGAACAAGCACTTATTACAACACAAAAAAGAGATTGTGTAAAAGAAATTATATCATTACGCAAAAAATTGATGATATTAAAGAAATATCATGAGCAAATATTAGATGTATTAGAATGTTTATCAGAAAATGAAAATGATATTTTTAATGAAAGTACTATAAAATATTTTGATAGAATGCAAAAAAAGACAGAACGTTATTATCAAAACATATTAAATTTAAGAGAATCTGTAACACAAGTAAGAGAATCCTATCAAGCACAGGTAGACATCAATTTAAACTATACTATGAAAATATTTACAGTTATTACAACAATATTTTTACCTTTAACACTAATTGTAGGATGGTATGGCATGAATTTTGATATGCCAGAATATAACTGGCATCATAGTTATGCCATGGTAATTTGTCTATCTTTGGGAGTAATAGTTGCTGGTGTAGCATTTTTCAAAAAAAAGGGATGGTTTTAATAGGAATGAAGGTATTTTAATTTATAAAGTGTAATATAGTATCATACTGTATAAACCTTTGTCATATATTGCGACAAAAAAATTGTACATTTTATATTGTTTTTAGTACACTGTTTATGGTAACTAGCATGATAATTTTTCTGTAAAAAATTTATGTTATAATCGTACAGCAAAAAAATCAATCCATAAGGAGGATGAATTGTGATTCACTATATTAAAACACTTTATCAAAAAAAACCCAAAAAACAGGATATTATAAAAGAAAATATAGAGGAACAAAAATATTTTTTTTTAGAAAGAGCTGAAAAATTAGAAAATTCCTTTTATGAGGCATTTTTTGAACATTCCATTGAAAACGCTGTTGCAGATGCTTATGAGATTTTTTTAGAAACAAAAACAGAATATAATTATTTTGAACAGCAATTAAACGAACTAAATAAAGAAAAGGGCATACGTTTTTTAAAATTAGTAGCAATTTATCATAGTATAAGATTATCACGCATTAAAAGAAGAAAATTACGATGGAGGGAAATGAAAAGGAATTTATATTTTGTATTTCAATTAAATGACACAGAAAAAAAATTAGCAGATGTTTTATATTCTTGTGCAAAAAGCGGAGAAAGTTGTTTTTCAGATTTATTTGCAAAAACAACAGCAAGATATGTTTTTGGTTCTCATAGTCTTTCACCATTTTCATTGGCATTTATAGAAAATTTTTGTTATAATTCATTTAACAGTTTCATGGCATCTTTTACAAAATATCTTTCTGTTAATATGAGATTAAAACGTGCCACAAACTGATTATTTGAATGAGGTGAAAGCAATCATGTGGACAAAAGAACAACAAAAAGCAATTGATACAAGAAATTGTAATCTTTTGATTTCAGCAGCTGCAGGCTCTGGCAAAACAGCTGTATTAGTAGAACGTATTATTTCTATGATAACCGATAGTGAAAATCCTATTGATGTAGATAAATTGCTTGTTGTAACATTTACAAATGCGGCAGCATCTGAAATGAAACAAAGGATAGGAGATGCAATTGTTAAAAAATTAGAATATGATGTCAACAACGAGCATTTACAAAATCAATTAACTTATTTAAACAGAGCAGATATTAAGACAATACATTCTTTTTGTTTACAGGTCATAAAAGAAAATTATTCTACCCTAGGTATTGACCCTATTATGAGAACAGCAGACGAAACAGAAGTTAAACTTTTAAAACAAGAAGTATTAACTAACTTGTTTGAAGAATTATATACTATAGAGTCTAACACGGAATTTTATACATTGGTGGAAATGTTTGGAAACGATACAAAAGATGATAAATTAAAAGAATTAATATTGGACATATATAATTTTTTGCTTGGTTGTCCTAAACCCTTAGAATGGTTGGATGAAATGATAGAAGCATTTTATTTGTGTGGACAAAATGGTATAGAAAATACTACTTGGGCAAATATATTGCGTGAAAAAATGACTCAAGAATTAAATATGATGTGTTATTATTTGAAATCTGCTTTAGAATTAGCACAAGATGTATATGGTTTTGAAAAATATATACAATGTTTACAAATAGAATTAGAAATGGCGGAGAATAGCGTAAAGCGGTGTTCTCTGCCTTTTCGTCGTATACAAGAAGCAATGCAACAGATTTCTTTTAATAAACTGCCTCCTTATAGAGGTGAGGAGAAACTCATAAAAGAGCAAATTGTTTATTTTAGAAATAAAGCAAAAAAAATATTTGAAGATTTACAGCAAACAATATTTATATATGATATAGATAATATGGAAAAACATATGAAGCAATTATATCCCATTATAAAATACTTAGGCAATGTTGTAAAAATGTTTATGGAAAGGTATCAACGAATAAAAAAGGAAAAAAGAATATTAGATTTTGGAGATTATGAACATTTTTGTTTAGAAGTACTTCTAAATAAAGAAAGTACACCCGAAAATATTATACCTACTGATGCTGCAAAAGAACTACAGCAAAAATATGAAGAAATATTTATTGATGAATATCAAGACAGTAATTTAATACAAGAAATGATACTTTCATCTGTTTCTAAAAATAGTCAAGGAAAATACAATCGTTTTATGGTAGGAGATGTAAAACAAAGTATATATGGCTTTCGACTTGCCATGCCAGAAATATTTATGAAAAAATATCATGACTATACATTAGAACAAGGAAAAGAACAAAAAATATTACTTTCTCAAAACTTTAGAAGTCGCAAAAATATATTAGATGGTATCAATTTTATATTTAAGCAAGTTATGTCAAAACAAGTAGGAGGATTGACATATGATAATCATGCAGCATTATATGCAGGCGCAGAATTTCCCTCATTTGATGGAAATTGTGGAGGAGAAAATGAAATATTACTTTTGAATATAATAGATGAAAAAGAACAAGATATTGATGATACAGAGCAAGAAAATATTTTGGAAGAATGGAATCAGGCAGAAAAAGAAGCACATATGATTGCAAAGCGCATTAAAAAGATGTTTTCAGAAAATTATCATATTTTGGATAAAAAAACAGGTAATTATCGTCCAATTGTATTTGGAGATATTGCAATACTATTAAGAAGTATTAAAAAATGGAGTGGTATATTTGATAATATTTTTATAAAAGAAGATATTCCTTTTTATGCAGAGAATTCTTTAGGATATTTTGAAACATTAGAAGTTATAACAGTATTAAATCTATTACAAGTATTAGATAATCCTATACAAGATATTGCTTTGCTGTCATTACTACATTCTCCAATATACCATTTTAATGCAGAAGAATTGATGGAAGTTCGTCTGGTAAATGATGAAGAAAATTATTATAATTGTATAAAAGAATATATTAAAAAATATGATGAATATGAATTAACAGAACAACAAGGACAAATTGCAAAAAGATTAAAGGCTGTATTAAATGATATTTCATTATGGAGAAAAAAAGCAAAAAATTGTTCTATTAGTCAACTACTTTGGTATCTTTATAGTGAAACAGGATATTTTGATTATGTAGGTGTAACAGCAGGAGGAAAATTAAGACAAGCAAATTTACGATTTTTGATAGAAAAGGCAGAGGAATATGAAAAAACAAGTTTAAAAGGACTATTTCATTTTATAAGGTATATTGAAAATATCAAAAAGGCAGAAGAAAATACTGGCTCTGCAAAGTTACTGAGTGAAGGCGAAAATATGGTACGTATTATGACAATACATAAAAGTAAAGGACTAGAATTTCCTGTTGTATTTGTATCGGATATGTCAAAAAACTTTAATATGAAGGATTTAAATAAAGATGTTTTATTAGATTATGATATGGGTATTGGGCTGAATTATATGGATTTAGAAAAAAGGGCAAAATATACTACATGGTCAAAAGAAGCAGTAAAACAAAAAATAAGACAAAATATGATTTCAGAAGAAATGCGTGTACTTTATGTTGCTATGACAAGAGCAAAAGAAAAACTAATATTAACCGGAACAATAAAGCAAAAAGAGATAGAATCAAAATTTGAAAAATGGTGTAATTATGAAGAAGTACAAAAGCAAGCGTTACCACATTATAAAATGGCACAGGCTAGAAACTATTTAGATTGGGTAATGCCTGCAATATTACGTCATAAAGCAGGAAAAAGATTTTTAAAACAATATGGTCTTTATTCCAACAATCAAATAGTATTGCAAGACAGTTCTGAATGGAATATTCTATTATTAGAATCAGAACAACAAATAGAATGTGATATTACCGAACAACAAAAACAAAAAGAAATCAGTCATTATTTTGATAATTGGGACAATGAAAAAGATTATAGTGGAAAAAGAAAACAAATTTTTGATACATTAAATTGGAAATATCAATATGAATATGCAACAACATTACAAACGAAAATTTCTATTTCTGAAATAAAAAGAAAATGGCAACAGCAAACAACATTATCAGAAGGGGAACAGCAATGGAATATTGATATGAAAATACCTAAATTTGAAAAAGATAAAAAGAATTTAACAGCAGCAGAAATTGGTACTGCTCTACATACATTTATGGAATGTTGTGATTTAACAAAACAATATAGTAAGCAAGATATAGAGTATGAAATTATCTTATTAAAAGAGCAAAATATATTATCTGAAAAAGAGGCAAAATCATTAAATGTTTCTGAAATTGAAGAATTTTTTCATTCTGATTTAGCGCATAGAATAAGAAACGCAAAAACAGTAGAAAAAGAAAAATGTTTTGCCATGCTTGTAAAAGCACAAGAAATTTTTCCTGAAAAAGAATATCAATTTGTACAAGATAGTGTTATGATAAATGGTATCATAGATTGTTTTTTTGAAGAAAATGATGGAATTGTGCTTGTAGATTATAAAAATGATAGATTATGGGGACAAAAAACAGTAGATACATTAAAAAAACAATATGAAATTCAAATGAAATTTTATAAAATGGCACTAGAAAGGGCAACTACAAAAACAGTAAAAGAAGTTTATTTATATTCTTTTGCATTAGGAAAAGCAGTATTGATGGAGTAACGAGAGGAAGAAAAAAATATGAAAAATACAGCATGGATATTGGTATTATTTTCTGGAATTTGCTGGGGTTCTTTGGGATTATTTACAAAAAATATTACAATACTTGGATTTAGCGAAATGGAAATGCTTTTCGTAAAAATGACAATCGCTACCATATTATTGATACCAATACTGTTGTTAAAAGATAAAAAACTACTTTATTTGCATAATATCACAGATATTCGTTATTTCATTGGTACAGGAATTTGTAGCTATGCATTTTTTAATTGGTGTTATATGAAAGCAATACTTGAAACAAGTTTAGGTGTTGCGGCAGTATTATTGTATACTGCACCTGCTATTGTTATGGTAAGTTCGTCATTTCTGTTTAGAGAAAAATTGACGAAAATAAAATGTATTGTAGTAGCAATGACATTTTTAGGTTGTGTATTTGTAACAGGTGTATTAGGCACAGAAGATGCCACTTATACAGTAAAGGGTATATTATTTGGTATTTGTTCAGGTATTGGTTATGCATTGTATAGTATATTTGGTATGTTTGCTATCAAAAAAAATTATCATTCTTTTACCATCACATTTTATACATTTGTTTTTGCTGCAGCATTTACCTGCTTTTTGATAAATCCTACACAATTATTGCAAAAAATAGTAGAAAAAAATGCTTTATTTGATATGGTGTTATTTTCTGTAGTAACAGCATTAGTACCATATATTTGTTATACAAAAGGATTAAGTCATATGCAAGCAAGTCAAGCTTCTGTAATTGCTACAATAGAACCAGTTGTAGCAACAATTATAGGAATACTGATATTTCAAGAAGGTATTTCATTACAAAAAATGATAGGTATGGCACTTGTATTAGGTGGTGTTATCATACCTGTAATATCACAAAAAAGTAAAGTGTAAGAATTTTTTAAGAGAAGTATTTTATAATTTGTAAATTTATATTGTTATGATTATGGTAGGATGCTTAAAATACTATCATAAGGAAGTGAAAAAATAGCGCAATACTAAGGAGGGGCTTTATAGAAATGGAAAAATTTAATATATTAGTGTGTGATGATGAAAAGTCTATTGTAGATGCAATTGAAATTTATTTAAAACAAGAAAATTACAATATTATAAAGGCATATAATGGGGAGGAGGCATTACAAGCTTTAGAACAAAATGAAATTCATTTAATACTTTTGGATATTATGATGCCAAAAATGGACGGTTTAAATACAACAATTAAAATCAGAGAAAGATTAAACATACCTATTATCATATTATCTGCAAAATCAGAGGACACTGATAAAATATTAGGATTAAATTTTGGTGCAGACGATTATATTACAAAGCCTTTTAATCCTTTAGAATTATTAGCAAGAGTAAAAAGTCAAATGAGAAGATATACCACACTAGGCAGTATTGCAGAAAAAAGCAATATTATCAAAATAGGGGGATTGGAATTAGATAAAGATGCCAAAGAAGTAAGAGTAGAAGGTGAAAAAGTAAAACTAACGGCAACGGAATATGGTATATTACAACTTTTGATGGAAAATGCAGGAAAAGTATTTTCTATTGACCAAATTTATGAAAGTGTTTGGAATGAACTTTCATTTGCACCAGAAAATACAGTTTCCGTACATATCAGAAGAATTAGAGAAAAAATAGAAATAAATCCAAAAGAGCCAAGATATTTAAAGGTGGTGTGGGGAATTGGCTACAAAATCGAAAAAAACTAGTCAATATTTGACTAGAACAAAGATTTTTGTAGCAATAATATACTTTATAAGTGTATTAACATTATATTTATCCAGTATGATTTTTTTAAATATTAGTCAAAATTGGAAGTATCAAGCGGTTGCTACAAATAACTATTATGAAACACAAAATTTTAGAACACGTTTTGATAAACTATTAAATAATGTTATTAATGTATCTATATATTATAAAGATGAAAATAGTATTGAAGCAGGAGAACATTTATCCAGAGAAGATTTACTGACAAGCTTTAAAAATTATTATAGTGTAATAGATGGCATTATTACACAAAGTACAGAAATCAATGATACATATGATGGTTTAATTGTTAAAAATAAAATACCTGAAAATCTACAAAATAATTTTGAAGAATATAAAACATTAGTAGAAACTCGTTTATATCAATATAGGAATATGTATATACAAAATCAACTAGAATCCTATAGAAATATGAAAAGAGAATTAAATGATTATGAAAATTTCTTTTATTATTTAGAGGATGAAAATGGCAATAAAATATCAGGCAATATCTCAAAAGAAGGTATTTCTAATATGACAAGAAGTATTATATTAGAAGGTGGTTTTTCTATTGACAATTTGGGATATTATGAAGAATATCATGATGAAATATTTGAAAAAAGTGGCTGTAAACTTTATGCAGCAATAAGAGAACCTCTTTTACCTGGAGATGCTTTTTATAGAGAACAAGAAGAATTTTATATGATAAAAAGAAGCTACCCTATATTAACAGGAGTTGCTATCATTGCCTGTATTACAATTATTATATCATTATTATATTTGATTCGTGTAGCAGGACAAAGTCAAAAAGGAGGAGAAATAGAGTATTTAGTTGTAGATAGAATATATAATGATATTCATATTATTATATTTATGATATTTAATTTGATTGCAGGTTTTATGATACTAACACTTTGCAGTATGATATTATATAATAGTACATATTATTTATGGACATACATTTTTTCAACATTATTAGGAGCATTACTTATATTATATAGCACTGTATGGTTGAGCTTTACAACAAGTCTCTCCAGACAAATAAAGGGCAGACGTTTTTTCAGTAACACCTTAATAGCAGCAATATTGAGAAAAATTAGTTATTTATTTAGTGGAAAGACGTTTTGTGGTTGGATTGTTTTTTTACTTATGGGTTATGGTATGGCAAATTGTATTATGACAATGTTTTTATTAAATGCTATATTATGTGGTACAGGAGGCATTGCGTTATTTTTATTATTTTGTATGCTTTTATTTAATGGTATTGCGGCAGCATTTTGTGTAAGAGCATTAGGCTCTCTTACAAAAGTTATGATTTCTGTAAAAGAAACATCAAAAGGTAATATTGCATATGAATTAGATTTGAAAAAGATTTCTCCTTCTTTTAAAAATTTTGCAGAAGATGTTGCAAATATACAATGTGGACTAAGAGAAGCAGTAGAAGAAGCTGTAAAAGGTGAAAGAATGAAAGCAGAATTGATTACAAATGTATCGCATGATTTAAAAACACCTTTAACTTCTATTATTACTTATGTAGATTTATTAAAAAAAGAAAAACTAGATAACGAAAAAGCAGAGGAATTTGTTGAAGTACTACATGAAAAATCTTATCGTTTAAAACAATTGATTGAAGATTTAATTGAGGCAAGTAAAGCATCTAGTGGAAATTTAACTGTTACAAAAGGAAAAGTAGACTTGAAATTACTTTTTATGCAAGCAATAGGAGAATTAGAGGAAAAAATAGAAAAGGCAGGATTAACTATAAAAATCAACTGTGACCAAGAAACTATTATATATGCAGATGGCAGACATATGTGGAGAATATTAGAAAATTTAATTACGAATGTTATAAAATATTCCATGCCTCATTCTCGTGTTTATGTAGATATTTTTCATATGAATGATATGGGTGTAATCATTATTAAAAATATTTCTGCATCTTCCATAGACATTACACCAGACCAGTTGATGGACCGTTTTGTAAGAGGTGATGTTTCTCGAACAACAGAAGGTTCTGGTTTAGGGCTATCTATTGCTAAAAGTCTTTCTGAAATACAAGATGGTAAATTTGAAATCAATATTGATGGCGACTTATTTAAAGCAATCGTTATGATGCCTATTTGGATAGAACAAGATACAGAAGAATTAGAAAAACAGCAAATAGAATAATATATATTTTTACTTTATATTCTACAAAACAACATTAGTAAATATCCTCTGCTAGTAATAAAAATAGGGGACAGTGGAGAAAGTGGAGGAATTTGCTAATGTTTTATAAAATTGTAGTTATGGTTTTGAGGGGGATATTATGTGGAAAAAAGCATATGAACAATTTTGTGTTTTTGGCGAATGGATATTTTTTGGAAGTATTATAGGAATTATTGTAGGATTGATAGGAATTATTTTTCATTTTGGCATTGAAATCGCAACAGAATATCGTATTGCTTATCCAGTACTTTTGTGGTTATTACCTTTTGGTGGATTAGCCATAGTATATTTTTATCATTTAGAGGGTATGGAGAAAGATAGGGGTACTAATTTTATACTTGTATCTGTTAGGACAAATGAAAAAGTAGCATTGAAAATGGCACCACTTATATTTGTTAGCACGATTATTACTCATTTTTTTGGTGGTTCTTCTGGCAGAGAAGGTGCAGCATTACAGTTAGGGGGTAGTATTGCTGGAAAATTAGGCAGAATTTTGGAATTAGACGAAAAAGATGAGAGAATTATTACAATGTGTGGTATGAGTGCTGCTTTTGCTGCACTTTTTGGCACACCCATTGCTTCTGTTGTATTTTCTATGGAAGTTATTACAGTAGGCATTATGCATTATTCTGCTATTGTACCTTGTACCATTTCCGCTTTAATTGGTGCAGGGTTATCTGCTTATTGTGGTATAAAACCTACATCATTTTTATTGACAGGCGCTCCAGAAGGTATATCATTTTCGGCTTGTATTGGTGTTATGTTTTTTGGCATTATTGGGGCATTACTTAGTATACTCTTTTGTACAACAATGAAAAAAGCATCTGTATTATATAAAACATTTTTTCCCAATCCATATAAAAGAGTATTTGTAGGAGGGTGTATTGTTATTGCATTAACCTATATATCTGGTACAAGAGATTATAATGGTGCAGGTATGAATGTGATACAATGGGCATTTTATGGTGGTGTAGAACCTTTTGCATTTTTGTGGAAGATATTATTTACAGCAGTTACATTAGGTGCTGGTTTTAAAGGCGGAGAAATTGTACCTTCTTTTTTTGTTGGAGCAACATTTGGTGCGAGTATTAGTAGTTTTATGGGATTCAGTCCATCGTTCGGAGCAGCATTAGGAATGAGCGCACTATTTTGCGGTGTTACAAATTGTCCTTTATCTGCAATTATACTTTCTGTAGAATTATTTGGAGGAAAACAAGTCGCTTATTATTCACTTGTTTGTGCTATTAGTTATATGCTCTCTGGATATTATAGCTTATATAGTGAACAAAAAATTATGTACTCAAAAGTAAAGCCAGAATTTATTAATCGTAATGCAAGTTAGTATAAATTATACATAAAATAATGTATAAATGTATAAAAAAGATAATGGCAAAGTATTTTAAATAATAAAAATAAAGATATTATTTTATCATTTATATTGCTATAAATATAATTATGGACTTTAATCTTTTTCCCTAAAATACAAGTTTTAAGGCATTAT
>ERZ808044.1556-NODE-1556-length-11973-cov-5.071705_pt1 | contig 11973 bp, 11 predicted proteins | sample MGYA00380195_ERZ808044 | MGnify/ENA primary metagenome ERZ808044 (study PRJEB31490, sample SAMN06133423) | mouse gut metagenome | isolation source: Z7_2 | host: mice | place: China: Chengdu | collected 2015-05 ...
GTGGGGCGATTCGAAACGCCCCACGTTTTTGGTTACTTTTTTCAAAAAAGTAACAACCGATATACTAAAAATATCGATTTATGTTATATGACTATAATATAAAATATTCCCTAAAATAAAATTTAAAATAATGTTATATTTGCGGGGCGTTGCCCCTGCACCCCACCCGCTTTTTGAAAAAAGCGGGGCAAAAACTTTATTTTTTGCGTTCGCTATTATTTCGTAAATTACTTTTGCGTACGCAATTACAACATTTTATACTCAAGGAGGTACATTATGAGAACATACAAACATGGCGGAGATGTTTACAGTTATGATATAGATTTTGATTTTTCTGCAAACATCAATCCTCTTGGTATGCCAGAATCCGTAAAGCGTGCCGTAGAGCAGTCTATTGCAGACTGCATCAATTATCCCGACCCCTATTGCAGGGAGCTAACAGCAGGCATAGCAATAAAAGAAGATGTGAACGAACAAAACATATTATGTGGAAATGGCGCAGCAGATTTAATATTTCGTTTTGTACTAGCAAAGCGTCCTAAAAAAGCATTGATATTAGCACCTAGTTTTTCAGAATATGAAGGAGCGCTTGCCGTGGGAAACTGTGAAGTGCATTATTACACATTAAGCAATCAAAACGGATTTCGTTTAACAGAGGAATTTTTAAATGAAATCACAGAGCAAATTGATGTTGTCATACTCTGCAACCCCAATAACCCTACAGGCAGACTAATAGAAAGACATCTACTTGAAAAAATCGCACAGAAATGTCAATATACGAATACATTTTTATTTTTAGATGAATGTTTTTTGGATTTCATTGCCGACGGTGAACAAAGAAGTCTAAAAAAACAAATTGTACACAACAGTAATTTATTGATATTAAAGGCATTTACAAAAATGTATGCTATTCCTGGTTTAAGATTAGGGTATTGCATATGTAGTGATACCGATTTAATAGAAAAAATGCGTGTAGCAAGTCAAAGCTGGGCGGTTTCTATACCTGCACAAGCAGCAGGTGTTGCAGCACTAAAAGAAACGGAATTTGTACAAAAAACAGTTGCATTGATAAGAGAAGAACAGCAGTATATTGCATCAGAATTAAGGAGTATGGGTATACTTTGCTATCCTCCTTCTGCAAATTATATATTTTTCAAAGAGGAACAAGGCATTTATGAAAGATTATTAAAAAAGGGGATATTGATTAGAAGTTGTCACAATTATCCAGGTTTATGTCATGGCTATTTCAGAATTGCAGTAAAAAGCCATGAACAAAATGTAATGTTGATAAAAGCAATGAAAGAAGTCATTAAGGAAGGTTCAGCATATGGCAAAAGTAATTATGATACAAGGGACAATGTCTAATGTAGGAAAAAGTTTAATTGTTGCAGGGCTTTGTCGTATATTGAAACAAGACGGCTATCGCACTGCACCTTTCAAATCACAAAATATGGCTTTAAATTCATTTATTACAGAAGAAGGGCTTGAGATGGGCAGAGCGCAGGTTATGCAGTGCGAATCCGCAGGTATCAAACCCTCTGTCATAATGAATCCCATATTATTAAAACCCACAAATGATATTGGTTCTCAAGTGATAGTGAACGGTACTGCAATAGGCAATTTTTCAGCAAAAGAGTATTTTGAAAAAAAGAAAAGCCTTTTACCCGAAATCAAAAAAGCATATGATACACTACAAAAACAATATGATATTATTGTAATAGAAGGAGCAGGGAGTCCTGCCGAAGTCAATTTGAAAAAAAATGATATTGTAAATATGGGTATTGCAGAATTAGTAAATGCTCCAGTTGTTTTGGTAGGTGACATTGACAGAGGTGGTGTATTTGCACAAATTGTAGGTACTATGGCACTTTTAGAGCCAAAAGAACAAAAAAGAGTAAAAGGCTTTATTATAAATAAATTTAGAGGAGATGTCAAACTATTACAATCAGGATTAACATTTTTAGAACAAAAATGTCATAATAAAGTATTGGGTGTCATTCCCTATATGAATGTAGATATAGAGGAGGAAGACAGCATTTCAGAACGATTCCGGCATAAAAAAGAAAAAGCATTACTTTATATTGCTGTGATACATTTGCCTCATATTTCCAATTTTACAGATTTTAATAGACTAGAAGCAATAGAGGGCGTTTGTGTATATTATGCCTATAAAGCGGAACAGCTAGAATATGCAGATATGATAATATTGCCGGGTACAAAAAATACAATAGAGGACTTACTTTTCATCAGGCAACAGGGGCTAGAAAGTGCTATAAAAAAGTTAGCACAAAAAGGCACTATCATATTTGGTATATGCGGAGGCTATCAAATGATGGGTAAAAGTATTACTGATAAATATGGTGTTGAAAAAAAGGGTACGATAGAAGGTATGGGACTTCTTCCCGTTACAACAACATTTCAAAAACAAAAAACAATGACAAGAGTAAAAGGGAAATTTTTAGATATTTGTGGTGATTTAAAAGAGCTTTCCGGAAAACAGTTTTATGGTTATGAGATTCATATGGGGGAAACGGAAGTCATAGGGGAGCAGTATTTTTATAAAACAGTCGATAAGCAAGGCACTATGTATCAAAATTGTTATGGCACTTATGTCCATGGTATATTTGACGAGGAGCAAACAGCAAAAGCGCTTCTCATGGCACTATGTCGTAAAAAAGGTATTGATAGTAAACAGTTACATACTGTAAACTGGGAGGAATACAAGCAAAAGCAATATGATATACTAGCAGAAACAATCAGGCAACATTTAGATATGAATGCAATATACAATATATTAAAATAGGAGGTGAAAAAGTGAATCCCCAATACATTGAAAAAAGAAGTTTTGAAATCATTACAGAAATCATACAAAAAGAATATCCTGACAAAAAAATACCAAAAGAGCAACAAAACATTGTAAAAAGAGTGATACATACCACAGCAGACTTTGAATATTTAGATACACTATGCTTTTGTAATGATGCCATAAATAGAGGCAAGCAAGCACTTAAAAAAGGTATATCCATTGTAACAGACACACAAATGGTAAAATCTGGTATAAATAAAAAAACAATAGAGCGTTTGGGTGGAGAAGTCTATTGTTTTATGTCTGATAATGATGTTTCAGAGCAATCAAAAAAACACAATACAACACGAGCTTTTGCAAGTATGGATAAAGCATCACAAATGCAAAAAGAACTGATATTCGCCATAGGCAACGCACCAACTGCATTGATTAGACTATATGAATTGATACAGCAAAAAAAAATAGTCACTCCTGCACTGATTATTGCTGTGCCAGTGGGTTTTGTAAACGTTGTGCAGTCAAAAGAACTTATATTGTCATTAGATGTCCCTTGTATTGTAGCAAAAGGACGAAAAGGTGGTAGTAATGTTGCAGCCGCAATTTGTAATGCTTTACTTTATGAAGTGATTGCAGAAAAATAGTATAGGAAAGGAGAAATATTATGAACAAAGAAAAAGAATTAGTTATACGTTTTGGAGTTTTAACATTTTTATTTAGCATTATTGTTTCTTCTATTTATCGCATCAAAAAGGGACTAGATGCAGATGATATATTTTCTGTATTTTGGTTGTATTGCGTAGGAAATCATGTTTTACAATATAAACAAAGCGGTAAAAAGAAACATATTTTTATTGCTGTATTGAGTTTTGCAAATGCTGTACTTCTTATGCTTATGCATTGTCGAAATCAGCACCGTTCAGAACAGTAAAGAAAAGAGGGGAATTTTTTTAATTCCCCTCAGCTTGTCAAAAAACTTCCATTTACTTCCGTTTGCAGATGGGAAAACGAAGTTTTCCCTGAAGTTTTTGGTCAAGCTTTTTTCAAAAAGCTTGTGTGGTTTGGAGCAAAGCTCCAAGGTCTTCATGCTTTCAAGCGTGTTTTTGAAGGGGTGCAAAACGCCCAGCACCGACCAGAGCGAAACGTAGACTTCGCAATCGCCTCACACCCCTAGCGAGTTAGGGGGTTGCACCCCCTTAACAATCCCCTGCGTCTGGTGTCGGTGAATGAAAATTACGGAATGATTCCGAACGCAAAAGATAAAGTTTTTTGCCTCGCTTTTTTTCAAAAAAGCGAGAGGGGTGCTGAATGTCCAGTGGACATTCGTCCAGCACCGACTGAAACAAAGCGATGGGGAAACTTTTTTCACTTGTGAAAAGTTTCCCCGCTACACTTCGTTTCGCTCCCCTTCAAAAACACGCTTGCAAGTATAAAAACCGTGGGGTTTCACCCCACCCCCCACCAACTTTTAAAAAAGTTGGACAAAACTTTCGGGGAAAACTTCGTTTTCCCATCTACAAACAGAATTTAAACAGAACTGTTATTTCATTCAAACAAAGGCGGGTCTGCCTTTTGAAAAATACCTCTTTCATCTCTATAATATGCTGTACCATAATCCGAATTTAAAAAAGGTATAATATCTGTATCATAATTACAAAGCAAATTCAAATCATACAATCCGAAATTATTTTCATCTGCCATATACTCACTACTTTCATCTCCTGCTGTAAATCTCCAACCGCTGTCATCTTTCCCCTCTTTGGGAATATCTCTATACATAAAACCTATTTTTTTACCTTCTACAATAATACGATTTGTAGCAAAGCAATTTCTAGAACCCTTCCAATCTTTTAAAATATCATTTTCAATAGGAAAAGCAATGTCATTATCTTTCATCATACGTAACAATGTATGTGTATTTAATATACTTTTTTCTTGAGGTAATTTTTCTATAATATTTTTCACATCTTCTTTTTCTGCTTGTTCCCCTATCACTTTAAGTCTGTTTATCATATGATTGATATAATCATAAATATTTTCTTTTTTTTCTGCACTTTTTGCCAATGTTGCAAAAAGTACAATTTCTTGATTATTAGGTTGTAATTTTAACGCTTTTTCAAACATTTTTGCAGCGTCTGCATATTTCTTTTGCAAATAATAAGTATATCCTATTCTGACATACCACATATAATCTTTTCTACCTTGCTGTGCCACTTTTAAAAGATACCCCATAGCATCATCATATTCTCCCAATTCATTTAACGCACGAGCAAATATACAAGTTAAATCATATCCCCATTGTTCTGGCTCTATTTCAAGCAAAGTATCAATCACTTTTTGATATTGTTTTTTATCATAGAGTTTTTGTAAATTTTCCAGTAGAGATTGTTTCATAAATAAGCTCATCTCTTTTCCATATGTATCAATACAAATAAAACAATACTTTATCATATATCATACAAACAGAAGCATTTATTTGTCAAGCAATATTTTGTTTTTCTTAATAAAATTTTAAGATATGATTTATAAACAGGTATTGTTTATTGCAAAGTAGTGTGTTATAATTACTACAGCGTATGAACAAGAACTGTTTTGATATAGAAAGGGGGTTTTGTATGAATACACAATTCAGAAAAGGTATTATTGAAATGTGTGTATTAGCACTCATAGCGGAGCAAGATATGTATGGATATGAAATTGTACAAAGCATTGCCTCTTACACAGATATTAACGAAGGTACTGTTTATCCCATATTACGCCGTTTAACCACAGAAGAGTATTTTGTTACCTATTTAAAAGAAAGTACAATCGGTCCAGCAAGAAAATACTATCATATTACAGAAAAAGGGAAAGCATATTTAGGCTCTCTCAAAAATGACTGGAAAGAATTTTCCAATATGGTAAATGAAATATTACAAGGAAAACAAAAAGAATGAGAAAGGAATGAGTATTATGACAAAAGAAAGCTATTTACAGTCATTGGAAAATCTTTTAAAAAAGCATATTTCAAAAGAAGAAATCAATGATATTTTAAGAGATTATGGAGAATACTTTGATGATGGAAGAAGACAAAACAAAACAGATATAGAAATTTCTGCAAAACTAGGCGATCCTGAAATGATTGCACAGCAATTTATAGAAGAAATTGGAAAAGACAATATAAAAGAAAGCAAAACAGAAAAAATTGACCAAGCATTACACAGTATAAAAGAAGGTACAGAAAAAGCATTCACAACATTAAAAAAAGAAACATCAAAAACAATTCACTCTGCAAGCGAAAAAATAAATAACAATAAACAAAATCAATTTGATATTAGTGGTGGTGTCAAAAAAGGAACAAAAACAATATTTTCTGTTATACACTCTATATTTACATTTTGTTTATTTACATTTTTGCAGTTCTTTTTTACCATATTTGTATATGGTTTTTGTATTAGTTCATCGTTTTTTTTCGTATGTTGCGGTATATTTGGTATATTCTGCTTAGGTTTTTCGCTTACCTTTTTACCGCTTATATTATCGCTTTCTATTATATTTATTATTATTGCATCAATATCATTAGCAATACTTTTGATATTACTGACAGTATATCTACTAAAAAAGAATTGGAAAATCATTAAAAATATATTTATGAAAAATACAGTAAAGGAGGCTATTTAATATGTTTAAAAAAATAACAATCATCACTGCAATGGTATTTCTCATTTCATTTTTAGGATTTGCCATTACGCTTCCTATTGGTATAAAAACCGTTTTTGGAGATATGGAAAAATTACTGGAAACATCAAGTATCACACCAGAAAAGACACAAATACCCAATAATATACAAACATTAGACATTGATTTCAATCATTATTACTACTACAATCGTATATTAGTAAAACAATCTCCAGATGATACAGCATATATTGAAACATTTAATAAAGATACATTCGACTCTATGTATGACACAATTACTATACATTATGTAGATGACACTACAGCAAAAATTAGTTATGAATCTGTTTATGGCAAATTCAAATTCAATAAAGATATATTGAATAAAAGCATAGTAAAAGACTTACAAAATTATCCAGATGCCATATTGTATATACCAACTCGCATGAATATTATTACAGATGACCCTCATTATTTTGACAATATTTATTTTAATAATAAACAAGAACTTTTACAGCAAGAGCAAAATGAACAAGAAGAACAAAAAATATTAGAGCAAGCAGATAGAATTATGGAACAAAAAAGAGAAGAAGAAGAAATGATATTACAAAAGGCAGAAGAAATTAGGCAACAGCGCATAGAGCAGGAAGAATATTATGACTAATGAAAAAGAGTATCACTTTTGTGTGATACTCTTTTGTTATGATTGCGTTAGCATAATAGAAAGTTTTTGCCTCGCTTTTTTCAAAAAGCGAGTAAGAGTTTGAGAGCAACGCTCTCAAGGTTTTACTTCTTATTTTTTTATTTGCGGGGTTTCACCCCTGCACCCCACCAACTTTTTTAAAAAAAAGTTGGACAAAAAACTTTATATTTTGCGTTCGGAATTTGCTCATTATTTTAAATGGAATTTACTAATTAAACTATGAAGCAATTTTGACTGTTCTGACAATTTTTCACTAGTAGAAACACTCTCTTGCACTGCACTAGTATTCGACTGCACAACTTTTGCAATCAAATCAATACTTTTTACCAATTCTTCCAAAGCTCTTTTTTGATTTTGAGAGGCAACACTAATTTTATCAACAGAACCTGATATTTCTTTTGCACCTTCCACTACAGCAAACAATGATTTTGCCGTAGAATCCGCAACATTTGTTCCACGTTTTACAGATTCAAAAGAATTTTCAATCAATTCTGATGTTTGTTGCAATGCTTCACCGCTTTTTGATGCAAGATTTCGTATTTCATCAGCTACCACTGCAAAACCCTTACCAGCAACTCCAGCTCTTGCCGCTTCTATAGAAGCATTCAAAGACAACAAATTGGTTTGTCTTGCAATTTCTCCTATTGCATTTAATATTTGCTTGATTCCAACAGAAGATGCTTTAATATCGTCCATGGCATCAACTAACTGTTTCATTTGTTCATTACTTGTTTTGATACTTTCGCCTACTTCTTTTACAATCAAACTCATTTTTTGTGCATCATCGGCATTTGCTTTTACATCATCAGATAAACTTTCTATTGATATAGCAAGTTCATCTATAGCTGACTCTTGTTCTAATGCACCCTTTGACAATATCTGCGCACCATCAGAAACACTTACAGAACCAGAAGCAACATCATCTGCTGAAACAGTAATTCTATGTAATGTTTCATTCAAGGAATCTGCTATTTTTTCAATAGAAGTTTGTATTGGTATAAAATCTCCAATATATTTTTGTTTAATTTCAATATCCATATGATTAGATGCCATTTGAGAAAGCTGTTGAGAAATATCCTGCACATAATTATTCATTGTTTCGCTTATATGATTGATTCCTTTTGCTAAACGTCCCAATTCATCATCTGTATTGACATCAATATTGATTTTCAAATTTCCCTTTTCTAATTCAGATGCACCTGCTGTAATATATGTAATCGGATGCAAAGATTTTTTAATGATTCTATAAATAATATAAAGCAATATAATACCAAATATTGTTACAGCAAGTATCAGTTTAATGGTATCCTTCATAATTGCTTCATTAAACTCTACACTATCCATAGCCATATACATCGTCCAATAATTACCGTTTCCACTATCCATTTTTAATGGTACTGTAACAGAAACACCTCTTTTCATGGTAGCAAAATTAGTAATATTATTATTTATAACATAATTACTATTTAAGTATGCACCATCAGGCATTGCTTTTACTTTATCTGTATCGCTTGAAATATTTGTATAACCCACTTCATCTGCATTTTTTCCAACATAGTCATTATTTTCGGTATCTAAAAGTATTGTTTTATCTTCTGAAAGTGCTACCATATGTATTGATTCATATCCTGTACTTGCATATTGTTGTGACTGTATATCATTTAAAGCAACGTCACAGCCTGCAACACCCAAAAAATCACCATTAGCATCATAAATAGGAGCAATAATACTAATCATCATAATATCTTCTGTACCACGCAGTTGATAGAGATAAGGCTCCATAATATAAGGTTTTCCAGAAGATTTTATTTGTTTATAATATTCTTTATCAAAGTTATCAAAAGCATCTTCGTGTTTTTCAAATGTAATACCGTTTCCTGTTTCATCTGGGTAAGCGATTGCTTCATAAGCAATTTCCCTATGGTGTACACTGTAAGGTTCTCCATTTGCATCAGCAATGGCATTTTGTTCAAAATAAGCAAAAACTGTTGTAAAATTTTTATCTCCCGATAATACACCCACTAAGGCATTATCAATGGCATCTCTTTGTTGTTCTGGAGGTAATGCAGAAATATTTTTTAATGAGTTTGCAAAACCAATTACTTGACCATATACCCCCTCAATGCTATTTCGTACCAAAAATGCATTTTCATATGCTGAAGAAACTAACTTACTGTTTGTAACTTCTGTCAATGACAGCATAGAAATATATCCTGATGTGGATACAATCAATAAAAATATAATCGCTACAACAACACTTAATTTGGCAATAATTTTTTTGCTTAAACTGCCTGAAAATTTAATTTTAGTATTTCCTTCTCTCTTAAACATAAAAATTTTCCCCCATTACATAAATTATACAAATCAGAACCACTGTCTTATCAATGAATGACAGACAATATAACAAATACTATAAATATATAGCATTTGCTAATTTTTACTAAATACTAAAATAAAAAACCTCATTATGCATTATAATATTTCCACATATAAAAGTCAATTTGTTTTATGAAATATCTGTAAAAATTTTACGCAACAAATTCAATAAAATTCCATTACTGATATATTTTAGTATCTGATGCAACAATCATACCAACATTTGTAATACTTTCTCCTTTTTTGATATGCGCATTATAGTCCATGCAATAGATATTAACATGATTTCCAGTTACAGTAAATGTACCATTCCAACTATTTACTACTGTTACAGCACTGTCAAAAGGAATGGAAACATTCCAATTATTTTTTTCATTTTCCCCATTATTTTTTATAACAATATCATATTGATAATAATATTTTGTACCCTGTTGCCAACAATTTACGATATTCGTATGGACTTGCAAATCCCCATACTGACGGGGTTTATACGATGTTATTTGTGTATTTTGAACTGTTTCAGGCTGATTTAAAATAGATGTATTGGTAAGCATTTCATACAACCATATTCCCGTATCTGTTAAATCATTTTTAACAAATCCATTCTTTTTATTGCAGTCATTTTTTATAATAGCAGAGCTTTCTAATTTATTAGAAAGATTCCAAGCTACATAACTAATATGATTTTCATTTAAAAACTGTATCCATTCATTTGCCTGTTGTATATCAATTTCTCCTGTACCGCTTGCATCACATATACCATATTCTGAAACAAATATGGCAATTCCCTGCTCTAATGCATTTTTCATAATATTGCGCAATTCCTGCTTATGTGTTGCAGAATAAAAGTGTACTGTGTACATAATATTGTCAAAATCTTTTATACTATCTTTTGACGCTTTATCTACAGATTGACTCCAGTTTGGTGTTCCCACCAATATGATATTATTAGGGTCATTTTTTCTAATCACAGTAATCACTTGTTCTGCATACTTTTTAATGTCATTCCATGAAGTATCTCCATTAGGCTCGTTACATATTTCATATATTACATTTTTTTGATTACAGTATGTTTTAGACATTTCATCAAAAAACGCCTTAGATTCTTCTATATAAGTGTTAGGGTTACCATCTGATAATATATGCCAATCAATTATGACATACATATCACATTTCGTTGCATATTCCACACCTTTTTTTACCAAATTTTTTAAATATTCTTTGTTTCCGTCTGTACAGTATCCCCCACTTTCTGCCGTATACATAGCAATACGTATCACATTGATACCCCATTTTTGTTTTAATTCTTTAAAACAATATTCGTTAATATAATCTGGAAACCATGCAATACCATGTGTACTAATTCCCTTTAATTGTACGGGTACATCATTTTCATCAACTAATTGATTTCCTTTTACAGATAATGCACTTATGGTACTTTTGGTATTCTCTGTGGCATAACATTGTGTACATATCATAAAACAACACAACATGACAATAAGCCATATATTTTTATATTTCAAATTAAATCCTCCTTTCATTTTCACCATAATTATATGATTCAAATTGTAATGATTTTTCAAAATCAATTAAAAAACATTGTTTTTCATATTGTTTGATAATCGTTTTATTTAAGTTTATCCAGCTCTGACAGTTATCTAATATAATGGCATCACTTGTTATGACATTTTCTAAATTTTGTAGTACTCTATCCACATCATTTATCACATTTACTTCTACCATATAATCAAATGTATGCAACAATTCTAATATTTGTGTTTTTAATCTTCCCGAATTAGACACAGGGGCATCTAAATAAAAAACGGCTTTATCAATATGATACTGTTGTAACATTTCTCCAATATGCAGAATAGCAGATTCTGTTTTATCAATCACACGATAATTTCCTCTTAAAGAGGCTAAATCTCTTATTGTACCGTCCATACATTTTAATAATAGTGATTGAGATAATGCAACTTCTAATGTAATAATGGTATTAAATCCATCAATATGAACCGTTCTATTTTGAATATCATTTATGATTTGTTTTCTTTTTCTGTTTTCTATATCTTTGTTTGAAGAAATTCCTCTCATTAAAGATAATCTTTGTCTTTCAGATAATAAATAATGATTTCCCACAAATGTTACTGCACCCTTTACAGGATAATTCCTATTTAATAAAAAAGCATAATCATAAGATGCTTGATATAATTTAGGTAGTGATTTCTCATTAAAATCCTTTTCATCACTTAAAAAATAGCCTCTTTTTACAACTTTTCCCATAAAAATATTCTCCTTTATCTATTGCTATATCATAAAATGACATTATATTAATAGTAAATCAAACATACTTTTATTGCAATAGAGAAAAAGGGAAAATGTAGTTTTCTTAAAATCAACGACTTTAAGGAAACGAAGTTTCCAATAAAAGTTC
>ERZ808044.1564-NODE-1564-length-11849-cov-5.472562_pt1 | contig 11849 bp, 8 predicted proteins | sample MGYA00380195_ERZ808044 | MGnify/ENA primary metagenome ERZ808044 (study PRJEB31490, sample SAMN06133423) | mouse gut metagenome | isolation source: Z7_2 | host: mice | place: China: Chengdu | collected 2015-05 ...
TCAAAATGCTTATAATTTAAAATAGTTTTGCTTTTCATTCTGTTATAAATTAACAACAAATTAGTATTACATATTGTTTTTATTTTTTTATTTCATATAATTTGATAAAAAAATGGACAACTTTTTCTACTAAATCCTCATCTTTTACATTATAATAGTCAAATAAAAAACGATATGGGGAACTTTCTACAAATGAAAAAGTTCCCCATTATAAAGGTATATTCTATACTTTTTTTACAATCATATTATTCTACACTACTATCACTTTCATCACTACCAGAGTCACCGCCGTCAGAGTCATCTTTACCACTACCATCATTTGGCTTTGTAGCTTGACTGATACTTGGTGTATTGTTATTGCTTGCGTCACTGCTTGATGTGTCGCTTGTATCACTACCACTTACATCATTGCTTGATGTGTCGCTTGTGTTACCATCGCTTACATCACCGTTTGGTGTGTCGCTTGTATTACCATCACTTACATCACCGTTTGGTGTATCGCTTGAATTACCATCACTTACATCACCGTTTGGTGTGTCGCTTGTGTTACCATCACTTACATCACCGTTTGGTGTATCGCTTGTATCACCATCACTTACATCACCGTTTGGTGTATCGCTTGTGTTACCATCACTTACATCACCGTTTGGTGTGTCGCTTGTATCACTACCACTTACATCATTGCTTGGTGTGTCGCTTATGTTACCATCACTTACATCACCGTCTGGTGTTTCTGTGTTGTCTACGTTAGTGTCATTTGTATCACCATCTGGTGTTTCTGTACTGTCTGTATTGTCACCGTTCACTGCGTCATCGCTTGGAGTATCGTTGTCAACTGTACCGCTATTGCTTCCAGAACCACCACCTCCTCCAGCAACACTATCTATGTCTGGTGTAATTGTATCTGATGATACAGAATCATCAATTATATCTTCATCAACAACTTGTGTATCTAACATTACATTAATAGGTGAAGAATTGGCAAATGGAAATTCAAACTCGTAACTAATTTTTTTATCTCCAATTGTTACATACATGACAAGTTTATCTTTGGTTATTCCATAATTTTTTTCACGATATACTGTATATATTGTATTTGTAGAATCTACTTTAACATCTACTAACCTACCTTTCAGAGTACCAGCAGGACAAGTTAGATTAAAGTTGTCTACTGTTAAACCTGGTATTGCTTCATCAAATGTTACAGTAAATACATATTGAAAACCTCCATCAGGTGTTTCTTCTTTTGGTACAACACTTACTATATTATAATCTCCTGCTACTGGTGGTTGGTCAGGATTTTCTGGGTCTACCGGCTTTACAGGTGGTTTTACAGGTCCTTTTGCACTAATATCAATTTGTTTTACTGGTGTCATTTTTGTTTCTGTGTCTACACCCATATAATATACTGTATATGGTGTGTTTCTTTTCAATCCTGTCAATTTTATTTTATTTCTGCCCGCTGACATATTTACTTTTTTACCACTCTGCAACAATTCTCCTTCTGTAGGTTCGCTACTCATAGGAGAGATACTTTCTTCATATAATGCAATATCTGGTTCTTCTGTAATGCTTTCATATGCAGATAATACAGGTACTCCCTGTTTTACAACAGCATAATATAGCGTACCTTCTGAATCAGAAGTATATGAAAAATCTGCTATTGTATCACTTGTTCTTTTTGTTATTGCGTCTGTCAATTCTGGGCAATCAGACCTTACAATAAAATCTTTATCATAATATTTTCCATCAATTTCTACTTGCAAATTATAAGTATTATCTCTATAATATGCTGTTGTCAAATCATAAACTCTATTGTCTTTTGTTTTTGCACTCAATATTGTCATGTTAGAGCCTGCACCAGTACAAATAATACTAAAATCATCTTTTGTTAAAGCAAATTTTGTACCTTTATTTAATGTCACTCTAACTAATCCATTTGTAACACATTCTACACTTTTGATTCCATCTACTTGTTGTATTTCATCATCATTATCACTTGAATCACTTCCAGAACCGCTACCAGAACCAGAAGAACTACCGCCTCCTCCGCCACTGCCAGAAGAACTACCACCACCGGAAGAACTTGAACCACCTGAACCGCTTGAACCGCTGTTATCACCTTTTATTGTTTCATCGCCAACAGTTGTTTCTGATATATTCTCAGCAACAGACACATTTGTATTTGCAGTTTCTACACTTACATTTTCTGCTTCAACTGTTACATTTTCTACTGTACCAGAACCTTTTATCACACTATTTTGTGCATTTTCAGAAGCGGTTACATTTTGAACAGTTCCTTCTACATTCAAATTTGTTTTTGCAGAAAGTAACACTGTCTGTGCCATTCCTCTTACTGTTACATCTGTAGGAGCAGTTACAGTAACGGCATCAAAATTTCCTTCTAATATACAAGATGTTGTAACATTAGTATTTGCTACACTACCACCTTGTGTCAATATTCTGACAGGTGCAGATTTTTTTTGTACAGAAATATTGTTTATATTGCAGTTTTTTAATGTTACTGTATGAATACCGCCACCTTTTACAATCAATGCACCTTTTACTGTTACATTTTCTAATGTAATATCGCCTTCTCCAACGCCTTCAGACAATATTAAATCTTTATCAATAACAGTATTCTGCAATGTGACATCTGGTGTATTGATAATGACATTTTTACCATTACTTGATGCTTCTGTTGTGCTTTCTGTTACTACATTTCCCACAGAAGTATTGAGCAATGTTGCTACTTCTGCACGAGAAATCAATTCATCAGGGTGAAATGCTCCATCATCAGATGTAATGTAACCATATTGTTTCATAGTTGCAATATAGCCTTTTGCCCAGTCTGCAATTTGTGCATCATCTTCAAAATCTGTACTACCTTCTGCTGGTGTAATACCTAATGCTTTTGCAAACATTACAACTGCTTCTTGTCTTGTCATGGTTTGTTTTGGTTGTGCCAGTTCATTTGACTGTAATAGTATACCTGCTTTTGCTACCTTCAATATAGGCTCTGTGTAAAATGCTTGGTCTAAATCTATAAATGTATTTTTCTGTTTTTCTGTATAATACATCATTCTATCCAATATGACAGCCATTTCACCTTTTGTAATGGTATCGTCTGGACGAAACATTTCATTATATCCATTTAATACATTTCTTTCTGTCCATGTTACAATTGCATTTTCGGCATAATGTCCTCCTACATCTTTGTAATTGCCTGCCCATACAGTTGTGCTTGATGTTACCATAGCACCTGCTAATAGGTAAGCTATCCACCTTTTCATAAAAAATCACTCCTTCATATAATTATAGAAAATACATTAAAATACAGCTATTTATAGAAATTATAAATTTGGCTTATATTTCATGTATTATTAAAATAAACATACTAGATATTTATTTTTTGAAATGTATTATAGGAATTGCAAAAAAATATCATTCTATTAACCTGTTAGCATAAAAAGCAGTTTTGTCATACAATTCACCATAATGATATTGTCACTATATTAATACTATATCATTACTATATATTTATTGCAACATTTTTGTTATATTTTACTATAAATGTGTATACTTTATGCATAAAAAAATATGCCCTTATTAAAGAGCATATCAGTTTGTCAATAAACTTCTGTTTGCAGATGGGAAAACTGACGTTTTTCATTATAAAATCAATCTTCTTAAAGAAATGTAGTTTTTAATATTCTCTTTCTCTTGTATTCAAATCAATAATAGACATCGTTAAAAGTGCTGCTGATACCGCTAATGATACTGCACTAAGAACCAATTTTGTTATTTTCACAATTTTTCCTCCTTACTTATTTAAAATAATTTACACCAGAAATAAATATCTTTTGGTCTTTTTCACCAGAAACATTTTTATAAAGACCATTTCCAATTCTTTCAGAATGTCCCATTTTACCCAATACTCTACCATCTGGGCTAGTAATACCCTCAATAGCAAAAACAGAGCCATTTGGATTATAACGAATATCATATGTTGCATTACCAGAAGGGTCAACATATTGTGTTGCAATCTGTCCATTTAACGCAAGTTTATCAATTACAGACTGTGGTGCAACAAATCTACCTTCCCCATGTGATATTGGTATGGTATAAATATCATCTGTTTCTGTTCCCCAAAGCCAAGGCGACAAATTAGATGTAATTTTTGTATCTACTAAACAAGAAATATGTCTGCCAATTTGATTATATGTCAATGTTGGACTATTTTCGTCAATATCTCTAATTTCACCATAAGGCACTAATCCCAATTTAATCAATGCTTGGAAACCATTACAAATACCTAACATCAAACCATCTCTGTTTTGTAATAAATCCATAACAGCTTCTTTTATGATAGGATTTCTAAATGTTGCAGCAATAAATTTTCCAGAGCCTTCTGGTTCATCTCCTGCACTAAATCCACCTGGCAACATAATCATCTGTGCATTTTTTATCATTTTTTCCATTTTTTGTATTGTCTGTTCCAATGCTGACACAGATAAATTAGCAATAACAAGTGTTTCTACTTCTGCACCTGCCTTTTCAAAAGCCCTTTGAGAATCATACTCGCAGTTCGTGCCTGGGAAAACAGGTATAAATACACGAGGCTTTGCAATACCATGAGCATATGTTGCCTTTTGTTTGATATGATAGCTTGCACAAGTAATATTTTGTTTTTCTGCCTGTTTTGTTTTTGTTGGGAAAACATTTTCTAAAGGTTTTTGCCAAGCTGTCACAGCATCTTTAATACTAATTTCTACGCTACCATATGTGATAACAGGTGTTGCTATGGTTTCTCCCAATATAATCGCATCTGCTCCTTTAAAATCAAATACTTTAGAATTTGTCAATTCTAATACAAAAGAGCCATATTCTGGTTTGAAAAAGTCTTTTTCCTGCAATTCATCATTCAACTGCACACCTATAAAATTACCAAATGACATTTTACTGATTGCCTCTGCAATACCACCAGCTCTTACAGTATGTGCAGAAACACAGATACCTTTTTGAATATAATCATGTACCAATTCAAATATTTTTTTCAAATAATCATAATCAGGTAAATGATTTTCATCTAATCTTGCTGGTAAAAATACTACTTTATTACCTGCCTTTTTAAATTCTGGAGAAATAATACCATTCACATTTTCATAATCCACAGCAAATGATACCAATGTTGGTGGTACTGTCATATCTTCAAATGTACCAGACATACTATCTTTACCACCTATTGCAGGAATACCCATTTCCATTTGTACTTTCAATGCGCCTATCAATGCTGCAAAAGGTTTTCCCCATTTTTCTGCATCTTCTCCCAATCTTTCAAAATACTCCTGAAATGTAAGTCTTGCTTTTTTATAATCTCCACCTGCTGCAACAATTTTAGACAGAGATTCTACAACTGCAAACACAGCACCATGGAAAGGACTCCATTTTGCAATTTCAGGGTGATAGCCAAAACTCATCATAGTGGCAGTAGTCGTTTCTCCTTTTAGCATAGGCACTTTTGCTGCCATTACTTCTGGTTGTGTCAGTTGATTTTTTCCTCCAAAAGGCATCAATACAGTACCTGCACCGATAGTAGAGTCAAAGCGTTCTACCAATCCCTTTTGTGATGCAACATTCAATTTTTGTAAATTTTCAAGCCATGCCTGTTTGAAATCTGTTTCAACTAATGTTTCAGAAACAGACATCTTTTTGAAAAAGCCATCTTTTGCAGGCATTTTTACAACAACATTTGTTGTTTGTGTTGCGCCGTTTGTATCCAAAAAGTCACGGGAGATATTTACAATATCTTTCCCTCTCCAATTCATAATCAAACGTCTATTGTCTGTTACAACAGCAACTTCTGTTGCTTCCAAATTTTCAAGTAAAGCATATTCTATAAATTTCTGCACATCTTGTTTTGAAACAACAACCGCCATTCTTTCCTGAGATTCTGATATAGCAAGTTCTGTACCGTCTAAGCCATCATATTTTTTAGGTACAGCATCCAAATTGATTACCAAACCTTCTGCAAGCTCTCCAATGGCAACAGAAACACCACCTGCACCAAAATCATTACATCTTTTAATCATTTTGCTGACTTCTGTATTACGGAATAATCTTTGTAATTTTCTTTCAGTAGGAGGATTTCCTTTTTGTACTTCTGCACCACAGTTTTCTATTGATGAAATTGTGTGTTGTTTAGAAGAACCTGTTGCACCACCACAGCCATCACGTCCTGTTCTTCCTCCTACCAATATAATAACATCTCCAGATTCTGGAACTTTTCTGATTACATTTTCTTTTTTTGCAGCACCAATTACTGCACCAATTTCCATTCTTTTCGCTACAAAACCGGGGTCATATACTTCTACAACTTGTCCTGTGGCAAGTCCAATTTGATTACCATAAGAACTATATCCCTTTGCCGCCTCTGTTACAATTTTGATTTGAGGCAGTTTTCCCGCTATGGTATCCGATACTTTCACAGTTGGGTCGCCTGCTCCTGTTACTCTCATTGCCTGATAAACATAAGAACGTCCAGAAAGTGGGTCACGTATTGCACCGCCTAAGCAAGTTGCAGCACCACCAAAAGGCTCTATTTCTGTAGGGTGATTATGTGTTTCATTTTTAAACATTATCAACCATTCTTCTGTCTGTCCATCTACATCAACAGGCACAACAATAGAACAAGCATTGATTTCTTCTGATTCGTCCAAATCATTGAGCAAACCCTTCTTTTTTAATGCTTTCATGCCCAAAACAGCAATATCCATTAAAGTAACATCTCTTTGCTGTTCTTTTTGCCCATATACTTCTTTTCTTTCACTCTGATACAATTCATATGCTTTTTGGAAAGGCACTTTATATTTTCCATCTTCTATTTCTACACTTTCAATTTTTGTTTGAAAAGTGGTATGTCTGCAATGGTCAGACCAATATGTGTCAATGACTTTCATTTCTGTTACAGAAGGATTTCTTTTTTCTGTATCTCTAAAATATTGCTGACAAAACAGAAAATCTTGTTTACTCATTGCTGTGGACAATTCTTGACGTAGTTTTTCCAATTCTTCAGGTGTTTTATCAATAAAACCATCAAATATTTTAACATCTTCTGGTATTTCTGTTTCTAATTGTAAACTGTTTGGTTTTTCAAGAGATGCTTCTCTGCTATCTACTGGATTGATACAGTATTTTTTTATTCTTTCCAATTCTTCTGTTGAAATATTTCCTTTTAATGCAAAAACTTTTGCTACTGCAATAGTAGGTTTTTCTGTTTGAGAAATTAACTGTACACACTGCATTGCAGAATCTGCTCTTTGGTCATATTGTCCTGGTAAATATTCTGTTGCAAAAATATACTCTTGTTCTGTATTAGGCATATTTTCTTCATAAACATAGTCAACAGGTGGTTCGGAAAATATTGTATTTTTTGCACTTTGATAATCTTTTTCACTAATTCCTTCTACATCATAACGATGCAGTATTCTTAAAGATTGTAATCCAGCAATTCCTAAATTTTCCCTTAAATCCTCTAAAAGATGTTGTGCTTCTACATCACAGCCAGATTTTTTTTCTACATACAAACGTTTTATTTCTCCCATATTGTTATCCCTTTCATACACAATCCACTTATTGTTAACATTATCCGAAAAAATTTTTATTTGCTTTTCTTTCGGTTCTATTGTAATATTGTACCATGTTATGATATATATGTAAAAGGATTTTTAAAAAAATATAAAAATTATGAAAAAATACCGTTCGCAAAATTTAAAGTTCTTTGTCCAACTTTCTTGGGGGAAAGTTGGTGGGGTGCTGAACGTCCAGTGGACGTTCGTCTAGCACCGACCGGAGCGAAGCGTAGACTGGGGTGAAACCCACAAATAATAATACTACTACTTTAAAACCTTGAGAGCGTTGCTCTCAAACTCTCACCCGCTTTTTAAAAAAAGCGGGGCAAAAACTTTTAAATATGCGAACGGAATAATACAATTATTGAAAGGAGCAACAATTATGTTTTTTTTATTTGGTATTGGTACACAACAAAAAAGTCTTTTTTCTCAACAAGGCATTTGCAAACATTGCGGGCATATGTGTCGTTTTGAAATATTCATGACATATCAATATTTTAGTTTATTTTTTATTACTTTATTCAAATGGCATAAACAATATTATGCAAAAAGTAGTTGCTGTGGAGCAGTATACAATATACCAGAAAAATTTGGAAAATCCGCCGAAAAATCAGAAATCACATCTATACCAGAAGAATATATGGAGTATATTGCAGATTCCTCTTATCAAAATTACTGCGGGCATTGTGGTGCGCCTCGTAATGGTAATGAATATTGTACAAAATGTGGTCACAAATTTTAATGATGTATTTGCCAAGTCAATGATGATAGAAAACTTGGCAAATATTATGTTTGTTCCATTTTTTGCCTAATTCTGGAAAGTACTTTTTTTTCAATACGTGATACCTGTACTTGCGAAATACCCATTTTTTTTGCAATATCTGATTGTGTTTTATCTTCAAAATATCTTAAAAATATAATTTGTTTTTCTTTTGGCTCAAGCTGATTCAATATCTCTTTTAGTGCAATTTTCTCAATCAATTTGTCATCATTATCATTTTGTTTTTGTTCCAGCTTGTCCAGTACATACATATGGTTGCTACTATTATCCCCTTGATAAACGGTTGCATAAATGCTTTCTACATCTCTATCAGCGTCCATTGCTGCGGCAAGTTCTTCTACTGATACATCTAATTCTTTTGCAAGTTCTCCTATTGTAATTTCTCTACCTGTTTTATGAATCAGCATTTGCCTAGTATATTTTGCTTTTACAGCAAGTTCTTTCAAAGGACGACTTACTTTAATCATGCCATCATCTCTTAAAAATCTTTTAATCTCTCCCATAATCATAGGAACGGCATAAGTTGAAAATTTTACTTCCATTGTAACATCAAATTTTTCAATACATTTCAACAACCCAATCGCACCAATTTGATACAAATCCTCTAAATCATACCCCCTCCCTTTAAATCTTTTTACAATAGACCATATCAGCCCTGTATTTTCAAAAACAAGTTTTTCTTTTGCCTTTTGCTCTCCAGACTGTGCCTGTTGTATCAATTCATATACCTCTTGCGTTTCTAAATGATACATCACAATTCACCTCACAAAAAGGTATCTCTATTTATTATTTTTGTCATAGTGATTTTTGTGCCTACACCTACCACACTCTCCACTGTCATATCGTCCATAAATGTTTCCATTACTGTAAATCCCATACCAGAACGCTCTAATTCTGGCTTTGATGTATAAAGTGCTTGTCTAGCCTGTTCAATATCCTGTATTCCTTTTCCTTTATCTGTAACAATAATGGTTACTTTGTCATTTATGTACCCGCAATGTAACGTTACAATGCCTTCTTTATTTTCATATCCATGTATTATGGCATTTGTAACCGCTTCCGAAACTGCTGTTTTAATATCTGCAATATCTGATATGGTAGGGTTTAACTGTGATACAAATGTTGCTGCTACCACTCTTGCAAATGCCTCATTTTCTGATTTTGATTGAAATTGTAATGTCATTTCATTTTCATACTGCATTTTCAACACCTCCCATTGCTTTCAATGCCTCTGTAATACTTTTATATTGTGGTATAATTTTCTGCATACCTGCCATTTGAAATATTTTTAATACTCTTTCATTTGCATTTGCAACGGCAGTTTTTCCTCCATAAGCTAATGCATCTTTATATCTTCCTATTAGCATACCAATGCCAGAACTATCCATAAATGTTACATACTCAAAATCAAATATTAAATTTTTGGTATCACTTTTTTGAAACTCCTTTTCTATTTTTTGTTTTAATGTTGCTGCACAATGGTGGTCAATCTCTCCTTTTATCTTTATAATCAATGCATAGGATTTTTTTTGAAATTCTATATCCATAATATTGTTTCCTCCTTTGTATCATACTGCTTTATGACATTTCATATACTCATATCTCCTATTTACTATACACCATTTTTATGATGATTTTCTAAACTTTTCATCGTCAAATTATTACAATAATTGCGTTCAAACTGCGTTCGCATAAATTAAAGTTTTTGCCAAGCTTTTTTCAAAAAGCTTGCAGGTGTTTGAGGGCAGCGCCCTCAAGGTCTTAAAGCATTATTATTTGTGGGTTTCACCCACACCCACCAACTTTTTTGTAAAAAAGTTGGACAAAAAACTTTAAATTTCGCGTTCGGAATGATTTCGTAATTTTTGTTATAACTGTGTTCGCATATTTAAAAGTTTTTACCTCGCTTTTTTCAAAAAGCGAGTGAGAGTTTGAGAGCAACGCTCTCAAGGTCTTTAAATCATTATTATTTGCGGGGTTTCACCCCTGCACCCCACCAACTTTTTTGTAAAAAAGTTGGACAAAAAACTTTAAATTTCACGTTCGGAATTTAACCATCATTTTATAAAAAATATTATGATAAGACACGCACATTTTTTAAGCATCACTCATAATATAAATCAATGACTCCTTTAGGAGGTGTTATTGTGTTTACAGTATTTCTCAGCACATTTTTTATGTTTTCTTTTGTATCAGGGAGCAGTTCCTTTCCCAAACCATTATCAGCAGAAGAAGAAAAAAAATACATCTCACAATTTGAAACAGGTACAGAGGAGGAAAAACAACAAGCAAAAGATATACTAATAGAAAGGAATTTAAGGCTTGTAGCACATATTGCTAAAAAATACAATGGTTTCCAAAAAGAACAAGAAGACTTTATATCAATCGGAACAATAGGCTTAATTAAAGCAGTTTCTTCTTATCATTCTGAAAAAGGTATCCGTTTAGCAACATATGCTTCAAGATGTATTGAAAATGAAATACTGATGTCATTAAGAGCATCAAAAAAATATAATCAAGATATTTCACTACAAGACCCCATTGGCACAGACAGAGATGGTAATGAAATTGTAATATTAGATATTATCAGTGCTGAAAATGATAATATCGCAGAACAAATTGACCTGAAAATGCAGACAAAAAAACTTTATCAAAATTTAAAATCTGTATTAAAAGATAGAGAAAAACTTGTAATAGAACTTCGATATGGTTTGTATGGAGGTGAGGAAGTCACACAGCAGGAAATTGCTAAAATGTTAGGTATTTCCCGCTCGTATGTTTCCCGTATTGAAAAAAAAGCGTTAAAAAAATTATATGCAGAAATGAAATAATATCGGGCTTATGCCCTTACATAGATTTAAAAAGCAGTACCATTTCACATCGTATACTTTGTCGATGCAATACTTTTCAAATTTTGTTTTAATACTGCAATATCATATTCTGAAAAATTACTTAAAACAACCTCATTTACACGTTCAATAATATCTTGTAGCGGTTGTTGTAAGGCAATTCCCTTTTCTGTTACCACAATACGTACTTCTCGCCTATCTTCTTTATTTGTAAAACGTTCTATCAATCCCTTTTTTTGCATTCTATCTAAAACCCCTGAAATTGTTGAAGTTTCCAAACAAAGTATTTCTGAAATTTGTTTTGGTGTAGCATATTCTTTTGTCCATAGATAGCTTAATACTCCATATTGTGATGGTGTGATGTCATATTCAGAAAGTTGATTACTCAAAAACTGAAAAACGCTGTGCTGTGCTATTGTTAATAAATAATTGATACATTGCGTCAGTTCCATATGCCTGATTTCCTTTTCTTTTATTATTGATTACGTATTTTTGAGGGAGGAGGAAAAACATTTTACAAGGAAAAACGTCAGTTTTTCCAATAAAGTTTTTTGTCCAACTTTTTTTCAAAAAAGTTGGTGGGTGTGG
>ERZ808044.1565-NODE-1565-length-11838-cov-3.505484_pt1 | contig 11838 bp, 12 predicted proteins | sample MGYA00380195_ERZ808044 | MGnify/ENA primary metagenome ERZ808044 (study PRJEB31490, sample SAMN06133423) | mouse gut metagenome | isolation source: Z7_2 | host: mice | place: China: Chengdu | collected 2015-05 ...
ACTCTTTGCCCTGGTACTTCCCACGCCCGAAAGCGTACATAGAAGTTCCTCCCCTGCTGTATTAATATTAACCAGCGTACTTTCTGTCTGCAAAGCTGCCCCACTGACGCCCTGCCATTTTTCGGCACTGCCGGCTAAATCTGTTTCTTCCTTAGTGGGCACATAAAGCTTCATGCCATCAAAAAGACGGTCGGCCTGATTTAAATAATCCTGATCGGCCTCTTCACAAAATCCGCCAGCCTTTTCTATTGCCTGATAAATTCGGCTGCCCGCTTCCAACACATAAATTCCAGGATTTTGGACTGCACCACAAATATGTACCACATAAGTTTCTTCTACAGTCGTATTCTTCAGATCTTCTTCCTCTGTCTGCTCCCTGACTGTCGTTTCTTTCCCCGCTTCTATACAGTCCTCTTCGCCTACAGGAAGAAGCAGTAATTCTTCCTGCTGTTTTTCTCTGCTTCCACAGCCTGAAAATAAACAGCCCGCTAAAAGAAAAATCCCTGCTGTCACATGTATTTTATATTTCATCGTTACATCCTTTCCTGCATGAGCCATTCCATTATAAACAGGCTCAATTTTTGCAGACAAGAAGGCCCCTTATAACGATTCCCTATCATTGTAAAATAAATTCCAGTGATTGACAAGCCAAAACTTCTTTGATTTTATTCCCATTTAAAAATAACAATTCCTGCAATTGCTACCACCATACCGATTACTTTCCGCCATTCCAAAGGTTGTTTTTCTACACCAAACCAGCCAAAAATTTCTATCACATAAGCTACAATAAGCTGGGCAATAACAATCAGCATAACTGCTCTGGCAGGGCCTAACATATCCATGCTTTTAATCACCGTATAAGTAATAAAGGCTCCAATTGCTCCCCCCAAAAGCATATATTTAGGTTCTACCTTAAATAGTGCAGAAAAAGAGGAACGGTCTGCAAACAGCCACGCTCCCAGACAAACCAAAAGTGCAGTAAGCTGCACAAATGCATTTGCCACCCAGATACTTGACGACTTTGTAACCTGTGTGTTAAATACTCCCTGAACACTCATAAGTGCACCTGAAATCAACGCAATAAAAAATCCAATCATACAAGCCTCCTAAAATTACATTTCTAATTTCAGCATACCCATATGATTGGAACTTTATTCAGTTTCTATTCTTCTCCGAACCCTTCCTCTGAGTATTCCGCTTCTTCCGGTTCAGTTTCCGGCTCTTTAATATATTCTTCCTGATAAGCTTCTCCGGTTACCTGCTCCATAATCTGCTCCGACAATTCTTTCAGCTTTTCATTGGCATCCGCTCCATTCCATACCTCAGAAAACAACACCTCAAGCTGTACCCAGAAATTACTGGTTTCTATCATCTTGGGCATGGATATGGATTTTTCATACTCCGCCGCAAACATGGCAAGGGCTTCATAGCCATATTCCACATTTTTTGCCGCCGAAACCTTTCCACCCCTTGCATATAAAATATCATTATATTGGGTTGTAAGAAATTTGGCAAAATCATTGGCAGCCTCTTTATTTGCAGAATATCCGTTTACAACCACGCAGCTTGTCATGGAAAGAGATCTGCTGGGTTTTCCCTCATCAATATCAGGCACAAGGGCAATCCCATAATCATAAGCCAAAAGTCCATCTGCCCTAGCGTCCTCCAGCTTAAATACCGCATCTGTAGTTGCTATTGTAAATACGGTCTTACCTGCCATAAATTCATCCAATATGGCTTCATAATCAATTTCACTGGTGTCTATGGAAAAAAACTGATTCAACTCCTGATATACCCGCAGGCTTTCAATGGTCTCCAGATTATAAATATCTATCTGGCCAGTATTCCAGCCGGCTTCTCCGCCCATGTTCAAAGTATTTCCCACAAAAAAATAATTGTAAAAAATATCTGTTACATCCCATTTAAACACACCTTCCACCTGCTCTGGTGCATCATATTCGTCTGCAAAGGTTTCAATATCCTTAATCGTATTTGGAAGAATTTCCTTTATTCTGGCCTCAATCTGCTCTTCAGTAAACCGCTCATCTGCTGTTCCTTCAGCTTCTACAGCGCTTTCCTGTACCTGCCCGCTTTCTTCAGGCGGCTGGCTTTCCTCCGCCTGGGCCTGGGCTGCTTCTCCTTCTGCCAGATCGGCTTCCGCCTCCAACTGACTTCTAGCCATATCCTCCAGGTAAGTCCTGTTGTACAAAAGACCGCTTGTCTCAAAGTAAAAAGGATATCCAATCACCTTATCTTTATAAGTTGCCGCCTGCAGTCCGGTTTTTAAATATGCTTCCTCCATAGATCCGCCGGGAAATGCCACCTCACTGGCAAGTCCTGCAAGATATGCTTTTTCCAGAGAATCATGTCCCAATATATAAAGATCCGGCGTGTTTGATTCCAACGACGCTTGATTAATGCTTTCCAGATATTCAAGGGCCGGCTGTAAAACCGGTACAATTCTTACATCATGGTTTTCATTGTAGGCTACTGCTGCACCAGTCAGGTAAGAAGTCAGCATTTCATCCGTATACCAAAGATAAAGGGTTTCCTTGCCACCAGAAAACACAGTCTCTTCCTGCTTTTCACTTATGGTAAGCCCCGATCTGGCAATTCCAAAAACTGCGGCTGCGGCAATCGCAATAATTCCTGCTGCTTTCAGTCTTTTTTTCAGACTCATTTTTCACTCCATTTCTATGCCTGATGAGTAATTTCATCCAGGCAGGTTTTTAAAATGACAATCATGTCATCAATATTTTTCTTTGTAATAATAAGAGGCGGTACAAAACGAATAATATTAGTACCTGCATTGATCAGGATCAACCCTTTTTCCAGGGCCTTCGTTATGATATCCCCTACCGGCCTGTTAAATACAAGCCCCTGCATCAGTCCTAATCCCCGCCTTGTATCAATAAAATCATATTGAGAAACAAGCTCATCCAGTTTTTCCTCCAGATAACTTCCTGTTTCTTTCACATTATCTATTATATGGTTCTCCTCAAATAAATCAAGTACAACATTGATCGCTGCCGCTGCCAAAGGATTTCCCCCATAGGTGGTCCCATGATCGCCGCTTGTAAGGGAATTTGCCCCCACCTTTTCTGTCATCATAAATGCACCTACAGGCATGCCGCACCCTAATGCCTTTGCAGTCGTCATGATATCCGGCTTCACGCCATATTTCTGCCAAGCATACATATAACCTGTCCGCCCCATACCGCATTGAATTTCATCCAAAATCAACAGAATGTCTTTTTCTTCACAAAGTGCCTTTACCTGCTTTAAAAAGTTTTCTTCTGCAGGAAAGATCCCACCTTCTCCCTGTACAGTTTCAAAAAGGATTGCACAAGTCTTATCTGTGACGTTAGAAAGCACACTTTCAAAATCATTCATTTTGGCAAAGCGGATATTCCCGATCATCGGCTCAAAAGCTTCCCGATACTTAGGATTACCCGTTACTGACAATGCCCCCATCGTTCTTCCATGAAAAGAGTGCTCCATAGCAATGATCTCATGATCCGTTCTTCCATCCTTCAAATATGCATACTTTCTGGCGGCCTTAATGGCACCTTCCACAGCTTCTGCACCGCTGTTTGTAAAAAATACCCGATCCATTTGGGAAACCTTTTTCATTTTCTTAGCCGCCTCAATGGCAGGCACATTATAGTAATAATTGGATGTATGAATAACCTTGTCAATCTGCGCTTTCAAGGCATCATTATAGGTTTGATTGTTGTAGCCAAGGGCAAAAACTGCAATACCTGCACAAAAGTCCAGATACTTTTTCCCTTCAATATCGTAAAGATATGCGCCATCGCCTTTATCCAGCACCACCTGATAGCGGTTATAAGTATGAAGCAGCGCCTGCTCTGCCTCTTCAATATATTGTTTCATTGTTTCCATGTGTATTCTGACCTCTCCTATCATTTTACTTTTATTAGGTAATTGCAAAAATAGTATAGCGGGAATATTCAGCCAATATCTTCATCTTTTACAATTGCAGTTCCTACGCCGGAATTGGTGAAAATTTCCAGAAGCAGGCAGTGGGGAATACGCCCATCCAGTATGTGTACCCGGTTTACACCATTTTTAATTGCCGAGGTGCAGTTATTTAACTTAGGAAGCATACCTCCCCCAATAATTCCATCCTCTATTAGCGCATCTGCATCTGACGCAGTAATTCTTGAAATGAAAGAACTCTTATCTTCAATATCTCTGTACAACCCTTCAATATCAGTAAGAAATACCAGTTTATCTGCTCCCACTGCTTTTGCAATGGCACAGGCTGCATCATCTGCATTGATATTGTAGGTCTGAAATCCATCATCCAATCCAATGGGCGCAACGATAGGCAGAAAATCTTTTTCTAAAAGATCGTAAAGAATTTTAGGATTTACCTCTTTGATGTTTCCTACATATCCAATATCCTGGCCATCTGCATATTTCTTTTCCACGTTTAACAGTCCGCCATCTTTTCCACTTACGCCTACTGCACTAACACCAAGCTCCTGAACCATGCTTACCAGACTTTTATTTACTTTGCCAAGCACCATCTCAGCAATTTCCATCGTCTCATCATCTGTAACCCGTAGTCCATTTACAAACCGGGCTTCCTTACCCACTTTTCCTACCCAGCGGCTGATCTCCTTGCCGCCGCCATGAACAATAATAGGTTTAAAGCCTACCAGTTTCAGCAGCGTTACATCTTTAATCACATTTTTTTGAAGTTCCTCATTGCTCATAGCGCTGCCGCCATACTTTACCACGATGATTTTTCTGTTAAACTTTTGTATATAAGGAAGGGCTTCAATCAGCACCTCCGCTTTTTTTAATACTTCCTGCATATCTTTATCCATTTTAATCTCCCTTAACTTCTGTAGTCGGCATTGATTTTCACATAATCGTAAGTCAGATCACATCCCCAAGCGGTTGCTTCTTCTGTTCCCATCTTCATATCCGCCAAAATTGTAACCTCAGGCTGCGCCAATATTTCGCTGGCCTCTTCTTCATCATAATTGGTGGACACGCCCTCCTTAAACACCTGTATCCTGCCTGCCTTACTTTCAAAGAAAAGTTCAATTTTATCAGGATCAAAGGTCACTCCAGAATATCCCAGTGCACAGACCATCCGTCCAAAATTTGCATCATGACCATAAACCGCCGCCTTGGTAAGACTAGAGCAAACTACAGATTTACTTAATATCCTTGCTTCTTCTTTGGTGGCGGCACCAATTACCTTTGCCTCAATCAGGGCAGTTGCTCCTTCTCCGTCGCCTGCCATCATCTTTGCAAGGGTTTCATTTATATAATGTACTGCTTCCTTAAATGCTTCAAATTCCGGCGTGCCTTCTTTAATTTCCTTATTTTCGGCCATCCCGTTTGCCATCACTAAAAGCGTATCGTTGGTGGAGGTATCTCCGTCTACGGAAATCATATTAAAAGTATCCGTCACATCTTCTTTTACAATCTTAGCCAGTGCATCCTTTGAAATCACCGCATCTGTAGTTACAAAGGCAAGCATGGTGCACATATTGGGATGGATCATACCGGAGCCCTTGCTCATACCGCCCAGCGTCACCCGGACGCCGCCAATCTCAATTTCTACCGCTGCCTGCTTGGAGTGGGTATCCGTTGTCATGATAGCTTCCGCTGCCTGGGTTCCTGCTTCTATGGTATCTGTTTTTGCTTTGACAAGCTTTTCAATGCCTGCCTCTATCCTGTCTATGGGAAGCTGCATTCCAATGACACCGGTTGATGCCACCAGCACGGATTCTTCGGGAATGCCAAGTGCTTCTGATGCTCGAAGCGCGGTTTTTCTGCAATACTCATAGCCCTCTTTTCCGGTACAGGCATTTGCAATTCCTGCATTGACAATCACAGCCTGTCCGAAAGGCGATTCCTCTACCACCCTTTTATCCCATAAGACCGGAGCCGCCTTCACCACATTGCTGGTAAAGGTTCCCGCCATCACGCAGGGCTTTTTACTGTAAATAAGCGCCATATCCTTCCTGTTCTTATACTTGATAGCTGCTTCCACACCTGCTGCCTCAAAACCTTTTGCTGCGGTTACACCGCCTGTAATCACCTTCATAATCTCTCCTTCTTCACTTATACATTTTAATTCATTGTGAAAAATAAAACAGCGTGAATATTCCCTTATTTTATTTGTTATAATTTACAATATTTTCTTTGTTCAGGGTAAAATCATAATAATTCAAGTCCTCCCGTTTTGTCCACCCTATTTCTTTCCAAAAAGCATTTCCAATGTCATTTCGGGTAAAAGCAATCAGGGAAACCTTGTTGATTTGTTCTTTTTCCAGTGCCTCCATGCAATGCACAACCATGCTCTTTCCAATTCCCTGCATACGATAATCCTCATGAACGCACACATGATACAGACATCCCCGTCTGCCATCATGCCCACAGAGAATGCTTCCTACGATTTTTCCATCCTTCACAGCTACTACACTGGCGGTAGGATTTCTCTTTAAAAACCGCTCCACTCCTTCCCGTGAATCATCAATGCTTCTTATGGCAAACCCTTTGATACTTTTCCACAGATCATGCACTCCTTCATAATCTGCTATTGTCATTGTTCTGATTTCCATTGTAATAACCATTCCCTTCCTCTATCCCGTTTACTCTTCTCCCGTTAAATGCACTACCTGATAATTATGGGCTGTAAAGGGCAGAAACTTCTCAATCACATCTTTGGTTTTGAGTTTTAAGCTTGCTGTATTCACACAGGGATGGCATCCTAAAAATTCCTCCGCAAGCACATCCTCATCTATCAGCAGCTTCACATGATTTTCTTTGTCATTCATCAGCCCCATGACACTCACTGCCCCAGGAGAAATATGCAGATATTCTTCCATAGCTTCCTCTGGCGCAAAGGAAAGTCTGGCACTATTAATCTGTTTTGATAATTCTTTGGTTTTGAATTTCTTTTCTCCAGGCATTAAAAGCAGATAAAAATAAGTTTTCTGGCTATTGCACAAAAATAAGTTTTTGCACATATGTATTCCTAAAATCTTATCAATTCCCTGACAGGCTTCTATCGTCGCCATAGGCTCATGGTCCAGCCTTTTAAAAGGAATCCTAAGCTGGGTGAGGAGCCTGTAAACTTCCATTTCTCTTGGAAGCCTTCCTTTTTCCTCTGGAATATTTTCATAAAGCATAATATCAGTTTCCTGCATTTCCATGTTTCTTACCTCTTTTATGCAATAATTTTAAGTAAAATTTTATAAAAGTTTTCTTTCGCGTATTTTTCCATAAACGGACTGTGGCCACATTTTTCTAAAATATATGTTTCACACGCAACACCATTTTCCTGCAGCGGTATCGTTATCCCCTCTGCCGGATGCGGATCAATTTCTCCCTGTATTAAAAAAATCTTACATTTCATTTTTTGAAATGATTTTAATAATTCTCCACTGGTTCTTAATTTAGCAACTTCTTCCCATATCATATTGTGCATTTGGCTATCTGTTTTATCTGCTCTGTGTGCTTCCTTGTTTTCAAGGCAATAATTATCTAATTTTTCAAATACCTTGGGAATTTTCTCCATATCCTCATCTGTTGTCCGGTTATCAGTCAATCTTTGAACGATCGCATTATCTTCTTCAGACAAATTTTGGAATCTGCGGGCACCTATCTGAGAAACATATTTATCTTCAAGAGGTCCACTGCCAACTAAAATTACATGCCTGGTCAGTTCCGGATATTTTTCTGCAAAGAGCCGCAGTGGTTGTTTCCCAACTCATAAGAGCCGCCGCATTGTCCCTTCTCCACGGACACAGGATTGTTCTCCGTCCTGTAGCTGCCGATAAACCGGTCCCGCAGACAGTCAAATCCATCCGGCTCCTCATTCATGGTAAAATATTGAAAACCGAATTCCTCGTAAAACAGATCACATTCAATCACTCCGTCCTCATAAGAGGAGCCGGAGCAGTACAGACTCATCTGGAAATTCTGGTTGTCAATGGCAATATGATGGAAAGAGAATTCACAATAACTGAACAAACTCAAATCCCTGGGCCTGGTATCCTCATTCTTCACCACCACATCCCACAGTTCCAGCTTGTCCCCCAATGGCACGGAAAGCGTCTGCTTCGCCCGTATTTTATCATAGCAGCACTCATACACCGTGTAGGACATCCCATGACGGCAGACATATTCCGCCTGATCCAGGGGTTTCCCCACCGGCTGCCAGGAAATACTCCAATAGTCTTCGCTGTCATTGTCCCTGAGATACACATAATGCCCTGGCCTGTCCATGGGCACGCTGTTTCCCCGGAATCTCGTAATCCTGTGATACTCCGGTGTCTTGTAGAAAAGGTAGCCTCCCGCCGTATGGTTTACCACCGCGCAGAGATCTTCCACCCCCAGATAATTGGTCCAGGATACCGGCAAATCCACCCTGTCAATTACATACTCCCGATTTTCATTATCAAAATGGCCATATTTCATCTTTCTCTTCCTCCTTCCGCCGGGCCTCTTACAGCCTATCCTCATTATATCCTTTTCCAAAGAGCATTGGATATGGATAAGTATGCGAATATTTGTCTTTTCTTGGGAAGTCAACTCGGCGCCGTTTTTCCCTGCTTGTACAGCTGGCAGATTTAAGGTGACGGAAAAACGGCGGTATTCCATAGCCTTTTAGGTTTATGAAATACCGCCGATACAGTGTTTTTTCCTAAATATTCAGGAGAAATATGCAGGCCATTGTAACATGGAGGTAGGGGAATGTCCAGGAATTTAAGATAAAATTATTGCATTTTTCTGATGTATCTACTGGGTACTGCATCTGCCAGCCATACTTTTTCATTGCCTAAGTAAAATTTTATTCCGTCATTCCATGCCGTTTTTGCATCAATAATTAATATACATGGCCTATCATCATGGCGCTTTCCTACATTTTCAGCAGTCTCGATGTCTTGTGATAAATGAACATATTGCCTGCTTTGGGGTAATAAGCCATTTTTACTAATTGATTCTACAAATCGCCTTGCTGTACCATGATACAAAACATTTGGCGGCATTTTGTCTTTTTTTAATATCTTCATCGGCATAGAATGTCCATAAAATGCCCTGATTTTTCCACCTACAAGTTCATGGCGTTTCTTCTCAGACTTTTCAATCATCTCATGCAAATCTGCTTCACAAATGTTGCTCCATTTATCGGTCCTATGTAATGCATCTAAAAGCTGCTCAACTGGAACCCAGCCTTCTTCATTCATTTCCAGTTCATATTCCCATGGAGCATGACGCAGAGCATAAGAAATTTCTTTACTCAATTCTTCCAACTTATTCATCTTCTATTACCTCATCTCCTTGAGTTATAAATTGAAACATACCAACTCCATCCATGCCCAGAATGCCACCTACACTATGGTAGTGTTCTGCATGGTGATGCAGTGCTGTTTTCCCTGTTTATCCGATTTTCTTTTTTATTACCGTTGTAATGTGGCCTTGCCCCTAATTTTTGCAATATTCATAGTCATAATATGTCGTCCGATATGAATGTATAAAAAATGTTTGATGATACATATCTCCTGTTTATGTTGCGAAAAGAATTCGTCTGGCGATGCATACAAGCCAAAATCAAAAGCAACCGCTTCTCTTTGAATAAAAGTATCGTTTCCCTTCCAATCAATAGGAGGATTTTCAAAACAGTTTGTTGCAACAGCATATCCCTTAAATAAACCTTTTTGATTCGGATATTTTTGTTGCAATGCTGATAAGTATTTTTTGTCTAAGATAACCCCCTCTAAAGAAACCCATGTTGTTCCATAATATACTTCTACCCATGTATGCAAGATATATTGTGGTGCCAATTTTGCAATTATTCCACTTGTTGCACCTTTTTGGAAATCTTTTGTGACTTTAGATGCATGTAAACGACATGGAATATTGACAGCTCTCAATAAAGCCATAAGCAAAGTAGATTTTGTATTACATTGTCCAATACCATCCTTTAAGACTTCGGCAGCAGAAAGAGTATCATCAGCATTATACCCAAACAGTATCTTGTTCTGGACAAAATCATAAATAGCATCTATTTTGGAGAAATTATCAAGTTTATTCCAACCGTTTACTTGAACCAAAGATTTTATCGAATCCGAGTTGTAGTTTACCATTTCTGTTTCCTGTAAAAATCGTTGTTCCATCATCGTTTCACCTCCTGGCTAAAATGATATTCCTATAAGTTTTTGCCCGCTGCATTAATATCTAATAATCCATCTAAACTCAAAAAAAGTTGCAGCATCCAATGGCGATGGTTTTCTGCACTTATGCGATTTGTAAGTGCCCCTATTCTGTCAGTATGCCAATATATATAATTCACAATAACTTTATCCTTCCTTTGGGTAATGACTTGTTACACACCTCAAATTATAACTCTATTTGCAATATTTTTCAATGTTCTCACAATTGGATCACGAAATAAAGTACTACTTAAATATAAAATAGTGTTTCGTTCTCATATTCCACCCCGAAATGTAAAACAATTTTGAGCTGTCCCCAGCAGCAGAGTAAGACCCGCAGGCCAGTCATTGTACTCCCCTATAGTCGCCACCGGCTGTCCAAGCGAATACCAACGGCGGGGTTTATCCGGATGAAATCAAGGCCCTGCAAAAAGATTATACGGATTTGTGGGGGCCGCTTTCCGAACTGCTGGAGATGCTTCCGGCGAGTGTGGCTACACTCGCCCTGCTTGCCGTTTAGTACGTCCCTTGGAAATGGCGCAAACGAGGCTCTCTTGCATTTTTAGGTGAAGCAAAATATAATGAAAGGGAACATAAAATCAATCAGTGATTAGGAGACCCTATGGCAAACATTTTAATTGTTGAAGACGAAAAAGCCATGCAAGACATTATTGTGGACTATGTGCGGAAGGGCGGCCATACCTGTTTTACCGCTGATGATGGCATAGACGCCCTTGTCACGCTGAAAAATCATCCTATGGACTTGATAATCCTGGATGTGATGATGCCCCATTTGGACGGTTTTTCTGTCTGTAAGATGGCGCGGGAAATGAGCGAAATGCCCATTATCATGCTCACCGCCAAGAGTGCGGAGGATGATAAACTGAAAGGCTATGACTACGGTGCGGACGACTATATGACAAAGCCATTCAGCCCAAAGGTGTTGCTGGCAAAGGTGAACGCCCTCCTGCGCCGTTCCTTCCCCGCTTCTGCCGGAGCGATCACCGTCGGAAAAATCATGCTCCACCCCAATGCACATAAGGTCTATCTGGACGGGCAGGAGATCACCTTGACCCATAAGGAGTATGAATTGCTCTCCTTTCTGATGGCAAACCCCGGGCAGATATTCAATCGGGAGCAGCTTTTGAACCGTGTCTGGGGCTATGATTTCGAGGGAACGACCCGAACTGTGGACACCCACATCAAGACCCTGCGGCAAAAGCTGGGGGACGAGGGCAGGCATATCGTCACACTGATACGCTCCGGCTATAAATTCGAGGTGACAGTATGAAAGAAGCGTTTTCGCTCCGTACTGTTCGGAAAAAGATTTTAATGCTGTCAAAGATGGCAGGACTGACGCTGATTTTTTCCTACATCCTGTCCACCCGTCTGCCTGTTAGTGAGGATACATCTTTCCTGATCTGGTTGGGTTTTGTTCTGTTGCTGGTTTTGGGTATCGACTCCTTTATGGGCTGCTTTATTACAAAGCCAATCGACAAGCTCAACGCTTCCGCAAAACGCATGGCGGGACTGGACTTTTCTGCTCTCTGCGATCTTGTTTCAACGGATGAATTTGGGGAATTGTCTGCCAGCCTGAACACAATGGCTGAAAATCTGCAACAGGCCCTTGACC
>ERZ808044.1573-NODE-1573-length-11747-cov-3.604970_pt1 | contig 11747 bp, 5 predicted proteins | sample MGYA00380195_ERZ808044 | MGnify/ENA primary metagenome ERZ808044 (study PRJEB31490, sample SAMN06133423) | mouse gut metagenome | isolation source: Z7_2 | host: mice | place: China: Chengdu | collected 2015-05 ...
TTTTGTCTCAAAATCTTACTATTCCGTAAATACCGGAATGCCATGTGCTTCCATATTTTTTCCTATGTATCAGGATACAGAGCTTGTGGGAATCTTTGCAGTGGATTTGAAACTGGATTATTTGCAGAGTCTGATAGAACAATTTTCTGATATGGAAAATGGGGAATATTCTTTCGTTATTGATGGAGAAGGCGTTGTGGTTGCTCATCCTGACAGCGTTCAAATAGAAGAACTTTATAATTATAAGCAGCTGACTAAAACGGTATCTGCCAAGGATGAAGCAGGGCAGACGCTTACGGATGCAGATGGCAATATTTTGACCGAGGAACAGGAAATAGAAGTATCAGAGGATTATCAAAATATTATTTCCCAGGTGATGGCAGGAAATAATGGAAGCTGTAAGATGGAAAATGACGGAGAATCTTATTTTGTAAGCTATGCATCCATACCTCTTAAGGGGGAATCTGACTCTTGGTCGGTGATAACCCTGCATAAGGAAAAGGCGGCGATGGCGCCAGTACACCGCATTATTGTAATAGCAGTGGTAGTGGATTTGTTGATTATTCTGCTGGCTGTTTTAGTGGTTACACTGCTGGCACGTAAGCTGACCAAACCCATTGCAGCTATTACACAGTTGATTGGAGATGCTTCCGAGGGAGATTTTACGGTACAGGCAGAAGAAAGCAGTAACAATGAAATCGGAACTCTTTCAAAAAGCTTTAATAAAATGACCGGAAAAATATCTACAATTCTTACGAAAATTGCCTCAATCAGCGGAGAAGTGGTGGAAAGTTCCGGGGATTTGAAACAGATAGAAGAAGATGTGGAGACAACAAGTCAGGCAGTTCGGAAAATATCAGACGGTACGGATGCCCAGAATGCAGATGTAGGGCAGGTGGTGATTCAAGAAGAGGAACTGGAAGAAAAATTTGGACAGCTTCAGGAGAAAAGCGGGCTTTTACTGACGGACGCACAGAATACTATTTTTTCTGGAGAAAAAGGTATGGAGAGTGTTTCGGAGCTTAAGAAACAGAACGAAGCGGCATCAGAAAAAATGGAAGAAGCTTTTGAAAAAATTCAGAAATTAGATGAGCAGTCTCAAAAGATTTCGGGTATCTTAAATACCATCAATGAGATTTCTTCTCAGACGGGGCTCCTTGCTTTAAATGCATCCATTGAGGCGGCACGTGCAGGAGAACATGGAAGAGGATTTGCTGTGGTGGCAGAATCTATTGGAAAGCTTGCAGGTGATTCAAGGGCGGCAACTGCCAATATAGAAAATATTATTGTTGAATTGTGCAGAGATGTGTCTGATACGGTTGAAAATATAGAATCTGTCCGTATAGGAATAGATGGACAGACGCAGGCAGTGGATAAAGTACAGGATACATTTACAGATTTCCGCAAGCTGGCAGAAAAGACAAAAGAATCGGTCAGCAGTATGGAAGCGTTGATTGAGGAGATGCATCAATGTGACCGGTCCGTAGTGAGCGCTGTGGAACGAATCCGGGATATATCTTCAAATACAGCAGAACTGACAGAAAAAGTGGCGGATTCCTTAGAAGAACAACTGAGGGGAATTAAAAATGTGGCAAAGCGTATAGATGATTTGTCAATGGTTTCAAAAGAAATGGAACAGGAAATGACCAGATTTAAGCTGTAAGGGGACTTCTGTATGGGAAAAGTTAAAATTACTGTTTTAAAGAAAGAGTTTTATTCTGATTTTGCAGAAGAATATTTAACAGAAGGGAAAGAAGCCGGTGCCTGTTCTCTTTTAAACGAAGATGATGTGTTCATCTATGAAGGCAGTGCCAGAATGCCGGAAGGATTTTGCCCTTGGGCGTGGATTGACATTTATCCTAACGTAAGTGCCATTGCATCCGGTGCAACCTATACCCCGTGGAGTAATAAAGAGAGGCAGACCATTGTCTGTTGTACAGACGGAATACGTCCGGTTGTTTTTAAGGTTGAAGCATATTGACAAAACAGTATAGATGGTGTAATCTGTGTATAGATAAGATATGAAAATTCAATATTGTGCAGAATCTCTTATTCAGAGTGGTGGAGGTACATAGGACCTGAGAAGCCACGGCAACCCCATAATGGAAGGTGCCTACCTGAGCGAGCAAGGAGCCAAATGGCAAATCGAACAATAAGAGGATTTGATTATCGATCGTCGGATCCGCTTATTTGAATAAAGTAAGCGGATTTTTTTAACATAAAGATGGCTGGCATGGCTTGGCATCCTTATGTTGTGCACAGAGGCGCATGAGAAAATTTATTAACAAATTGAAACGAAAAGGAGAAAGAAAATGGAAAAAAGATTATTTACTTCCGAATCGGTAACAGAAGGCCATCCCGACAAAGTCTGCGATGCTATTTCAGACGCTATTCTTGACGCATGTATGGAAAAAGATCCTATGAGCCGTGTGGCATGTGAGACTGCAACCTGTACAGGATTTGTGCTTGTGACAGGTGAAATCACCACAAAAGCCTATGTTGATATCCAGAAGGTAGTGCGTGACACCGTTAAGGAGATCGGCTACACCAAGTCAGAATATGGCTTTGATGGAAATACTTGTGCAGTACTGGTTGCAATTGACGAGCAGTCTACGGATATTGCAATGGGTGTTGACAAAGCATTGGAAGCGAAAGAAAACAAAATGTCTGATGCAGAGATTGAAGCCATTGGAGCAGGCGATCAGGGCATGATGTTTGGCTATGCAACCAACGAAACAGAAGAATATATGCCTTATTCTATTTCCCTTGCACATAAACTGGCACTTCAGCTTACAAAGGTCCGCAAGGACGGTACATTAAAGTATTTAAGACCAGATGGAAAGAGCCAGGTTTCCGTAGAGTATGATGAAGCTGGCAAGCCGGTCCGTTTAGAGGCAGTAGTTTTATCTACCCAGCATGATGATGATGTAACACAGGAGCAAATCCATGAGGACATCAAGAAGTATGTATTTGATCCTATCCTTCCCAAGGAGCTTTTGGATGAAAATACCAAATACTTTATTAACCCTACCGGACGTTTTGTAATTGGCGGACCTCATGGGGATGCAGGTCTTACCGGACGTAAGATTATTGTAGACACCTATGGCGGATATGCACGTCATGGCGGCGGAGCTTTTTCTGGAAAGGACTGTACCAAGGTTGACAGAAGCGCTGCTTATGCAGCCCGTTATGTGGCAAAGAATATTGTGGCAGCAGGACTTGCCGATAAGTGTGAAATTCAGCTTTCTTATGCCATCGGTGTTGCGCAGCCTACCTCTATTATGATAGATACCTTTGGAACAGGCAAGCTTTCTAATGAAAAGCTGGTGGATATTGTAAGAGAGAATTTTGATCTGCGTCCTGCAGGAATTATCAAGATGCTTGATCTGCGCCGCCCCATCTACAAGCAGACTGCTGCTTACGGACATTTTGGGCGTAACGATCTTGATCTGCCTTGGGAAAAGCTTGACAAAGTGGATGTACTTAAAAAATATTTGTAATATTTTAAAGCAGTAAATACAGAGGTTTTCTAAACACATAAGCCATAGATCATAAAAATGACCTATGGCTTTTTTATATCTTTTATTCTGCCAGAGCGGATTATCAGCCAATTCCTGAAAAACGAAAAAAGCATTAATATTGTAGATTGACAAAGTGGTCTATAAAGTATAGACTAACGTTAACAGGTCTATCCATAATAGACCAAATTGATAAAGAAGTTTGTCCGAAAATAAAAGAAACTGTAAGGGAGAAAATGAATGGGAAATTATAAGCTTGCAGAAGCAGAAGAAAAATTTGCTGAAATCATATGGGCGCATGAGCCGGTAAGTTCGCCGGAACTGGTAAAAATTTGCGAAAAAGAAATGAACTGGAAGAAATCAACTACCTATACCGTATTAAAAAAGTTGTGTCAAAGAGGGATTTTTCAAAATGAAAATGCAATTGTAACAGCCCGGATGAGCAGGGAAGAATTTTATGGAATGCAGAGCCGGAAGTATGTGGAGGATGTGTTTGCTGGTTCACTTCCCAAATTTCTTACTGCATTTTGCGGGGGAAGAAAATTATCCGCGAAAGAAGTGGAAGAGATGCAGCAGTTTATTGACGAATATCAGGAAAAGTAACTAAGTGAATGAGGTAAGGTTGAAAGAAACTCTCAATCTTACGTATTTGGGCCTATTCCAATTGGAGGGAACTTCCAAACAGGAAAAAGCCCAAGTGGGAAAGGCATGGGGATAAAAATGATCAGAATATTTATTACAGTGTTGAATATGAGTTATGTGGCGTCGATTGTTATTTTGGCAGTTTTGCTGTTAAGATTTTTTCTAAAGCCTGCGCCAAGGTTTTTTTCCTATGTTTTATGGCTGGCAGTATACTTGCGTCTCTTGTGCCCTATTTCCCTTCACGCAAATTGGGGCGTTATTCCTGCCGAGAAACTGGTGGAAATTGGTGACGACACAAATTTTTTTGTATGGGAAAACGATGAGGGCAGGCTAAACGGTCTTAAGGAACTGTATGGTGTATACAATGCTTATGATTTAGAAAGGATTAACGGCAATGAAGGACTTGAAAATATCTGGTATAAGGGAAAAGAATACTCTCTGCAGAAAGTAAATGCATTTTTTTCGAAAATGGGCGGCATTTGGGCAGGGCTGACTGCAATCTGGGGAATAGGAGTAATTTTGCTGATTGTGTATGGCGCTGCCAGTTATTTTATTTTCAGATCAAGGTTAAAAAAATGTGGTACAAGCAATGTAAGTGAAGGTGAAATGGAAAACAATGGTTTTACAGTGGTAATTTCAGATAAGATTAGAACGCCTTTTGTGGCAGGAGCATTAAGACCTGCATTGCTGCCGGTGCCGGTCAGACCAGTGATATACCTGCCGGAAGGACTTGACAAGATGCAGACGAAAATGATTATGGAGCATGAAAAAATGCATATCCAGCGAAAAGACTATCTGATGAAGCCAGTTGCATATCTGACACTATGTCTGCATTGGTTTAACCCGCTGGTGTGGTTTGCCTTTTATTACATGGAGCAGGATATGGAGATTTCCTGTGATGAGGCAGTGCTGAAAAAAATAGGATATGATAATAATAAAGAATATGCTAGGACGCTTTTGGCATTTTCAGGACAGCGTGACATAAAATTTGGCTATCCCATTGGCTTTGGAGAAAACAGCGTAAAGAAAAGAATTAAAAAAGCGGTAAAGCAGAGGGAAACAAAAAAATGGGTTACTATAGCAGCGGCTTTAGTGGCAGCGGCAGCAGTCATTTTATTGCTGGTCGATGGAAATTTTACTAAGCAAGAGCCTTCTGTAGAAGTAAAAGAGGCATCCTATGCAGGTCAGGAAGAGAATGCTTCTAATGGTGTGGCAGGAACAGATGAAAATGCGGAGGTGATCTATTTGCCGGATGAGAAAATTACAACTACAGCTATTGCGCCACAAGCTCCCCAGACAGTAGATCATTTTTTCTATGCTGCACAGCCTGGAGAAGAAAATAACCTGACAGGTAATGGGGAAAATGTTGTAACGGAAGGCAAAACTGATTATACAGAAGCGGAATACATTTATGAAGAAACTGATGCAGTCGGCGTAATGAAAAATTCCGTATTAGAGGTAGTAGAAAAATATGAGAGTTTCGGTCTTAGTGTAGAAATTTATGAAAATGACTATCAGCTTTACTTTGAAGGTGAGCCGATACGATTTTTTGCTGATAATAGGGATGGCTGGAAGTCCGGTAATTTTAGCGGAATAGTATTGTCAAGACCTGCCAGTAACGAAAATGGACATACTGGTATTATGACGCAGTATGATGAAAATGGAAATGTAGTGGGAATGATTCAGCTTTCAGAGGACCAGCTAAGTCAGCTTTTAGGGGATTGACAATCTATGGAGGTTTTATGTATAGAGGAACTTCGTAATTTCTTCAATCAGACAATGGGTTAAGGCAGACTGGATAAAATAAAGATTAAAAAAACGATGAAACAATAAATTTAAATTATCTTGTCGTATAGAAACGCCCGTGCTATACTGTAGAAAAGGAGTAGTCGTGTTGCAAGGTGGCAGCCTCCCTAACTTGAAGAAGAAGGGAGGTGATGTAGATGAGTACCTACGAAGTTTTAGCATTGTTAATTCTGTTCGGAACGTTTCTTGTCGCATTGCTTGTCTACATAGATAGGAACAACAAGCGAAAATAAATAAGCCTACCTTGTCACTTGGCCGGTGAAGGTAGGCTTTAAGTCAGCTAGAGACTAACCACTTTGAGGGCGGCTGCTTCCTTTTATGTCTATAATATAACATGGCAGACAGGAAAATTCAAGTTTAGTTATAAAGCAATTTTTTGATAGATTGGCCCTATTTTTAGAAATAAGTGAAGGATTTGCAATGGGTAAAATAAAAGATAAAATAAAATTCTTTTGCTTTTTGCTAGTATTTTTTATATTGGCAGGATGTGGAAAGAAAGAAGAGACACTGACAGGAGAAATTAATGATGATGTATACGTTGCAGAGTATCATATTTTCCATATGGAAAAAAGCATGCCTTATTTAGCATTATTTCATGAAGATGGAACACTTTATTTTGCTAGTATTGGACAGAATAAAAATGGAGAATTGTATTTACTGGAACCAGGACAAAAGGAACCAGAAGAAATTGATATAGGACTTACGTCGGAAACATGGATAACAAGTATGGGACAGGATCAAAGCAGTAATTTGTTACTGGCATGCAGCCGATATGAGGAAACATTAGACTTATTGGAATTAAAAAAACTGTCAGCCGAAGGTGAATTGTTGCAAAGCCTTGATGTGACAGGGATTTTTAGAGATATCGCCGGATTTGAGGCCGAAAAGCTGGCAGGGGATGCAAAAGGAAATTATTATATTGCACAGAAGAAAAAAATATATTTGGTTAATTCGGAGGGGCAATTATTTGATACATTTGAAATGGAAGCCAGCATAGAAGATTTGTTTTGGGTAAAAGAAAATAATTTGTTATTGGCAAGATTGTCAAATGGCATGTTTGCAAAAATAGATGAAAAAAAATATAATGTACAGATGCTTTCTAGTGATATAAATTTTGGAAATGGTATTTGTATTGGAGGAAGGGAAAAAGAATTGCTTTTTACACAGGGTGATATACTTTATACCTGTAATGTGAAAGACAATACGCCGACTAAAATTTTAAATTGGTCAGATTGTGGTGTGAACAGTGCAAAGCTGCAGAGTTTTATTTTACTGGAGGACGGGAGAATTGCTGCATTTTCTGCACAGAGTGAAGAAGAAGGATGTGAGGTGGCGGTACTTACTAAAACAAAAGAGGGGGAAATACCGGAAAAAACAATTATTACTTATGGATGTGCTTTTCCAGGTTCCATGCTTTGTTCACAGATCGTAAGGTTTAATAAGATCAGTACACAATATCATATTGAATTAAAACAGTATGGTGAAAGTAGTACAGATATGGAAGAAATTAAAAATCTGATACGTACAGATCTTCTTTCAGGAAATGCGCCTGACATCATAGATATCGGGATGTTGTTTTCGGAAGAAGAACGTCGTGAGTTGATAGAAGCGGAAGTATTGGAAGATTTGAATCCATATTTTGACAAGGATCAAAATATATGCAGAGAAGATTATTTGGAAGAGGTGATTCAGTTTTATGAAAGGAATCAAGCTCTTTATGCAGTCATGCCTACGTTTGGTTTATACGGACTTGTGGGAAAAGAAGAGGATATTGCGAAAAGTGATTTAGGTACTTTAGAAGAATTTCAAGCTTTTTATATGAATCATTATGGCAGCATGAAAGGGCTGAAGGGAATTAGCAGGGAAAGGATGCTGGATATTCTTTGTCTGTTCAATATGAATCGGTTTGTGGATAGAGAAACGGGTGAGTGTCACTTTGATGATGAATGTTTCATACAGGTTTTAGAGTTTGCCAGCCAGTTTTCCACAGGAGAGGAAAAGATAAGCCTTGAACGGACAAGAAATGGTGATGTGCTTTTCATGGAGGCAGCACTGCTGTCCGCGGCAGATTTTCAACGCTATGAGTATATGTTTGGAGAGCCGGTTCGGATCATTGGATATCCATCCAGTTCAGGAAACGGTCTTATGGCGCTTCCCTGCGTATCAGTACTGGCTATGAATAAGAAAGCTGAAGATAAAGAAGGAGCATGGCAGTTTATACGTTTCCTTTTAGAAGAAGACCAGCAGGAAGAGATGGGGAGAAGCGGCGCGCAGGGCATTCCTGTCAAAAAAACAGTCATTGAACGGCTGTGTGAGGAACAGATGGAAATAGAGTATGAAAAAGACGAAGAGGGTAATCTTCAGGAAAAAAGTAAAGGAAGCTGGGAACTTGGAGATATGGTCATTGAATATTATGCAATGACAAAGGAGGAATCGGATTATTTTAAAGAGCTGCTGGGAGGAATCGGAAATAGCATGGAAACAGAGATGCATCAGAGGCTGCTTGAAATGATACAGGAAGAAGCAAACGCTTATTTTAGTGGTTCAAAATCAGTCAAGGAAGCAGTTCGGGTAATTCAAAACAGAGCGCAGAATTATATAAATGAAACAATGGATTATAAAAGTGAGTAAAAGAAATGCCTTGGTACTTTCCAAGGTATTTTTTTTTTGTTAAAATTAATTTGATTGATATTAGGAAAGGTATAAATAAAGGAATGGCATTTACACATCTTCACGTCCATACAGAGTACAGTCTGCTGGATGGTTCCAATAAAATAAAAGAATATGTAAAACGGGTAAAGGAACTTGGCATGGACAGCGCCGCTATTACAGATCACGGGGTTATGTATGGAGTGATTGATTTTTATAAAACATGTAAAGCAGAAGGGGTTAAACCTATTTTGGGATGTGAGATTTATGTGGCCCCGAATTCCCGGTTTGACAAGGAGCTGACAGGGGGAGAGGACAGGTATTACCACCTTGTTCTGCTTGCAGAAAATAATACAGGCTATGACAATCTGATGCGGATTGTAAGCCGGGGGTTTACGGAAGGATATTACTATAAGCCCCGTGTGGATATGGAAATTCTAAATCAGTTCCATGAGGGGATTATTGCACTTTCCGCGTGTCTTGCAGGAGAAGTGCAGCGGTATATTCAAAAAGGACTTGTTGATGAGGCAAAAAAGGCGGCCCTTAAATATAGAGACTGCTTCGGAGAGAATAATTTTTTTCTGGAACTGCAGGATCATGGACTGCCGGAACAGAAAATGGTCAATACCACACTCCTTCAAATGAGCAGGGAACTTAACATTCCTCTGGTAGTTTCCAATGATGTGCATTATACCTATGCGGATGATGTAAAGCCTCATGATATTCTTCTTTGCCTCCAGACAGGGAAAAAGCTGGCGGACGAGGACAGGATGCGTTATGTGGGCGGGCAGTACTATGTGAAAAGCGAAGAAGAAATGAAGGGGCTTTTTCCTTATGCATGGGAGGCTGTGGAAAATACTCAGCGTATTGCGGACAGATGCCAGGTGGAAATCGAGTTTGGCGTTACAAAGCTGCCACATTTTGAAGTGCCGGAAGGATATGATCCCTGGACCTATTTAAATAAGCTTTGTTATGATGGATTAAGGGAGCGGTATGGAAATGAAAATGCTCCGGCAGGGGATTCTGGTCAGACGTTGAAAGAGCGTCTTGATTATGAGCTGGATGTAATTAAAAGCATGGGATATGTGGATTATTTCCTGATCGTATGGGATTTTATCAATTATGCCAGACAAAATGAGATCATGGTGGGACCGGGAAGAGGCTCTGCTGCGGGAAGTATCGTTTCTTATTCCCTGAAAATCACAAATATTGATCCTATTAAGTATAATCTGCTGTTTGAACGATTTTTAAATCCAGAACGAATATCAATGCCGGATATTGATATTGATTTCTGCTACGAAAGAAGGCAGGAAGTGATTGACTATGTAAGCCGAAAGTATGGTCCTGAAAAGGTGGTTCAGATTGTAACCTTTGGTACCCTGGCGGCGAAGGGCGTCATCAGGGATGTGGGGCGGGTTATGGATCTGCCTTATGCTTATGTGGATTCTCTGGCGAAGATGATACCCAATGAACTGAATATTACCATTGACCGGGCATTGCAGATCAATCCGGAACTTCGAAAGCTGTATGAAACGGATGAGCAGGTGAAGGAACTAATCAATATGAGCAAACGTTTGGAGGGGCTTCCCAGACACACCTCTATGCATGCGGCAGGGGTGGTGATCTGTTCTAGGCCGGCAGAGGAGCTGGTGCCTTTGTCAAGAGGCGCAGACGGTTCCATTACCACCCAGTTTACCATGACCACCATTGAAGAACTTGGGCTTTTAAAAATGGATTTTCTGGGGCTTCGTACCCTTACGGTAATTCAGGATGCGGTTAAGCTGGTGGAAAAGGGAAAAGGAATACATATTGATATTGATAAAATTGATTATGATGATAAAAAGGTGCTTGCATCTATTGGAACCGGAAAAACAGATGGCATGTTCCAGCTTGAAAGCGGCGGTATGAAAAGCTTTATGAAGGAATTAAAGCCGGAAAATTTAGAGGATATCATTGCCGGAATTTCCCTGTACCGGCCGGGCCCTATGGATTTTATCCCCAAATATATTAAGGGAAAAAGTTCTTCCGGCCCTGTAAGCTATGCCTGCCCCCAGTTAGAACCAATCTTGGCGCCTACCTATGGATGTATTGTATATCAGGAACAGGTAATGCAGATTGTACGGGATTTGGGGGGATATACCCTTGGCCGAAGCGATCTGGTGCGGCGTGCCATGAGCAAAAAAAAGCAGGCTGTCATGGAAAAGGAGCGGGCAAACTTTATTTATGGGAATAAAGAAGAAGGAGTGCCGGGATGTGTGGCAAACGGTATTTCCGAACAGGTAGCTTCCCAGATTTATGATGACATGATGGATTTTGCCAAGTATGCATTTAATAAATCTCATGCCGCCTGTTATGCGGTGGTTTCTTACCAGACCGCTTACCTGAAATATTATTACCCGCTGGAATTCATGGCGGCATTGATGACCTCCGTGATTGATAATCCCGGAAAGGTATCGGAATATATCCTCACCTGCCGGAGCATGGGCATCAAAATTCTGCCCCCGGATATCAATGAAGGGGAAGCGGGCTTTTCCGTGTCGGGCGGTTCCATCCGGTACGCGCTCACAGCCATCAAGGGTGTGGGAAGGCCGGTGATTGACGCTGTGACGGAGGAACGCACGGTCAGAGGCCCTTTCCTGAGCCTTCAGGATTTTGTCACCCGTATGGCGGACTCGGAAGTGAATAAGCGTACCGTGGAAAACTTTATTAAATCCGGTACTTTTGACGGGCTTGGGGGAACCAGAAAGCAGTTTATGAGCGTATTCGCACAAATGATGGATTCCCAGCAGCACAATAAGAAAAATAACCTGGCAGGCCAGATCAGCCTGTTTGATCTCGTCAGTGAAGAAGAAAAAAGCGATTTTGAGATTCGTCTTCCCGATGTGGGGGAATACTCTAAAGAGCTGCTGCTTGGCTTTGAAAAGGAAGTCCTGGGAATTTATATCAGCGGGCATCCCCTGGAGGAGTATGAGCAGACCTGGAGAAAGCATATCACAAGAACCACAGCGGACTTTATGATCGACGAGGAAACCGGTGAAATGAATGTCCGTGACCAGGAACGGGTGACTGTTGGCGGCATGATCGCCGAAAAGAAGATCAAATATACCAAAAATGATAAAATCATGGCCTTTC